>Ga0334722_10007507_pt1 | contig 10548 bp, 11 predicted proteins | sample C3_bottom_MG_FD_207210 | JGI IMG/M metagenome (GOLD analysis project Ga0334722, IMG submission 207210) | Sediment microbial communities from Yellowstone Lake, YNP, Wyoming, USA - C3_bottom | ecosystem: Environmental > Aquatic > Freshwater > Lake > Sediment | place: USA: Wyoming | collected... | reverse complement strand
GCGATGTGGCACGTGCAATGTCGGCAGTCAGATTTGTGAAGTCCATCTTTCTAAGGAGGAAGAGATGAGTCAGCGCGATGATTCTGGATCGTTCATGGGAGGGCTTGTGATTGGCTGCATTCTTGGTGCACTGGCAGCATTGGTACTCGCCCCTCAGAGCGGAGAGGAGACACGCAAGCTCCTCAAAGACAAGGCACATGAGTTGAGTAAAGAGATCAATGACCAGACCGAGAACATCAAGGAAAAGGGTCGCGAACTCCTGACTCAGGATGGCATCGAGATCGAAGAGGCTGGCGAAACGAACCCCTGAGCAAACGCGAGTTCTCCCTGAATCAGATATCTTGATTCTGCAGAAGTTCCTGATATACTTTCCTTGGTAATGGGGAATCGTCCAACGGTAGGACAGTAGCCTCTGGAGCTACCGATGATGGTTCGAATCCATCTTCCTCAGCCATGTTTGGCGCTGTAGAACAGTGGTTAGTTCGGGGGGCTCTCAATCCCCAAACAGGAGTTCAATTCTCCTCGGCGCTACCAAGTACTCAATACACGTAAAAGATACGGCGGACGACAATTGTCGTCCGCCCTTTTTTGTTGCTGACTATACCCCGATGGCCTTGTATCAGCGTGAGAGCCGCTGAATGAACGTCCATGCTGCGTCGACGACGCCGTCCTTGTCGTAATCCATCGTGACAACGTGCGCGGACTTGTCGAAGACAACCATGGTCTTGTCCTTCGACGAGACATGCTCCATGATGTACGGCCCACAGGCATGGGGCACAACGTGATCGTGCTCTGACCGCATCACGAGGAGTGGCTGAGCAATCAGTCCCAGGTCCCTGCGCGTGACGCCCAGCAGCTTCACCATTTCGTGAGCACCTGCAGTCGGGGTCCTGTCGTACGCTGGTTCAACGACTCCAGGCTCCATGATGTCCGATGCAATGGCTGGCGTTGAAGCAACCAGATGTTTGAGGATTGGGAGCAATGGCGCGCGCTTGTCCGTTATGAAGACCGGTGCGTTGACGGGAATGACCCCAGCGATCTCCGGATGGCGTTCCGCCAGATACAGGATGAGCGTTCCTCCCATGGAGAGCCCTGTGACAAAGACCTTTTTGCACCGACGTGCAAGAAGTTGATAGGCCTGCTCGGCATCGTTAATCCAGTCCGTGTAGTGCGCCTTGTTGACATCCTGCCATCTGGTCCCATGGCCAGTCAGACGGGGCGCCTCAATGGAGAGACCTTTCGCTGCCAGTTGCTCTGCATAGTAGCGAATGCTGCCAACCGTCCCCGTAATACCGTGCATGACGAGGCATCCAACATCGCTCGTGCCCACCGCACTGAATGGCTTTCCCTGCTCCTCAATGTCCATCGCTGCCTCCTTGGCAAATGATACCTGGCTCGGACCTCGCCGACTGTCAGCCGTTTCGCTACCCCGTACCGTCTCGTATTCCAACACCTACGCCCGGCCAACCAAAACGTCAATCTTCCAGTGAACTGTCCCGTATCCCCAGTGAAGATGATGCATCAAGGTCGATGGCGGCCCTCATCCCCAGCAGAGCACGCCGCGACCCGGCATATGCGATCATGGCCGCATTGTCCGTGCAGTACTTCATGGGCGGAAAATACGTCACAATGTGCCCCTCACTGGCAAAGCTGTTCCTGAGGCGCTTGTTTGCGGCGACACCGCCGACCACGGCAAGAACATGCGGTGCAAAATCGCGAACCGCCTTTATCGACTTCTGCACAAGCTCTCGAATGACAGCAGACTCAAAACTGGCGACAATATCGGGCAGGTGTGCTTCCAGCTCTTCGGCAGGCAGAGACTTGACATAGTTGATGCCCGCCGTCTTGAGACCACTGAAACTGAACTCGTACCCCGAACGCCCCTGCATGACTCTCGGAAAAACGTGATACAACGGATCACCTGCGGCACCAATTCTCTGAATCACCGGACCCCCGGGATACCCAAGGCCAAGATACTTGGCAAACTTGTCCAGGGTCTCGCCGGCCGCATCATCGCGCGTCTGCCCCAGTACCTGATAGTGAAGCCACCGATCCATGTAGACCAGCTCGGTATGTCCCCCAGACACAATAAGAGCCAGCACTGGAAAGTCATCGCCCGAAAGCGGCGACGCCTCGCCAGCCGGATCACGAAGGAAAGCCGCCATGATGTGCCCTTCCAGGTGATTGACGGCAATGAGAGGCTTACCACTCGCATATGCCAGCCCTTTGGCAGTCTCGACACCCACCAGAAGAGAGCCGATCAGTCCTGGGCCATAGGTGACGGCTATGCCATCGACGTCCTGGATGCGCATGCCGGCCTGCAGCAATGCCTCGTCAATGCATGCGATGATCGTAGCCGTATGCCTTCGAGATGCAATCTCCGGAACGATGCCGTCGTATTTTCTGTGAAATGCGTCCTGACTGGAAATCACCGATGACAGGACAAGCCCCGTGTCATCGACAACCGCAGCGGCTGTATCATCGCAAGAAGTTTCAATCCCCAGAATGCGCACTATCAAGCTCCTTTGTCATCACCAGCCCGTCTTCCATGTTGTCCGGATAGTACATGGGTCGCAATCCCGTGACCACGAATCCCAGCCCTTCGTAGAGCTTCTGGGCGGCGATATTGGACCTCCGAACCTCCAGAAATGCACTATCCATCTTGAGATCGCGTGCCAGGGCCAGCACAAACAGGACAAGCTGCTTTGCCACCCCCTGACCACGAGATGCAGGATGTGTAGCAACATTGACGATATGGAGCTTCCCTTCCTTGAACCATGCTCCTATGAAGCCCGCAATGTGCCTGTCCAGAAGTGCAACAAAATACTTGGCATCGCCATTGAACGTGATGTCCACAAAAAAGGTCTCCTTAGGCCAGGGCGTAGCGTAGGAAGCCTCCTCAATTTCCCAGATTGCCTTGAGGTCGCGGACCGTGGCTGCCCTGATGACGATCGATCGTCCAGCAATCATGGTGCCACCGCCGGATGGTCAAACAGCTCCTCGAGGCTTCGCAGATAGAGCGGCTCAAACACGAATGGGTCCTCACGCCGTGCAGACTGCGACGCCGCCAGAATGCCGGCGCACGTAGGATAGGTGTCAAACAGCCATGTCGTTCTGCCATGCTCAGCAGCAACATCGTTTGACGGAAGTGCGGAAGCAGCAAAGGCACAGGCTGCGATTCCACCTGATCGTGCAACCTCGTCCAGGACATCCAGTCCCCGGCAGACTGCTCCAGATTCCTCATCGAGTTGCTGACCGTGCAACGCAAACCGCTGCACATACAGCTCGTGGCGGCGAGCATCCAGAAGTGCCCAGACGGGACCATCCTGATAGTGGCCAGCACCTTTCAGCAGACCGCTCCACGCAACCGCCTCCAGCGTTGTTACAGAGATGAAGGAGCACGAGGTCACGTATGCTATTGCCTTTGCTATGCTTGCCCCAACGCGCGACCCCGTAAAAGTGCCGGGGCCACGGACCAGGACGATCTCCTGCACGTCGCCTATCGAGGACCCAGAATCGGCAAGAACCTGATCAATTGCAGCCACTGCTGCATTGGAAGAAACAGCAAGCTGCAATGGCACCTCTGCCACGATCTGAGACTCCCGCGCAATGCCTGCCACCCCGACAATCGTGGCGGTGTTAATGAGCAGTGACGTCCGCTTCGACACCAAAGCACCTCGCAATAATGGAAGGCTGGTAGAAATCCTTGACCACAATACGCCTGGTTTGTTCCGCCAGGACTTCAAAGTGAACCTCAATCCGCTCATAGAGCTCGAGCAGCGACCCTGAACGCTCGGCCCATTCAATGACCGTCACGCCCGGCTTTTCCATTTCTTCTTCAAATCCCATTTCCAGCAGCTGTCGTGGGTCCTCGATCCGATAGAGGTCAAAATGCCGTACCGTAACACGTCCGGAGTAGATGCGCTCAAGCACAAAAGTGGGACTGGCCACTGCTGACCGATCGACGCCGCATGCGCCGGCAAGTGCGCCCGTCATGACGGTCTTGCCAGCACCCAGTGGACCTATGAGCGCAATGACCAGGCCATCTGAATGTCCATGGGCAAGCGTCTCAAGAACACAGCTGCCAAGCAGGATGCCGATGCCCTCCGTCGATTGGCGGCATTGGCTTAGAAACGGTACATCTATGCTCATTGTATAATTCATGTCAGGAGCTTATCTTAGCAGCAACCGGCACTTTGTGCAACAGGCCCGCCCGTAGCTCGGTCAAACGGATCGCTTTCATAGCGGTATCATGGTGCAGGTACTTGACAGTTCATAACGGCCTCATATACTTTGTTAGCACTCAGTTGAAGAGAGTGCTAATCCACCTAGATATATAGTACAGGAGGCACGACACTATGGCAAAGTTGGTACCAATCGGTGATCACGTCGTCATTAAGGTAGAGAAGGCTGCTGAGACTGTAAAGAGTGGCATTGTTCTGCCGGACAGCGCCAAGGAAAAACCCCAGCAGGGCACAGTCATGGCAGTTGGTTCCGGCGTTATGCTGGACAACGGCACAAGGGTTCCGCTTGAAGTCAAGGAGGGCGACAAGGTCGTCTACTCCAAGTACAGCGGCAATGAGATCAAACTCGACGACGAAGAGTACGTTGTCCTTTCGCAGCACGACATTCTCGCCATCGTGAAGTAAGGAGGAACAGCCATGGATGCAAAACAGATCATTTTCAGCGAAGAAGCATACGAGAAGATTCGCACTGGTGTTGACAAGCTTGCAAACACCGTCAAGGTGACACTTGGTCCAAAGGGCCGTCACGTCGCACTTGAGAAGAAGTTTGGATCCCCTGTTCTCTCGGACGATGGTGTCAGCATTGCCAAGGAGATTGAGCTTGAGGACCCGAACGAGAATATTGGCGCACAGCTTGTGCGCGAGATCGCTCAGAAGACCGAGGATCAGGCTGGTGATGGAACGACCACCGCTACCGTACTGGCCCAGGTCATGATTCGCGAAGGCATCAAGAATGTCACTGCAGGAGCCGACTCCGTCGCCCTGAAGGCCGGCATGGACAAGGCCACCACTGCTGTCGTTGAAGAGCTCAAGAGGCTCTCTCGCCAGGTCAAGACCCGTGAGGAAAAGGCACAGGTCGCTACTGTCTCGTCCAAAATGCCCGCCGTTGGTGAGGCCATTGCGGATGCCATGGAGAAAGTTGGCAAGGATGGTGTCATCAGCGTCGAAGAATCTCAGGGACTCGATATGAAGGTGGACACGGTGGAGGGCATGCAGTTCGACCGTGGCTACATCTCTCCATACCTTGTGACTGATCCCGACCGCATGGAAGTCGTCCTGAAGAACCCACTCATCTTTATCACCGACAAGAAGGTCACGTCAATTCAGGAATTCCTGCCCGTCCTGGAAAAGCTTTCCCAGAAGGGTCGACCGTTCCTGCTTGTCGCCGACGATATCACCGGTGAAGCCCTCGCGACCATTGTCCTCAACAAGGTCCGCGGCACGTTCTCATGCGTCGCAGTGAAGGCTCCCGGCTTTGGCGACCGCCGCAAGGCGATGCTCGAGGATATTGCCATCCTGACTGGCGGCAAGGTTCTCAGCGAAGATCTCGGCCTCACCTTCGAGAAGGTTACCGAGGATATGTTCGGCTCTGCAGATGAGGTCAAGGTCGACAAGGACAACACAACCATTGTGGGCGGTAAGGGTTCCAAGGACGAGATCAAGTCTCGCATTGGCCAGATCCGCAAACAGATTGAAGAGACCAAGTCGGACTACGACAAGGAAAAACTCCAGGAGCGCCTGGCTAAGCTTGCTGGTGGCGTTGCCATCATCAAGGTCGGAGCGCCCACTGAAACCGCGATGAAGGAGCTCAAGCACCGCGTCGAGGATGCTGTCAACGCTACCAAGGCAGCTGTGGCGGAAGGCATTATCATCGGCGGTGGTGCAGCTCTTGTCAAGGCAGGCAAGCTGATTGACGGACTCAAGCTGACCGGTGATGAGAAGACCGGCGCTGAGATCGTTCGCCAGTCACTGCGTGAGCCGCTCAGGCTCATTGCTGACAACTCCGGCTACGAGGGTGTCATTGCCGTCCAGAAGGTTCTTGAGGGAGACGACAACCTCGGCTTCAATTCCCTCAACAACAACTTTGAGGACCTCTTCAAGAGTGGCATCGTGGACCCACTGAAGGTCACCCGCCTGGCCCTGCTCAACGCAGAGAGCATTGCAAGCCTGCTCCTGTCGACGGCAGCCATGGTCACCTCTGTTCCAAAGAAAGAGCCGCCAGCACCTCCTGCTCCGGCCTATCCGGAATACTAAATCACATCTCTGCTGATTATGCAGCACCAAGCCCCCGACACGACGTCGGGGGCTTGGCATTCAAGAGCCGTCATTTCCAGCCAGGCTGCATCGTTGCTATCCACTCTTTCGGAGTCGAGGATCTGTGGCATCGCGCAACCCGTCGCCAAGAAGGTTGAAGCCCAGGACTGTCAACAGGATGGCTATGCCGGGGAAGGTTTCTACCCACCAATAGCCGCCGGTAATGGAATGAATGCCATCAGCCAGCATCGCCCCCCACTCCGCTGTAGGAGGTTGAGCCCCAAGTCCCAGGAAACCGAGAGCCGCAGCATCAAGGATCGCACTTCCAATGCTCAGCGTCCCATAGACAATCAAGACCGAAAGGATGTTCGGGAGGACATGCACCATCATGATACGCATACTGGATGCTCCGATCGCGCGGGCCGCTTCCGTGTATTCGTTCTGGCTGACAACGATCGTCTGTGAGCGCACGACGCGGGCTATCTGAGGCGCATAGGTGATGCCAATGGCGATCATGGCCTTGTCCAGACCTCTCCCAAGGACAGCCACGATGACAATTGCCAGCAGGATAGAGGGAAGTGAGAACATGATGTCCACGATTCTCATGACAACGTTGTCCACCCAGCCGCCAAGGTACCCTGCCGCCACCCCTGCTGTCATTCCCAGCAGAACACCGATGACCACCGCCACAAATCCCACGGTCAATGAGATGCGGGCACCATAGATAATTCTGCTCAGGATGTCTCTGCCAAAATTGTCGGTTCCAAGAAACGTCGATGGCCGGCCCGCCCAAAATCCAGGCTGAAGATTGTCCTTGAGGTTCTGGGCATTAGGAGCATGCGGGGCAAGCACTGGAGCTGCAATCGCGATGAAGATAAAGATGAGGATCACAAACAGGCCAAACATGGCAGATCGATTTCTGCGCGTGTAGCGCATCATTTCGACAAAGAGAGAGTTGCTTGCTGCAGTTTTTTCAGTCATAGCGTATGCGGGGATCCACGTACGAATACACAATGTCAACCAGCAGATTGACCAGCGCCACGACAAGAGCAACAAAGATCACCGAACCCTGCACGGCAGGATAGTCCCGAGCAGAAACGGCCTGGACGATATACGTTCCAAGCCCTGGCCACGAAAAGATTGTTTCAGTCAGCACCGCACCCCCCATGAGGCCTGCAAACTCTGTTCCAGATGCCGTCAAAATCGGGATCATTGCGTTGCGCAGAGCATGCTTGACAATGATGGCGTGTTCACTCAATCCCTTTGAACGGGCAGTTCTGATATAATCCTGCCCCATGACATCGAGCATGCTTGACCGTGTAATACGCGCAACAAAAGCCATGGGAATCGTACCCAGTGCTGCCGCCGGCAAGATCAGGTGCTTCAGTGCATCGAAAAAAGCCGGGAATCGCAATTCGATCAGACTGTCCACCAGGTACAGGTGTGTTATGGGAGCAATCGAGTACATGACGCCCAGCCGCCCACCCGTCGGGAGCAGGTCAAGCTTGATGCCAAAAATCATGATGAGAATGATGGCTAGCCAAAACACTGGCATGGAGACGCCAAACAGCGCAATAAACATGCTTGCATAGTCCCAGAACGAATAGCGACGCACCGCAGAGATGATGCCGGCCAGCAGTCCAATAATCGTTGCAAAGATCATCGCAAAGATGGACAGCTCAAGCGTATTTGGAAAGCGCTGGACAAGCTCTGTGAGCACCGACTGATGGGTCAGAATGGACTGCCCAAGGTCGCCCCGCAGCGCGTGCCCCAGCCAGATGCCATACTGCACAATCAAAGGTCTGTCGAGGCCCCACTCGGCCCTCATCTTGGCCAGGGTCTCGGCTGAGGCGTGTTCACCTGCCATCGTAATTGCAGGATCTCCAGGAGCAAGGCGTATCAGCAGAAAAATGAGGATCGACACCACAAATACGATCAGGATAACGTTCAAGACCCGCTTGATGACATAACTTTTCATCTGCAAACTCCAGTTTTCAGAAGGGAGGGGCCCAAAAGCCCCTCCCTGTCAGTTTGTCCGCCCTAGCTGCCAGAAGTGAAAGAAACCGTATCGAAGTGGTAGTCGCCCGTTGGATACAGCACGAACCCCTTCACATTCTTGGCAAATACCAGTGTCTGCTTCGCATAGGCCAGCGGCACCCACGGAGCATCGTTGTGGACAATCACCTGAACCTGCTTGTAAAGATCAACTCTCTTGTTGAAGTCAGTGGTCATCTGCGCCTGCTTGTTCAGACTGTGAACGGTCGGATTCCTGTAGAATGCCACATTCCCTGCGGAACCGACTGTGGCCGCATCTGAGTCAAGCAGAACGTACAGGAAGTCGTCAGGGTCTGCGTAGTCGGCAGTCCAGCCCAGAAGACACATCGCGTGCTCGCCAGCTTCCGTCTTCTTGAGGTAGGTGCCCCAATCGTAGGTAACAATTTCAGCATCGATCCCTACCGCTTTCAGATCCGCCTGGATAGCAGTGGCGATAGCTTTGGGATCAAACATATATGGCCTTGAGACAGGCATGGCCCAGAGATTTGTCTTGAATCCATTGGGGTACCCTGCCGCCTTGAGAAGTTCCTTCGCCTTGGCAGGATTGTAGGTATAGTCCTGCACGGCATCATTGTAGCCCCACAGGGTCGGCGGAATCGGGTTGACGGCTACACTGGCAGTTCCCTTATAGAGCTGGTTCACGATGTCCTGCTTGTTGATCGCGTAATTGATCGCCTGACGCACCCTGACGTCGCCAAACTCCTTCTGGTACCCGGGCGTGTCGGTGCCCATGTTCATGGCCAGATAGCCGACGTTCAATCCTGGCTCGCTCATGACGGTCAGGTTTGTATCCTGTGTAATCTTGGGCAAATCATCCGGGCTGGGGAACTCCATGCCCTGCACTTCACCCTTCTGAAGAGCAAGATAGCGCGATGAAGGATCATCGATGATTCTGAACACAAGCTTGTCGATCGTGGGGGCTGTTCCCCAATAGCTCGTGTTCTTCTCAAGCGTAATATGGTCGCCCTTCACCCATTCCACAAAGCTGAAGGGGCCTGTGCCCACCGGGTGAGCGAACCACTGATCCTTCAGGTTGTTGCAGTTGGTCGGGCTCACGATGTCCATCGTGAACATGGCCATGGTGCTCAGGAATGGCGCAAAAGGTTGAGACAGCGTCATCTTTACCGTCGCATCGTCGACCTTCTCGGTCTTGGCGATTTCGCTGAAGCACCAGCCCCAATACTCCCACTTGCCATACTGATGGAAGGGATGATTGGGGTCTCTCTGCCGCTCGTAGGAGAAGACAACCGCGTCAGCATTGAATGGCGTACCATCCTGGAACTTGACGTTTTGCCGAAGATGGAACGTCCAGACGAGCCCGTCCGTTGAAGTATCCCAGCTTGTCGCCAGACACGGCTCAACCTCGGTCGAACCGGGCTTGTACCTGACCAGCCCTTCAAAAATGTTGTTCATGACCGTGACCGATTCGCCATCAGTAACGTCCGCAGGATCAAGTTCAACCGCATCTCCCTTGGCGAACACAAACGTGACGGGCTGTTTCGCCACGGGCTTACATCCGGCAAGCAAGCTTACTCCGAGCATCAACGCAAGCACAACAATCAACGTCTTCTTCATGCTTCTCCTACCTCCTCTGGATTTTTGATGCGGAACCATTTCGAAGGTCACTCTTCTCTGGTCATCCCTGGTAGCAGATGCGTTACCACCCATCTTTTCGTTGCTATTTTTAGACTCTAGTGCATTCGATAGAAATTGCAACTGCCCTACGCGTGGGCTGCAGCTTCCTTGACCCGAAGCTCGCCCGGATACCATCTGATTGCACATATTCCCCTTGTACGATCACCGCTCCGCTCTACAATAGAATCGATATGGAGGTGCTGAAATGACAAGACGTGTGCAGGCAGACATCCACTGGGCCATCGATCAGTTCGGCACGCAGATGGTCGACCAGAGCATGGACAGCGCCACCGAGCAGCTCAATGTGCTCCTGAGTGGCAAAGGTGCCGCTTCTGAGTATACCGGCTGGCTCAATTTGCCTGCCCTGACATCGGATACCCTTGTGACTCGTCTAGAGGAATCAGCCGCGACGTTGCGCAGGCAGTCCGACATTGTCGTCGTCTGCGGCATAGGCGGTTCCTACCTTGGAGCGCGGGCAGGTCTCGAATTTCTGGATGGAGTACCATCGCAGGTGGCCCAGGGCAGTTCTCCCCGGATTCTGTTTGCCGGCAACAGCCTGAGTTCATGGCAGCTTCACAAG
>Ga0334722_10007506_pt1 | contig 10549 bp, 4 predicted proteins | sample C3_bottom_MG_FD_207210 | JGI IMG/M metagenome (GOLD analysis project Ga0334722, IMG submission 207210) | Sediment microbial communities from Yellowstone Lake, YNP, Wyoming, USA - C3_bottom | ecosystem: Environmental > Aquatic > Freshwater > Lake > Sediment | place: USA: Wyoming | collected... | reverse complement strand
ATCGCCGCTGACAGATTTTTCAGCCGTAGCATACGCCGCTTTTCTTGACAGCCATTTCCCTTGTACTACCATGAAGAAAACGCACCAAGCCTCTCTTTACAAAGCGGAGCTTAAATGTAAAGGAGGCCGTGTTTACTATGAGATGTGCAACAAAAAAAAGAAGCAGCTGGTGGTGGCATATTGCAGGGTCTCGACCTTGGAGCAAAAGAAGAAAGGCCACGGCATAGATATCCAGATTCGGGACGTTACCCTCTTTGCCGAGAGGCATGGTTTGCTGGTGGAAAAGTTCTATAAGGACGAAGCGGTAAGCGGGATAAAGGAAGAACGTAATGGCCTAAGAGCGCTGATGCGGGCCTGTAAGAGTAACAGGATCGGGTCCATAATTTTTCCATCGCTTGACCGTCTCTCAAGAGAGGTCAGGATTGCTGAGAACGTATTCCATGATTTGAAACGTCTCGGGGTACGGGTCCTCATTGCCGACATGCCTTACTATAACGGAGAGCGCAAGGATATCCTGATCCGGCAGATACTTGAGGCTATCGCTGAAGAAGGCAGGCGGGACATCATCGAGCGGTTAAAGAAGGGAAGACAGGAACGGGTCAGAAAAGGCCTCTTTCCTGGCGGCAACCTGCCCTATGGTTATACGCGGACTGGCAAGGTTGTCGCAGTCAATCCCCCCGAGTCCGATATCGTGAACCGGATTTACGAACTGGCTTCACAAGGTCTGTCAGGACAGACCATTGCGAACTCACTCAACCAGGATGGTTACATAAGAAGAAACGGCAACCAGTGGACCCAACGGCAGGTATGTAAAATTCTTCAATCCGAGAGGCTGTACAAAGAAGGGCTGGTTCATTACGGAGAGGTTTCCGGGGTAGGCAAACTTCCAGTTCTACTGGCCTAATAATATCCTTGACAACGGGCAGCGGGGCTGTTAAGCTCCGCTTTGTAAAGAGAGGCTTGGTGCGTTTTCTTCATGGTAGTACAAGGGAAATGGCTGTCAAGAAAAGCGGCGTATGCTACGGCTGAAAAATCTGTCAGCGGCGATTATATATTTCGTCGGAGCCCACGCCTTCGACGTCATGTACGCCATAGTCAGTCGCATGTATGACTACTTCGCAGCTATGGCAATCATGTTCATAGCTCTTGCAAGCGTCTCAGTCGTGATGGTCCTGTTTCACGCACGAATCAAGAACAGTACCGGCTGGGACGTACTTGGGCTCGACCGGCTCAACGGTCTGACGGACGAGAATATAAAACAAGGCGAAGTCGGCAGAAGGCTCATACGCTGGTGCATGAGGCGAAGGCTCACCATCGTCGTCTTCGGCTCATGCCTTATCGGCCCACCGGTCGTAACTGTCCTATTACGAAGGCCCGGCTGCCGGTTGGATAACGTCGTCTATATCCTCTCCGGGACGTTGCTCTCGGTAGTTACCTGGGTCACTGTCTGGAAAGGGTTCTGGAACGTCTGGTCCGCATACATCAAACCGGCTATATTCATTGGATAGCTTAGAGAGAACATGACATTGAAGGTAGTCAAACGTCAGGGAGTGCTGCTCCAAGAGGCTAAAGAGTTTGTCGAGGTAGGGACACGCTACGGGTTTGCCAACCCGCAGTCCATGGCGCAAGGGGCCTATCAAGGGAAGCACACCGTGGTCAACGGTATGAATACCATAGACCTGACCCGGCTCGATTACCTCTCGCTCGGCACCTGCGCGACAGTCAAACAGATCATGAAGGACTGCATCGACGTTTGCAACGTCAGCTGCCCGACTTCACGCATGGCCCTGCGTTCGGAATCGGACGTCCGGTTGGATAAGGCCCTGGCCGAGTTTCATGGGATGGCGGACAGCGTGACGTTTCTCAGCGGGTATTCCGCCAATGAAAACATTATTCAGGCACTCGCGCTCAGGATGAAGACCGCGCACTTTGCGCCTTACATCCGCGAAACAGGAATGGGCACAGAGTCTGCGCACATACCGACTGAGTTTTTCGTGGACGAGGAGAGCCACCACTCGCTCATCAGCACCATCAAGTCCGCCCGGATCAAGCTGAAGGAGCGGTGCGTCTACCACCGGTTCCCGACCGCCGACTATGACCGGCTGGTAGAACTTCTGGAAGCCTCGCACAAAAAACTCGGCGACAATTCCATTCGGGTAATCGTGAGCGATACCGTATCCTCGATGTCGGGTAGGCTCTATGATGTCCGGGCTCTTTGCGGGATAGCGGAAGACCACGACTGCTACCTGTACCTCGACGAGGCGCATGCAATCGGGACTGTCGGTAATGAAGGCCGCGGCCTTGCTTCGGAGTTGCCAGACTTTGAGAGGTTCAAGGACAGGCTCATCATAATGGGGACACTGACCAAGGCCGCGTCTCAGTTAGGCGGATATGTCGCCGTGCCGGATGCGGACCTAAGCAGCTTCTTCCGGGTATGCAGCCCGCACTATATATTCTCGGCGCCGGTGTCGCCCTGGATGGCGGAAGCGATTATCCGCATAATGGACCTCATCAAGGGCGACTATGGCAAGGACGAGCGGAAAAAGCTCGCGGCAGTATCCGCACATCTACGTGGCGGCCTGGTAGCCGAGGGCTTCGATATCCTCGGTTCCAACAGCCAGATTGTACCCGTCCTCATGGGCGAGGAAGAGAAGGGTGCTCGGGCGAAAGATTTCCTAGAGAAAAACGGGTTCACGTCTTCACTCTTCATGTGCCCGGCCGTCCCCAAAGGCAAGTCCATACTGCGCTTCTCGCTCTGCTCCGACATCACGCTTGAAGAAACCGACAACGTGATAAAACTACTTGTCGATGCGCGCGACAGGTTCCATTTTTGATAGCTTGCAAATTTCATCAAAGTGGCAATTTATGCTACGATAAATCTGTCAGCTTTATGGAAACATTTACACTCGCCTCGATAGTGATATCGGGGATAGCCAACCTAATAATGGGCATCGTGATCCTTGCCGGTGCCAAGAATAAAAAAGAGAGTCTGCCTTTCGCGCTCTTCTCGTTTTCGACATTCCTTGTCGGCCTCACCGAATACTTCATCTACAGAAGTGACTTTGCCGTCTCCGTCCGGCTGTCATACTCACTCGGCGTCCTGATCCCGACCTTCCTGCTGGCATGGGTTTTCAATTTCTCTTCTGCCACCGTAAGTTTCAAAAAGACCATAGCGATATATGCGACAGGGCTGGTCTTCATGGTCCTGCCTTTTATTGACGAACTGATCATTGGCAACATCCAAAAGAGCGACGTCCTGGGTTTTATAGCAGACAATGGGGTACTGTATCCGCTGTACGTCGGTTTTTTTATAGTGTCCTACCTTATCGTGCTGATAAAGCTCCTGCGCCTGACAAAAATTCAGGACGGCAAGAAAAGAAAACAGGCACGGGCTATCTCGACCGGCTTCTTTCTCTACGGCGCAATTGGAATTTTCTTCGGTCTTATACTGCCGGCCTTCGGTTACGACCGGCTGACCGACCTCGACATCCCGGCCACCGTGGTCTTTGTCGGATTCACGACCTACGCGATAGTCGAATACAGATGGATGAATCTCAAAGTGATAATGGTCCAACTTCTGGCTTTGTTCATCATTGGGGCCGCGCTCTTTGAGATATTCATGGCCGAAGGTCTTGGCGTGGTCATTTACAAATCGGTCATGTTTCTAGTCTTTACATCCCTGTCGCTTCTGATGGTCCGAAACGTCATGGCAGAGATAAAACGAAAAAACGAATTGCAACGCTTGTCCAACAAACTGGCCGTAGCCAACAAAAAGCTGGTGAAGCTCGATAACGAGAAGTCGGAATTTCTGTCCATCGCCTCGCACCAGATTCGGACGCCGCTCACCTCGGTCAAGGGTTTTCTGTCGCTTTTGCTTGAAGGTTCATACGGCGAGTTGGCAACCAGTCAAACGGACGTGCTAAAGAAAATCTACAACAGCAACGACCGGGTGGTAAACCTAGTGGAAGACCTGCTCAATATCTCCCGGATCGAAGCCGGCGGGATGGAATTCAAGATCGAGAAATGGCGACTGGAAAATATATGTCAGGAAGTAATCGACACGCTTGTGATGAAAGCCAAGGACAACGGCCTGTATCTGCGGTTCATAAAACCCGCGATGCCTCTGCCGGAAGTCATGATCGACGGCGCAAAGGTACGGGAGGTGATTTCTAATCTGGTTGACAACGCAGTCAAGTATACAAAGAGCGGCGGAGTCGAACTGAAACTTGAGAAGATAAATGATTGCATCCGGGCTACCATCACAGATACCGGGATCGGTATCCCGCAAACGGAACTTCCGTACCTCTTCGCAAAATTCTCGCGCGGCAAGGATACCGGCAGACTGAATGCGAGCGGTACCGGCCTTGGCCTTTATGTTTGCAAACAGATGATCGAGAAGAGCGGCGGGATAATCTGGGTTGAGTCGGACGGAGACGCAAAGGGTTCCAGGTTTATCGTTGAGCTGCCTATAAAACAGCCGGATGAACTTGTAAATGCCAGCTGGGGGGGGGTATGGCTCGCGGTCCGCCGGATGATTTACCGGTGGCGAAGCGCGATCACTTCTTTTCGACGGTCCGACGTACCGGATTTTTTGTTTACAAGCGGAATTATGGAATAATATCTTGACTTTGATATAAGGCTTATATACTATGGCCGAAAGTTATGATGAATTACATGCAGGAGCACTACCGGTTCTGGTTTGGGCTTTGAGCAGCATGGTACTATGCCCATTCCAATATTGGGGGTGGGCTTTTTGTTTTACAGAAACGCCTTCCCAATTTTGATGCAAGAGTAACTGCTCATATAGAATAACGCTCCATTAGAAACTTGAGTTCACATTAAAAACCAACATAAGCATACGTCACCGGGAGAGATATGAGCGTGGACAGCCTAAAGCAGTTATTATATCTTTCTTTCTTTTCCCTAGTAATTACCTGCATATCGACTACTTCCTCGCTTGCCTCACCAATTATAGAACCGGTCAGAACGCAAATCCTCGACAACATCGCCACCCTTCCGGTCCCTTTTGTCGAAAACAGGGACGCAGTCTCAGGGACTCCTAACGGCTATACGGCGTATACCTTCGGCGGCACGATGTTCGTTAACTCCGACGGTAGCCTGACCTATGCGCTTATAAAACCCGGCGGTGGCTGGGCACTGTGTGAACGTATAGCATCCTGCACGTCGGTTTCTCTAACTCCGAGCGGACAGCTTGGCGAAATATCGTCATTCTTGGGAAACGACCTCGCCGGACGGCAGGCCCGTCTTTCATATGGCAGCGTGGGACTGGGCGAGATTTGCAGAGGCGTGAACCTCTTTGTCAATGCCTATGGCGACCGGATTGAAAAACAGTTTCGTCTCGCGCCCGGGGTCCCTGTTTCCACGATATCAGTTCAGACCACAGGGGCGGATTCCCTGGGCCTTTCCGGTTCCGGCGACCTGGTAATATCATCAAGCGCGCGTGGGACGATCAGAATGTCAAAGCCGGTCGCCTATCAGGTAGTAAACGGTATACGCACGGTCATCGACTGCGCCTATACTATTACCGGCGCGACATATAGCTTCGTTGTTGGTAACTACGATGATACAGGGGAGTTGGTTATAACCGTACCTCTTTTACTTGAACCTGCTACTGGTTATGCCAATGGTAATCCACTGACTGCCGCTATCGATGCAAACATCAACGTCTTTCTTGCCGGCAGCAGCGTACTAATCTCGGCACCACTTGCCACAGGCCCCTTTGACATTTCCGCAATCAGCTCAAAAGCGCTTTTTGTTGCCAGATATAATTCAACCCTTGACGGCTATCCGACCGTCACCCTGCTTGGTGGGACCGGCGCTGACAGTGCCGCCGCCCTTGATGTTGCTGCGGATGGCTCATTATTCGTAGCGGGCAGTACCACATCAGTGGATTTTCCGGTAACTCCCGGCGCATTAAGCACTGTAAACCACGGGGCAGGCGATGTCTTTATAGCAAAATTCGACGCCGGATTGCACACCCTCCAGGCGTCGACTTATCTAGGCGGTACTGACTGCGACGAGGGGAAGACTTTGTCCTTCGGAGAGGACGGCAGTGTCGTCGTCTCCGGGACAACTACCTCTTACGATTTTCCCGGAATTGTGTCTTTTCCACACCTTGGGCTATCCGCGTCGTTTACCTTCACGACCGCCATAGACAATAATCTAACCTGCCTTCTTACGTCCAGTGTTGTTGTAACACCGGCCGCTGACACGCCGTCTGATACAACGTCGACCAATGATACCAGCGGGAGTACCACCACAACATCCGCCACCACCACAACAACCTCGACAACGACAACGGCGGCCAACATATTCGACCCCCACAGCGGGAAACCGGCCGGTCCCGGCTGGTGCATAGCTACCGCCAGACCGGTAAGCCCCGACCAGGCAAGGGCCAGTGTTTCTTCCCTACAAAACACATCGAGGAGAGGTGCGCTGTTCAGCGCCCAGGGACCGGTACTGACATCCTCAACTACGCTGACCAACGAGATATATGAACTGGCGCGTGGGCTTCGTTACAACCCCAAGCTCATATACGATTACGTACACAACAACATAGATTATGTCCCTTATTATGGTTCCACCAAAGGGGCGACTCTGACCTACCTGGACGGCAGCGGCAACGACTTCGACCAGGCGTCGCTGATGATCGCCCTCCTCAGGGCAAGCGGGTATACCGCCCAATATGTGTACGGCACCATGACCATACCGTTAGAACAGATGGCCGACTGGCTCGGGGTTGCCCAGAACTCGGACGTTGTCAGTAATGTTCTTGGAAACGGCGGTATTCCGGTAACGAACGGCAATATGTACCGGGTCTGGGTCAAAATGACCGATGAGAACAGCACTGACCACTACTTCGACCCGGCTTTCAAGACATACGCCGTTACCTCAAAGATAGATCTTGCTGCTGCCATGAATAATTACACGCCAACAGGTTTTCTGGCCGGGGCCGCAAACGGCGCCACAATTGTAAATCCCAACAACGCTTCCGAACCCAAGTACGTCCAAAACCTGAACGAAGAAAACATCAAGAGTAATCTGACCGCGTACTCCAACAGCCTGGTCACAACCATCAATAGCCAGTATCCCAACAAGTCCGTTGAGGATATAGTCGGCGGCAGGAGTATCGTCCAGAGCTACCTGACCGAGTATCCCACGTCCCTTCCGTTTTCGCCGACTGTCACCGACACCTGGGACGACGTGCCCGCCGAATATGCCACCACCATCCATATTGAGATAACGAACACATTCACAAACCCACCTACGCCAAGCATTGATTACGCAGCCAATACCTCCGACCTTGGCGGGAAGCGGTTGACCCTCACCTATACCGGAGCGGATAATCACCCGATTCTGAGTCTTGACGGGACTGTTGTTGCCTCCGGAATCCCCAGTACACTATACACTCGTGGAGAAAAATTCAAAATCACCATCGACCACCCCTATACTGGCACTTATTGTGATCAGTACACCGAATACTGGCCGCTAAGCGGCAGCAAGTACGCCGTGGTCTATAACTTCGGTGGGGTATCCGACACACTTCTCCAGAAACATCAGCAGAAACTGGAGGGCTACAAGGCCTGGAACTATTCCGACGGCTCTGAGCCGGTCCTTGGTGAGACCCTTCATATCATGGGTATGACTTGGCTAAAAGAGGTCATGCAGTCCGATAAGCTCCTTTGCTCCTTTGCCGGGGATATACCGGTCATACACCACAATGTCGGTCTCATGTGTCAGGAGAGTTGGTACCAGTATTCCTGGTACTACATAGACGTCAGGGGAGGAATGTCGAGTTTTACATCATGCAGTGACGGTATCATGGGGTACGACAGTAACGCGTTCAAGGTTCACAGTCTTATACTAAGCGCCTTAGAGCATGGTATGCTGGAGCAGCTTTGCGGCTCCGACAAGCCAGCCGCGTCCACTATGAAGCTTTTTCAAATTGCGAATGCAAACCATGAAAAAGTCTTCCTGGTCAATCATGACAATTATGCCGGGACTCTATCACAACTGACATCCAACACTTATTCTACCGTGGATCTGAACGACTTCCAGGGCTATGTGAACAACAATAACGTCCTTATTCTTCCGGCTAATGGTCTATTGACACTTAACAGATGGAAAGGGAACGGGTATATCAGGCGACACTTCACAAGCGGCGGATACCTCGATTCGATGTGGATGATGATAGGCGGAAATTACTACGGAGGTCACTCATCTAATTTAGAGGGTATCTACTCCTGGGTTGTCAGCGCATACTCAAGGCTCACAGGAGGGGCCAACTCTAATACAGACAATACCAATTCAAGTTTATCTAATAACTCTACGCCCGACAAAACAACAGATCCAGTGGAGATGGCCGGCGGTTCATTCCTTGTGGATCATACCGACCTGGCATTGGGCGGCGTCGCTCCTTTGGGGCTCGCATTCAGCCGTTCGTACACAAGCTCTGAGAGGTTGTCGAAGCGGAACATGGGCAACGGCTGGACCCATAACTACGATATCTACCTCACCCCCGTCAGCCACGGTGAGCCGGGGCTGGGGCTGCGCCGGCCGGTTGACGCGGCCGCAATGATCGCCGCCCTCTATGTTGATTACGACCTCCTTAATAATCACGACGATCTAACCGCCTGGATGTCCGCGTCTCTTGTGAGCAAATGGGCCATAGACCAGGTTATAGATAACGCAATCGTCGTCCATCTGGGCAACAAGGTAATCGAGTTTGTCAGGCTCTCCAACGGCAGCTTTGCCCCGCCGCCTGGGATAACCACCCAACTCGTCAAGATCGCCACGGATACTTACAGGCTTGAAGAGCGAACCGGTGGCCGCATAAATTTCAACCCAGTCGCAACCATAACTAACAGCGACGGCCATCAGTATAAGCAGGCGCAGGCGAGCAGTATAGAGGACGTTGAACGCAACACGCTCACCTTCACATACAGCGGCAACTACTTGACCAGAGTGACCGACAAATTCAGTCGAACTATCGACCTTGCCTACGACTCCGCTACCCGTGTTCACACCGTTACAGACTCGACCGGCAGGTCCGTCCAGTATGACTACGATGCCAATAACGACCTGACGGCCTATCACGACGCCGAGGGTAAAATCTGGCAATACGGATACACTGACCACAGGATGACCACCCTGATAAATCCGCTCGGCATAACAACCGCCGCCAACGAATACGACTCTAACGGCCGGGTAATGACACAGACCGTCCCCCGCCAAAGTCCGCCGGGGATGACGACCCCAACAACAGCCACTTACAACCTCTACTTCTCCGGATTCCGTAATGTCGAGGAAGACTCCTCAGGCAATACCACCACGTATTACTTCGACCATAAGGGGCGCGAGTTTATGGTGGAAGACGCGCTCGGCCGGAGAAACAGCCGACTGTTCGACGGACAGAACAACATTGTCCAGAGCATGGACGCGCTCAACAATATCACCTCTTACATATACGACGGCAATAATAACCTGACGCAGGTCACGGACCCGTTCAATAATACGACAGTCAATACTTACGCTGAAACCACGCCGTTCCTGCTCGCGCAGACTGCCGACCCGTTAAACCATACCAGCTTCTACACTTACAACGCCCACAACCAGCTTACGGGGGTCCAGAACGGTGCTGGCGACCTCAACTACGCCTCCTATTACAGCAACGGATTCAAAGATACCTCCGTGGACGGCAGGGGCACGCGAAGCGAATTCACCCACGACGATTACGGCAACCCCAAGACCGCCACGACCGCATCTCACCCCGCGATCACCTACGGCTATGACGCCCTGGGCCGTATGACGAGCCTCACCGACCAGCTTGGCAGTACTACAAGGTTTGCCTACGACAATTTGGGTAAGTTACTGTTTAAATCCGACCCGCTCGGGCATTTGACCGGGCTCACATATTACGACGACGGCAGCCTCTACAGAACGTATGACCGCAACGGCGCGGCCACCACCTACTATTACACTCCGAGCGGCAAGCCGGACCATTTCGATTATTCCGACGGGACTGTCGGTTTCCTCTACAATCTCCTCGACCAGGCCACCGTTATGCAGGACTCCATCGGGCTGACGCATTACACCTACGACTCCGCCGGGCGGCTCGCGTCCCAGACGAACCCAAACGGCATGGCGGTCTCGTATGACTACGACGAGGCGGGCAACCTGAAGACCTTGACCTATCCGGGGAACAAGCAGGTAAAATACACCTACGACGCCCTGAACCGTATGGAGACCGTCACCATCGACTGGCTTTCCGCGAAGCCGTCAGCCGGGTACGATTACGACGAGGCCGGGCGGATGACGGAGTTTACGAACTTCAACGGCATCGCCACCGGCTACGGTTATGACGACGCCAACCGGCTCACGCTTATCTCAAGCCCGGTGACGGATATGCCTTCACCCTGGACGGCAACGGCAACCGGATCAATGAAACATGCTCTGAACCGCTGACCATGACCGATACCCAGTCCACGGCCGCATACGGTTACAACGTTTACGGCAACCGGCTCATGAG
>Ga0334722_10007505_pt1 | contig 10549 bp, 8 predicted proteins | sample C3_bottom_MG_FD_207210 | JGI IMG/M metagenome (GOLD analysis project Ga0334722, IMG submission 207210) | Sediment microbial communities from Yellowstone Lake, YNP, Wyoming, USA - C3_bottom | ecosystem: Environmental > Aquatic > Freshwater > Lake > Sediment | place: USA: Wyoming | collected... | reverse complement strand
CAGAATCAATCATCACCCATGCTCCGTTTGAATTTGCTTTTCTGAAAATGCGATAGTAAGAAAATGCATAACCATCGTAATCATCCCAGATGAGATTCACGCCTTGAGCAGTAACTGCCGGAACGGCAAGGTGAATTGTTTTGTGCTCAGCACTGAGTGCGCCTTCATTTCCGCAGACATCCACCATGGATACTTTATATTTCGCCCAGCGGTTATCCGGGTCAGGCACCGAATCGTAAAAGACGCTCAGGTTTGCCCATTGAGAAAATCCGATGAGCTGATAAATTCCCTGCATGGATGACTCTCGATAAATATTAAAACCCGCTATAGAAGTTGCACCTGCAGGTTTTTCCCACACTACAATATTCATGTTGCTGGTAGTGTCCACCGTTACTAAACAAATTGGTTTGAGCGGAGGCATTACAGGCGGTACTTTTACAAACCATGAATTTTTACATCCGCTGGTATCGGTAACCGTGCATCCGTAACCCCCTGCTGCAACACCCGAAAGGTTTTGTGTTGTCCATCCGTTTGTCCAGAGATAAGATTGAATAGATAGCGGATCATAGGGTGTGATGTATGCGCCTCCGTTGCTTCCGCAATCAACAGCAACTATGGAATCAAGAGAAACGGAAGGGCTGATGCTGTCGGAAACAGTTGCCCATCCGGTAATAGTGCAGTTATTGGCATCCGTAATCAGTACGGTATATGAATTTGCAGGAAGGAAGAAAATACTGTCCGGTGTTTCTCCGGTTGACCATTGATATGTGTAAGGAGAAATTCCTCCGCCAACAAAAACTTTTGCTGTTCCGTTTGCATTTCCGCAGGATGAATTGACAACAGAGGTGTATGCATCCAGTAAGGCGGGTTGAAACACTTCCACGCTTAAAGGTGCAAGACATCCGGATGCATCTTTCACTTCCACTTCATAAGGACCGGCAGCAAGACCGCTGACGTTTTGTGTGGTTGCTCCGTTGCTCCAGTTGAATGTATAGGGAGGATTTCCTCCTGAAACAGAAAGGGAGATAGAGCCATCGCTTAAACCATGACAGCTTACATTTGAGTATCCCAAAATGGATACTGAAGGACCATTGCTGTTTGCAACCAGCGCATCAAAAAAAGAAAAACATCCGATGGCATCGGTCACATTCATTCTATAACTGCCTGCTGAAAGACCGGTGATGGTTTGTGTTGTCTGTCCGTTGCTCCACAAATAATTGTATGGCGAAGTGCCTCCCATAATTACATAGTTCACGCTTCCGTCTGAATTGCCGCAAGTGGCGGGATTAATATAGGAAGGAATTGAATAAACAAAAATTGCAGATGGTTCGTTGATGGTTACCACTGCACTTGCTGTGTTCTGTGCAGCATCCGTAACTACAACTGTATAGGTGTTGCCGCTTAACCCAATTGCATTAGCGCCAATTTGACCATCGCACCATAGAAAATTGTAGGGAGGCACTCCTCCGCTGGCAACAGCGGTGGCATTTCCATTGCTTGCTCCGGGACAGGTTACGTTATTAGAAGATGAAATGCTTGCTGTAAGTTGCGGAATGAACTCCCAGAAATCCTGAACGGGAGAAAAATCAAAACCAGTTCCGATGTATCCTTTATTCCCTATAGAAAATCCTACAGCATACTGTCTGGGAGCGCCAGAAAAAAGTTGAACAGGAAACCATGCATTAGTTGCCTGATCCCATTCAAATACATCCTGCGTATTGGCTGTGCCATCATATCCAGTTCCGATATAACCTTTTGTGCCGATTGAAAATCCAGCTGCCAGTGATCTGGAAGGTCCGGCAAAATCTGCTTTCTGCAACCATGAATCATTACCGGGATCATACTCCCAGAAATCCGCATAATATGTGCTGTTCACGTTTCCTGTTCCGATGTATCCTTTTGTGCCGATGGAAAAACCAACAGCCCCTGCTCTTGCCACACCGCCAAAGTTGGCTTTAGGTGCCCATGTATTTCCCACAGGATCGTACTCCCAGAAATCCTGTTGATAAGTTGTGCCATCCCATCCGGTTCCTATATATCCTTTGCTGCCGATTGAAAAACCAACTGCCCATTCCCGTACACCTCCTGCAAAATTTGCTTTCTGAGTCCAGTTATTCGCAATCGGATCATATTCCCAAAAATCCGAGTAGTTGGTAGTTGTGCCGTCATTTCCCGTTCCTAAATATCCTTTTGCTCCTATGGAAAAAGCAACTGCAAGCACTCTCACACCTCCGCTGAAGTTTGCTTTCTGAGTCCAGTAATCACTTGCCTGGTCCCATTCCCAAAGTTCTTGTGTAGGACCACCGGCTTGAGTACCGCCTGTTCCTATATATCCTTTATTGCCAATGGAGAATCCGGCTGCCTTATTTCTTCCGCTTGTAGCGTAGTTTGCTTTCTGCGTCCAGGTGCCCTGGGCAGAGCAAAAATTAATAAAGAATTGGGAGTTGATAATGAATATTAAAATCAGACGGAGTAATTTATTCTTCATATTATTATAATTTAATTGGCGAAGATAAATAAAAGAAAGTCATTACTATAATAAACTTATCATTAAAATAATTTCTTTCTTATCACGTGAAGTTATATTTTAGGGTAATTAACGTTTTTATTCAATATGAAATCTATTTTTGTAAAGAGTTTTAAATTGACTTTTTGAATAGTTAGCATATGAATGAGCAAGTAATATTAGTTGATGAAAAGGATAAAGAAATTGGTTTGATGCCTAAACTCGAAGCGCATCAGAAAGGAGTGTTGCACAGAGCATTTTCTGTATTCATCATTAACTCACAGGGAGAAATGCTATTACAGCAAAGAGCATTGGGAAAATATCATTCAGAAGGATTATGGTCAAACAGTTGCTGCAGTCATCCTTTTCCCGGAGAAAACACTGCGGACGCTGCGCAAAGAAGATTGATGGAAGAAATGGGAATCAACACTACTCTGAATTTTTTATTTTCATTTATCTATAAAGCAAAACTGGGAAACGGATTATTTGAGCATGAATATGACCATGTTTATTTTGGTGTTTATGATAAAGAGCCCGTTATCAATACAAGCGAAGTCGCTGCATGGAAATATATTTCAATGCAGGAATTACAAAAAGATATTGAGCAACATCCCTCCCTTTACACCGAATGGTTTAAACTTTCTCTGGGAGAAGTGATTAAAAAAATAGCTCTTCATACTTAGAATATTCCTGATAAGGTGCCGGGCGAAATCAATTCTATTTACTAAAGGAGAAATAATCTACATTTGTGAATTATACTCTTTAACAATTATTAAAAAATAAAAACATGAAAAAAATCTTTTCACTTGCAGCAGCAGCAATGATTACAGTTGCGCTTAATGCTCAGACAATCGAAAGCAGCAGCCACAGCTCTGCCGGTTACATCAAATCAGACGGCACTATTGAAAACTCCAGCCACTCCACATCAGGGTACATCAAATCTGACGGCACTATTGAAAACTCCAGCCATTATACTATCGGCTACATAAAATCAGATGGCACTATTGAAAATTCCAGCCACTCAACAGTTGGCTATGTCAAATCAGACGGTACTGTAGAGAACTCCAGCCATTCCACGATCGGCTATGTAAAATCAGATGGCACTGTAGAGAACTCCAGCCACAGCACCATTGGTTACGCAAGCGGAGTGAAGAGAGAATGGGCGGCAGTTTGCTTCTTCTTCTTTAAGTTCTGATAAAAGTTTTAATAAAATGAAAGGCGGTTTGTCAGTTGACAGATCGCCTTTTTTATTTCACTTTATAAGAAACAATATGTCTCTCCTTTTTGCTGGGATAAATATCAGCAATCGTCACAAGAATTCCTGTTTCTTCCACACTTCCGAAATCGTGATTATCCGCAGTGCCGAACGTTTTCATGTTCGGAGAAATATTCATGTATGAATTGATAAGCGGAGGAATGTTTTCTCCGAGTTTGCGCACGTTTTGATTCAGAATAGCGTGCGCTTCTTTGTAAGGCATTTCTTTATTGAAAAGTTTTTTGAAATCTGAAATATCTGTTTCGTAAGGGAGAGGATGAATAGGTTTCACAAGGTTTTCTTTATCCGGGAAATAATAATCCATGAAGAAAAGAATCATATCTCTCGCCTGGCGGTTAAAGTCCTTGTACATCGTCACCTTCCCGAATAAATATTTTATTTCCGGATTATCAATATGAACAGCTCCGAGTCCGTCCCATAAATTATCAAGGGAGAAAAGTCCTTTTCTGTTTCCTGCGCTGGGCTGATACATCGGCTGAACAAAAGAGCGTCCGAGTTCAATGGTATAAGGTGCATACTCTTTCACAAACGTATCGCTGAAATTAAAATAATGCGAAGTGGAAAGTTTAGGAAAACCTTTTTCATCTTTCTCAGCATTGCGGATGAGTATGAAGCGGTAGCCGCCAATAATTTCTTTGTCCTCGGGATTCCAGACCACCAATTGCTTATAGCAGATTTTATCTGTGTCGAAATTATCCAGGTCACATTCCAGTCCTGTTCCTCCTCCTCCTGCGCGGAAAGAGAGTTCGCGCAATCTTCCGATTTCTCTCAGCACATTCGGAGAATCATTACTCGATACCACATAGATTTTATTGGAACCGTAATTCGTATCCCGCATAAATCTTTCTTCCGTCAGTTCAGCAAGAAGTAATTTTTTATCTACCGGTGGAATAATATCTTTCATAAATAGTTGTTCAACTTTTATTTTGTCACCCTGAGCAATGTCTTCACGAGCGGAGTCGAGGGAAAAGTCGAAGGGTCAAACTTCAAACTTATTCTTTCTTTTTCCATTCTGTAAACATGTTCCTTCACTTTTTGCGCCCACTCAATATCGCTGAATCGCTTGTCAAATGTTTCGAAGGGAATTTCCTTTCCAAATATAATAGTAATTGTTTTATTGTGTTGATTGTACATTTCATCCACTAAATAAAGCATTTCAATATTCGCTTTTATTCCGAAGAATTTTCTCCAGAGTGAAAGATTGTAGAAGAAGTTTGAATTTCTCCCGTCTATAAACACAGGAATAATATTCTTCTTGTACTTCTTTGAACGGGAGATGAAACTTTTTTTCCATCCCAGATCCTCAATCACCGCTTTCCCGAATATGCCATGGGGAAATTGCTTGCGCGAAACAAGTCCTGCCGGGAAAGTAAACACGGCAATATTCATAGAGAAAACTTTTTCAATTTCTGCCAGCGCTTCTGCCGATGTTCTTCCGCCAGTATTCACGCCAGCGAAAAGATTTTTCAGATTTTCTAAGTTGAGGAGAATGTCATTTACAAAAAACTTTATGTCCTTTCTCACTGTGCCTACTTCATTAAGCAAAGCCATTGCGTCCAAACCGCCCAGCGGATGATTGGCTGCCACGATGCAGCCGCCTGTTGCCGGTAGATTTTCTATCCCTATCACTTTTGTTTTTACTCCGAATTCAGCAATTACCTCTTTCACAAAATCAAATCCATAGTTGTTCTCATTGCGTTCAAGAAAATGATTTGCTTCATTCTGATGAATGATTTTTTTCAGGTAAGAAAAAATAAATCCGGGAAGTAATTTATACAGCGCAGCATTCTTGCTTTTGAATACAGCATCAACATCAATCTTCTTCAGCATAATTATTTTCTTCTCTGCAAATGTAAGTGTTTGTGTTTCGATTGTTTCACAAAAAATGCAATTAACATTAAATAAACACTAATTAACACATTATTAACATAAAAATCCCATTTTTTACCACCTTGATATTATTATATTTTTCATAGATGAATTCAAAATAACTGTTTACATTAATCAAATATATTTGATAAAATTATCAACATAGTGGGATTTTGTGGTAAAATTATCTTTACATTTGTCGCATCAAAAAAATCACTGAGAACTCCAAAAATCTATGACCAGTTTAATCGGTGAATTTGAAGCAACAGTTGATGCGAAAGGGCGCGTGTTGTTTCCTTCTGCACTTAAACGCCAATTACCAGCAGGTGAATCCGATAAGTATGTTCTCAACCGCGGATTTGAAAAGCAGATCAACCTTTATCCTGATAATGTGTGGAAAGAAGTTTCTGCTAAACTGAGCGAGCTCAATCTTTTTGAAACAGATGCAAGAACTTTTTACAGAAGATTTCATAGCGGAGCAACACCGGTTATGCTGGACGGACAGGGAAGGTTGCTTCTTCCTCAGCGCCTGATGGTGCATGCGGGAATCAAAAAAGAAATTGTGTTCTACGCTTTCGGTGACCGGATTGAAATCTGGTCGCTTACAGAATTTAATAAGATGATTTCAGATAAATCAGTTGATATGGCTTCTCTAGCCGAGAAGGTGATGGGTAATAAAGAAAAAAAGCAATGACGCGAATGAAGGAAGGTGCCTATCACACTCCTGTTCTTTTGAATTCTTGTATTGAAGCCCTGCTAATCCGACCAAACGGAACTTATTTAGATGCAACGTTCGGTGGAGGAGGACACTCGCGGGAAATTTTCAAACACTTGACTTCCGGAAGGTTGTTCGCGTTTGATGTAGATGAAGACGCTGTGAATAATGCGATTGATGACAAACGCTTCACACTCATCCGGAAAAATTTTTCCGATCTGAAAAGTTCTCTCCTCGCGCACAATGTGACTGAGATTGACGGATTGCTTGCTGACTTAGGAGTTTCCTCGTATCAGTTTGATTCTGCCGAAAGAGGATTCTCCACACGCTTTGACTCTGTTCTCGATATGAGAATGGGAAAGCAAAGCGGAACGACAGCAAGTGAAATCCTCAGGACTTACTCCGAAGAAAACCTGAAAAAGATTTTCAGAGAGTACGGTGAACTGAGAAACGCAAATCAAGTCGTAAAAAAAATTGTGGCGAACCGAAACAGCATAAGAACTGTGAATGATTTGAAAAATACAATTGCAAACTGCACAGAGAGAGGAAAGGAGAATCAGTTCTATGCAAAAGTTTTTCAGGCTCTGAGAATAGAAGTGAACGATGAACTGAGCGCGCTGAAAGAATTGCTGATTCAAAGTAAAGATGTTTTGAAGACAGGCGGAAGGATAGCGGTTATCTCTTATCACTCGCTTGAAGACAGATTGGTAAAAAACTTTTTCAGGTCTGGAAATTTTGATGGCGAATTGGAAAAGGACATCTACGGAAATGTGAATGCACCTTTTAATACGATAAACAAAAAACCAATCGTGCCGAGTGAAAAAGAAATAGAGCAGAACAGCAGAGCGAGAAGCGCAAAGTTGAGAGTAGCACAGAAGATTTGAGAAAGTGATTGGTAGTATTTGTATGTGCGAATTCGTTAACGCTATTCGCATACGACAGGGTAAGAAGTGCAAAACTCAGAATAGCGGAGAAGAAATAAAGAATTGATAAATAAGATTTTAATTTTTGTATGAATAAGTTTAAAGAGCCGCAAGAAGAACCCATCCCGACAAAAGCCGGGACAAGGGCTTCGTCAAAAAAGCCCAGCAAAATCGCCCGCTCCTTCCTCGACATTTTCAGCGGTAATTTCCTTTCAAAAGACAATGTAATTCATCAGCTGCCTTTCATTATTTTTTTAACTCTTATCGGTGTTGGCTATATCGCCAACGGCTACTATGCGGAAAAATCTGTTCGCGAGATAAGCCGGATCAACACCGAACTCAAAGAGCTCAAATCAGAATATATCACTTCGAAATCTGAACTCATGTTTATGAGCAATCAGAGCGAAGTGGCGCGTGCTTCTGCTCCGCTCGGGCTGAAAGAATCTACCGTTCCTCCGAAAAAAATTGTTGTACAAGTACAATCTAAATCTGAAAATAAAAACTGAGATGGCTTTAGACGTAAGAAAAGACATATTGTGGAGAATTTATCTGATCTACTTATTTATTTTCATCATAGCTGGATTTATCATAGCAAGAGTTATTAAAATTCAGTTCAGTGAAGGAGAATTCTGGAAACAGCGCGCGAACGAACTCACGCTGCATTATGCGAACATCGAAGCTATGCGTGGAAATATTTTCGATGTGAACGGACAACTCCTGGCAACTTCTCTTCCTTATTATGATGTGGCTGTGGATATGAACGCGGACGCTATCACTGATGAAATCTTTGAAGACAATCTCGATTCACTTTCACTCTGCCTCACGAACCTTTTCCCTGATCAAAACAAATCTTTCTATAAGAGATTGCTCAATGACGCAAAAAATTCAGGTGACAGGTATTATATGCTCCGCCAGAATATTTCTTATAAAGAACTTCAGCAGTTAAAAACATTCCCGCTTTTCCGCAAAGGAAGATTCAAAGGAGGTTTGATCTATACGCAGAAAGGCAAGCGCGAACTTCCGTTTCAGTTCCTTGCTTCACGCACGATTGGAAATTGCAGGGAGAATGCTAAACCAATTGGACTTGAAGGAGCATTCAATCCTCAGTTGACCGGAATTGGCGGGAAACGCCTTGTGAGAAAAATTGCCGGAGGAATTGAAATGCCGGTGAACGATGAGAACGAAGTCGAACCACAGGACGGATGTGATATTGTTTCCACGCTTGATATTAATATTCAGGACGTAGCAGAGAACGCGCTATACGAGCAATTGAAAAAACATCAGGCAGGATGGGGTTGTGTTGTGCTGATGGAAGTGAAGACAGGAGAAATACGTGCCATCGCGAATCTTTCTAAGGTTGATACTGCTGACTACCGCGAAAATTACAACTACGCTCTTGCTCAGAGCACAGAACCCGGTTCCACTTTCAAACTCGTTTCACTCATGGCGGGAATGGAAGACGGTTATTTTGATTTGAGTGATACGATAAATACCGGAAACGGTCATTGGAAATTTCTCACTCAGGAAGTAAAAGATGCGCATGAAGGTGGACTCGGAAAACTTTCTGTGAAACAGGTTTTTGAAAAGTCATCCAATGTCGGCACGGCAAAATTAATTTACAAATACTACGGAAAAAATCCTCAGCAATTTATTGATCGCCTCTATAAAATGGGAATCAATCTCAATCCTGAATTGGATATTGCAGGAGCAGGAAGTCCCGATATAAAATCCACCAAGGATAAAAGATGGTCAAAAGTTTCTCTTCCCTGGATGTCTTTCGGGTATGAGTTGCGATTGACTCCTCTTCAGATTCTGACTTTTTACAACGCTGTTGTAAACGATGGTGTGATGATGAAACCGCGTTTCGTCAGAGAAATTCGAAAGCAGGGAAAACCGCTGAAAGCATTTTCTCCCGAAGTCATTCATCCGCACATTGCGTCAGCTTCCACAATTCTGAAAGCAAAGGAAATGATGGAAGGAGTTGTTCTCGAAGGAACGGCAATGAATCTGAAAAATGCCGATTACAAAATCGCTGGAAAAACCGGCACAGCCCAGATTGCAAAAGGTGGAGGCGGATACGGAAATAAAAAAGGAAATAATAGTCAAACTTACCAGGCGTCTTTTGTAGGATATTTCCCTGCCGACAACCCGAAATACTCCTGCATTGTGGTAGTGAATGCTCCTTCCGAAGGAGTTTATTACGGCAACGCTGTTGCTGGTCCCATCTTCAAAGAAATCGCGGACAAAGTTTATTCAACGCTTCTCGATATCCACAGCGAAGTAAAAGAAAACCAAATCGCTGTTACAAAAACTCCTTCTATAAAAGGCGGTTCACGAAAAGATATTCAAACGGTTGTGAGCAACTTGAATCTTTCTGCGAATGCAAATTCCTCCTCTGCCGAATATGTGAATGTTGTGATGCAAAAAGATTCCTCGGTGGTTGCGGTGGACAACAACATCAACCTCTCACTCACAAAAAATGTAATGCCGAATGTAACCGGAATGGGGTTGAAAGATGCACTCTACTTATTGGAAAATGCCGGACTGAACGTGAAAGTTGTTGGAAGCGGAACGATACGAAAGCAATCAATAAACGCAGGAACAAAATTTTATAAAGGAACAGAATTGATTCTGGAATTGTCGTAATGAAGAAACTGAAAGACATATTATACAAAGCAGGACTTGTGGAAGTAGTAGGTTCAACAGATGTTGATATTGCTTCCATTTGTTTTGATTCCAGGAAAGCTGAAAAGGGAAGTTTGTTTATCGCTGTAAAAGGAACTCAGAGTGACGGGCATAAATTTATTGAACAAGTTGTTTCTTCCGGAGCGATTGCAGTCGTTTGTCAGGAATTTCCAAAGCAAAAAAATCCCAGTGTTACCTATGTAAAAGTAGGCAACAGCGAATCATCGCTCGGAATCATCGCTTCAAATTTTTACGATAATCCTTCAGAAAAATTAAAACTGGTGGGAATCACCGGTACGAACGGTAAAACAACTACCGCAACACTTCTTCATAATCTTTTTCTTTCTCTCGGATTTAATTCCGGATTGATTTCTACGGTTGTTTACAAAATCGGCAAAGAAGAATTCCCGGCAACGCATACAACGCCCGATCCAATTCAGCTGAACCGTCTGATGAAGCAAATGGTAGCCGAAGGCTGCAAGTATTGTTTCATGGAAGTGAGCTCTCATGCAGTTGTACAGAAAAGAATTTCAGGATTAAAGTTCGTGGGTGGAATCTTTACCAACATTACGCAC
>Ga0334722_10007504_pt1 | contig 10549 bp, 10 predicted proteins | sample C3_bottom_MG_FD_207210 | JGI IMG/M metagenome (GOLD analysis project Ga0334722, IMG submission 207210) | Sediment microbial communities from Yellowstone Lake, YNP, Wyoming, USA - C3_bottom | ecosystem: Environmental > Aquatic > Freshwater > Lake > Sediment | place: USA: Wyoming | collected... | reverse complement strand
CCGGGTTAATGGACGACGCCATTAAGCGCAAAGGCGACGACAAGATCCTTAAAAGCATAGCCGAAAAGGTCCGGGGTCTCTGTTCCGGATTTCCCATATATCCGGGGTTTGAAAAATAACGCAGACACAGGTCACAAGCCGGAAGAATAGCTCTGTGACAAAGGAACAAAGTTCCTTTTGCCAGGGGCCCTTAATTATTATAGAATCTATATTATGAGACCGAAGAGGGGACCAGCTTCGTTCTTACGCGGATTTTGCGGTTTTTGAGGAGAGATGATGACGAAAAAACCCGTGGCCGGCACGGCTGTGATAGGCGGAAGCGGACTTTACGCGATGAAGGAGTTGAAAGGGGTCAGGGAGATAGCGGTCAAAACCCCTTTCGGCAGGCCTTCCGACAGCATCATTCTGGGTTCCCTTGCCGGTACGCCGGTGGCTTTCCTGCCCCGCCACGGCCGCAAGCACGCCATTCTGCCCGGGGAGATAAATCACCGGGCCAATATGTGGGCGCTTAAGTCTTTGGGGGTTAAGACCATAATTTCCGCCAGCGCCGTCGGTTCCCTGAAAGCGGAGCTTGCCCCCGCCCATTTCGTGTTCCCCGATCAGTTCGTGGATGAGACCAAGGGCCGTGTTTCCACTTTTTTCGGCGCCGGTATAGTCGGCCATGTGCCTTTTGCCGAGCCCTTTTGTATGGCGCTTTCCGGAATAATGTACAAGGAAGCCGTAAAACTGGGTATCAAGTCGCATTTTGGAGGCGTTTATGTCTGCATGGAGGGTCCGGGTTTCTCCACCAGGGCCGAATCCCTGTATCACAGGAAACTGGGCTATTCCATCATAGGCATGACCGTGGCCACCGAGGCCAAGCTGGCCCGCGAAGCCGGTTTTCACTACGCGCCGGTCTCGCTGGTGACCGATTACGACTGCTGGAAGGAAGGCGAGGAAGTGGACCAGGAAAAAGTGACCGCGACCCTGAAGAAAAACATCGAAAATATCCGCCGCCTGCTGGTGCAAGTCATTCCTATGGCGGCGGACGTCCCCTGCGCCAATTATTGCCCGGAATTCGTGAAAACATCCATCCTGACCCATAAGGAAAATTTCCCGCCCAAAACGTACCGGACGCTGAAATTTATGATCGGGTAAGAAAGGTGCCCGGCGAAAGACTATGAAAAAAAAATCCAGGGGCCATAAGGCGAGCAGAAAGACCTGGGCCTCCGCCATCAGGAAAAAACTTATACAGGCGGCCAGGAACGCCCAGAAAAATTCTTATTCCCCGTATTCCCGCTATCCCGTCGGGGCGGCCGTGCTGGCCGAATCCGGCAGGATCTACTCCGGCTGCAATGTGGAGAACGCTTCGTTCGGCCTGGCTTGCTGCGCCGAGCGGGTGGCCATCTTCAACGCCGTGAGCCATGGCGAAAAAAAATTGCGCGCCGTTTGCGTGGCGGCCAAATCCGCCAGGCCCTGCGGGGCCTGCCGCCAGGTCATCGTGGAGTTCGCGCTCAAAGACGCGGAGATGATCCTTGTGGACTGGCAGCCGCTTGAAAAGAAGGAAAAGGTGACGTATATAAGGGCTTCCCAGCTGCTGCCCAAGCCGTTCAACCCTTCGGAAGCGGGGTTGTAAACAACGGTGACCGGTAACCAAGTGGCCGGGAACCGGTATGTAAAGGGATTTTTCGGTACTGGTTACCGGTTACTGATCACCGGATACTGATTTTTAAACGGAGGTAATATGGATATCAAAAGTCTCGGCAAGATAACCAAATGGATGGAATCCACCGACCTGGAGGAGATCACCTGGAGGAATGGAGAGAGCAAGATCAGTCTTAAGGTCAATAATTCCCCGGAATCGCATCACAAGTTTTCCTCCACTATAATACCGGTGTGCTCCCCCTCCATCGGCGTCTTCCGCTTCGCCCATCCCGGCAAGGCCGCCGTCCTTAAAGAGGGGATGACGGTGAAAAAAGGCGTGGAACTCGGTGTGGTGGCCGCGGCGAAAGAGTTTAAACCCGCGCTTGCCCCGGTAGATGGAGTTATAAAGATAATTTCCGTTGAAGACGGACAGACCGTGGAATACGGCCAGCCGTTGTTTTTTATCGAACCTAAGTAAATCAGGGTATAGGGTAGAGGGTCTAGGGTTTAGGATAAGGAGTTTCTTATTTCCACCCTCTACCCTAAACCCTCTACCCTGGACCCTCTACCCTACCCCCTATGGCGCAGAAATCTTCTGTAATAAAATGCCAGAAGTGCGGATATATATCCAATATAATAAGCGATACCTGCTTTAAATGCGGCGCCAGGCTTGAGAAGATCTGCGGCGAGTGCGGTTTCGCCAACGCGGTGGAAAAGAATTACTGCGACCAGTGCGGGGGCCTCCTGGCGCTGAGGGTCCAGCCGGCCGGCGGACCGTTAAGCGGCGCGCGGGAGCCGGAAAAAGCCGTTCCACCCTCTCCGAAGGAAGAGAAGCGGCCGGAAAAACCCGGATTTCAGTTCGAAATGCAGCCCATTCAGGACACGGTCTCTGAAAAGGAAGCTTCTTTCAGAGACCGTCCGCCGGCCGTAACCCGCTATGCGCCGCCGATGCCCGGGCCTTCCGTGTCCGCCGCCGCGGCTCTGACGGCGCGTCCGTCCGCCAGCCGCAAGACCGGGAATATTTATAATACGCTTCTCGTCGCCGGACTGCTTGCCGTCCTGGCTTTTTTCCTTTATCTCATAGCGGCGCCCTACATCCCCAGGCTTTCCCTCAAAATGGCCGCCGACAGCTACCTGAAGAAACTTGCCGCCGGCCGGTATGAGGAGGCCTACGCGCTCCTTTCCACCAATTCCAAAGCGGCGTGTTCGATGAAGGATTATGTCGGCTACAGCAGGGAGTATTACGGAAAAGTACCGGCCTGGGAGTTCAAGGACGTGGAAGTGTCCGCAATGGAGTCCGATGCCGCCATGATAAAGTACCAGCTCAGGGAGGGCGCCGGGTCCTGGCGCCCGGACTATATCTCTTTCGTGAAAGAACATGGCAAATGGACCCGGCCGTATATCTGGATGCTTTTCGAGCCGATAGACCTGGCCCTTGCCGGCCAGGACTACCCGCAGGCGCTTTTCCTGGCCCAGAAACTTTATCTTACGGACCCGATCGATCCCCGCACCTCCGGCTATCTGTGCGTGGCGGAGTTTTTTATGGGGCTTTACGATAAATCCGCCGATTCCTGCAGGAAGACCGTTCTTTCGGCCGAGACTTTCCCCGTCGGATTCAGTCCGGAGGAAATTTTATGGTACAAATTCTATTACGCGGACAGTCTGCGTTTCACGGGTAAATTCAAATCGGCGCTGGAGGAGTACGGCGGCCTGCTTGGGTCCGAAGGGTTCTCCATGAAAGAACAATGCCCGATTTTTTTAAGCCAGGCGGACGCTTTCGTGCAGTTGAAGATGTATGATTCCGCGCTCGATGTGATGCTCAGGGCCGACGGGGTCTGCCTGGGAGACGTGAACCGCGTGGAAGTCGTAAAACGCATGCGGTTCATGAACGGGGACGCCCGCGCCGAGGCCATTTCTTTCGCCCAGGGGACGAAGCCGGGTCCCGGCCTGCCCTCGTTCGGAGAATTGAGGCGCCGCGAGCTCGGAGGGACCGCGGCCGGGCGGGGTCCCAAAAACGCGCGCTACGCGCCGAAAGATAACTGGATAGCGGCGCATGTCGCGGGTCCGGAATACAGGGTGGTGCTCAGGCAGGAAAGTATGGATCCGCGCGCCCGGCAGAAAGAGGTCAGGGACATCTATGTGTTCATGGTCAATCTCTGGACCGGGAAGGTCAAGCTTGAAAAGGGCGTTTTGCCCGCCCAGAATGGGGCTGGTCCGCGGAATTAGGGAATAATTCAGGGAATCTTCAATGAAGCGGCTTCTGGAGGCCATCGAGTATGTTTAAAAAGATTTTAGTCGCCAATCGCGGCGAGATCGCCATAAGGGTTATCCGCACGCTGAAAGAGATGGGGATAAGGTCGGTGGCCGTTTATTCCGAAGCCGACCGCGCCTGCCTGCATGTGCGCGAAGCGGACGAGGCCGTTTGTATAGGTCCCGCCATGGCCAGGGAGAGCTATCTGCATATTCCCGCGTTGATCTCGGCGGCAAAAGTGACGGGCGCTGAAGCGATCCATCCCGGCTACGGTTTCCTGTCGGAAAACCCGGTTTTTTCAGCCGCCTGCGTGGAGAACGATATAGTTTTCATCGGCCCCAGCCCCAAGGCCATAGAGATGCTCGGCCATAAGTCCAGCGCCCGCAAGATAGCCGTGAAGGGCGGCATCCCGGTCACACCCGGCACCAAAGATTGCGTCACGAAAGATTACCTGAAAGAAGCCGAAAAGATCGGTTTCCCCATTATGATAAAAGCCGCGGCCGGCGGCGGCGGTAAGGGCATCAGGATCGTTCGGGAGAAAGAAAAGCTTAATCATGAGTTCGAGATGGCATCCTCCGAGGCCAAGGCCGCGTTTAATAACGGCGACGTGTATTTTGAGAAATACATAGACTGTCCGCGCCATGTCGAGGTGCAGTTCGCCCGCGACTCCAGGGGCAACGCTATCGCCTTTCCCGAGCGCGACTGTTCCATACAGCGCCGCCACCAGAAACTGCTGGAGGAATCTCCCTCCCCGGCGGTAAATCAGAAGCTCCGGGGCAGGCTTGAAGAAGCCGCCATCAGCCTGGCCGATACCGCCGGATACGTGGGCGTGGGGACGGTGGAATTTCTGATGGACCGGGAGAAGAATTTCTACTTCATGGAAGTCAACACGCGCCTGCAGGTGGAGCATCCCGTGACCGAAACCATAACCCGGACCGACCTGGTCAGGGAACAGATCCTTATAGCGGCGGGGGAAAAGCTCAGCCTGTCCCGCTCCCGGGCGTCCGCTTTTGACGGCCACGCCATAGAGCACCGCATCAACGCCGAGGATTTCTCCAGGAATTTCGCTCCCTCGGTCGGCCGCATAGAGGAATGGATCGTGCCCGGCGGTCCCGGCATCAGGCTGGACACCCACATGTACCATGGCTACATGCTGCCTATTTACTATGACAGTATGCTCGCCAAACTCATCGTATGGGGCCCGGACCGCGCCGCCGCTATCGCCCGCTCAAGGCGCGCCCTGGGAGAATTCAGGGTCGGCGGCCTGTCCACCACGATAGACGTGCACAAGATGATCGTGGATTCTCCGGAATTCCAGGCCGGAGACGTAGATACCGGATTTATGGAGAGGCTGCTGAAAAGCAGGTAGAGGGCGTATACCCTGTTCTTATGGACACAAAACGCAAGATAATGACGCTCAAAAGAGCCCTCGCCGCCAGGCGGCGGGCCGCTTTGTCCGGAAAAAAAACTGTTTTCACCAACGGTTGTTTCGATCTTCTCCATGCGGGTCACGTGGCCCTGTTGGAGAAGTCCAGGTCTCTGGGGGATATCCTGATAGTGGGTCTTAATTCGGACGCCTCCGTCCGCAGGCTCAAAGGGCCTTCCAGGCCCCTGAACCGTCTTGGGGACAGGGCCCGGGTCCTGGCGGCGCTCGCGGCCGTGGATCTGGTCGTTCCTTTCGCTCAGGATACGCCTTACGAACTTCTGAAAGCTTTGAAGCCGGACATCCTGATAAAGGGCGCCGATTACGCGCGCGGGAAGATCGTCGGCCGGGAATTTGCCGGCCGGACTATGCGGGTTCCCCTGGTAAGAGGGCGCTCATCCACCGGACTTATAAAGAAGATGGTTTCCCTATGATTTCCCCCCTAAATTTAATAAGATAGGTGGAATGGGGCGGGAACCTGGAAATCTGCGAATTTGCTGCGAGGTAATTTATGAAAGATCTATTTGATAAGTGCAGCGGCTTTCATACCGCCAAACAACTCATGGAAGCCGGTATTTATCCCTATTTCAAGGAACTTTCCTCCGAACAGGCCCCCGAGGTGATGATACAGGGCAGGAAATTCATCATGTTCGGCTCCAATAATTACCTCGGCCTGGCCAATGACCCCAGAATGAAGAAAGCGGCTATGGACGCGGTGCATAAGTTCGGCACCGGCGTGGCCGGATCCAGATTTTTGAACGGCAATACCGTCCTGCATACCGAACTGGAGCGCAAGCTGGCCGCTTTCAAGGGCCGCGAAGCCGCCCTGGTATACGCCACCGGTTATCAGATGAACCTGGGCGTTATCTCCGCGCTTGTCGGACGGGGCGACGTGGTCATAGTGGACAAGCTGGACCATGCCAGCATCCTGGACGGCTGCCGTCTTTCAGGCGGGGAGATCCGCCGCTACAAGCACAACGATACGGAAGATCTTGAGCGGGTGCTTAAAGGCGCGGGGACTAAAACCGGGAAACTGGTGATAGTGGACGGAGTGTTCTCCATGGAGGGGGACATCGCCCCCCTGCCGGAGATCGTCAGGATCTCAAAGAAATACGGCGCCCGGCTTATGGTGGATGACGCTCACGCCACCGGGGTGCTGGGGAAACACGGCCGCGGCACCTGCGAGCATTTTGGCCTTACCCGTAAAGAGGTGGACATCGTAGTGGGGACCTGCTCCAAGTCTTTCGCTTCGATCGGCGGCTTTGTGGCCGGGGACGCGGACATCCTGCATTATATCCAGCACTTTTCCCGTTCCATGATCTTCTCGGCGGCCCTGCCGCCGGCGTCCGTGGCGGCTATTTCCAAGGCGATAGATATTATAGAAAGCGAGCCGCAGCGCATAAAGAAACTCTGGGACAACTCAAATTATCTCCTGGAAAGGTTTAAAAAAATGGGTTGCAATACGGGGGAAACCCAGACCCCGATCATTCCGGTAGTGATAGGCGACAACATGAAGACATTTTTGCTCTGGAAAGCGCTTTATGACAACGGGATCTTCACCAATCCCGTGGTCAGCCCCGCCGTGCCGCCGAAACGCGCCCTCCTGCGCGTGGTAGTGACCGCGACCCACACGCGCGCCCATCTGGACCGGGCGCTGGATATTTTTGAGGTCTGCTATAAAAAGGTCCTCAAAAAAAAGGTCTCCGTCGCGGTATAGCACTATCCTTAACCCCCGGCTTAGAACATGCCACTAGAAATAACAGAGCTTGATGAAAGCGGCCTGGGCGCTTTTGTGGATTTTCCATATAACCTTTTCAGGAGGCATCCCTATTGGGTCGGGGACCTTAAAAAAGATGTCAGGCGTCTGCTGGGCCTGGGCCATCCGTTTTGGCGCCATGGAGAACGCAAACTTTTCATGGCTTTCAGGGACGGCCGGCCGGCCGGGCGGATCGCGGCCATCATCAACAGCAAACACAACTCTTTCCACGACGAGAAGTGCGGTTTTTTCGGCTTTTTCGACTGCCGCGAGGACCCGGAAAGCGCCCGACTCCTGTTTGACGCGGCGCTCAAATGGAGCAAAGCGAAAGGAATGGACAGGGTCCGCGGCCCGGTAAATCCTTCAACCAACGAGTCCTGCGGCCTGCTTGTGGAGGGGTTCGACTCTCCTCCCATGGTGATGATGCCGTATAATCCCCCGTACTACGCCGGTCTGATAGAGGCGGCTGGTTTTATCAAGGCCAAGGATCTTTACGCTTTCCAGGCTTTCACCAGGGACGGATTTCCGGAAAGGCTGGAGAAAGTGGTCCGGCGCATGACCCGCGACGGGCAGGTGACTCTGGAGCTGGTGGATATCGCGCGCATAGACGGCGCTCTGGCCGATTTAAAGGAGATTTATAACTCCGCCTGGGACAATAACTGGGGCTTTGTGCCCATGACCAACGAGGAAATGGACGAACTGACGCGTTCCCTTAAGCCTTTACTGAAGCCGGAGTACCTGTATTTTGTGAAAGTGGACGGCCGATCCGCCGGCTTCGCCCTTCTGCTGCCCGATTTTAACTCCCCCCTTAAGGCGGTACATGGCTCCTTAAATCCGTTGAATGTCCTGCCGTTCCTTTACAAGATGTTCATTCCCATCAACCGCGGACGCCTGTTGGCTCTGGGCGTGAAAAAAGAATTCCGCGGCCGGGGGCTGGAACTCCTTCTTATCAAACAGGCTGTGGCGTCCGCCGCCAAAATGGGGTGGGAGTACGGCGATCTTTCCTGGACGCTCGAAGACAATGACAGGGTAAATAATGTTATCCTGGCTGCCGGAGGGAAGGTCTATAAAAAATTCCGTATTTACGAAAGGGCGGTGTAGGCAGGATTTCGGAATCTTCAATCCATCCCGTAACCTTTTTGCAACGTTTCTTTAACCCCTGTAATCTATAATCTAACTATGAAATTTTCGGATCTCAACAGCCGGGCTAAAAAAGAAGAGGCGCCGGAGCCCCGCGTACGGGAGAAAAAAACCGCTTATTTCCGGGCTTCAGCGGGCGAGCCTGAAAAACCGGCCGCCGTTCCTCTCAATCCGCTGGACGCCCCCCTGATGGACTTTTCCGCGAAGCCCGCGTCCGCCCCCGAACTCCCGCCTGTCGCGGCGCCGGACCCCGCGCCCGCCGGGATTCCGGTCAAAAGGTTTATATCAAGGAAAGACCAGCAGAGGCAAGACGAAGCCGCCGTCCGCGCTTCCGCGCGGCCTTTCCGGGAACTGGACGCCCAGGCCAGGGAGATCTATTCCCGCAATATGGCGCTCGCGAAAGAGCTTATCGGCCAGATAGACAGGGGCTACGTGGAAAAATACGAGAGCATTATGCGCCAGGCTGAATTTAATTCCCAGGCGCTTTCCGCAAATCCGGTGCTTTTAAGCTATACGCGCTACGCTACGGCGGATGATTATCTGTACGCCCATTCCGCGAATGTCGCCGTCATCAGCCAGGCCATGGGGCTTGTGCTGGGCCTGGAACGGAGCGCAGTGAATTTTCTCGGTTTCTGCGCCATGGCGCACGACCTGGGAATGATAGATCACGCGAAACTGGCGAAACACGAGGGGCGCCTGACCGACGCGGAATACTCCGAGATAATGCTTCACTCCGAAGCCGGGGCGGCCAGAATAGACCGCTTCCTCGACATGGACGCCCGGCTTAAAGAACAGGCAAAAAAAACCATTTTACAGGTACATGAGCGGATAGACGCCGGCGGCTACCCTGGCCGCCTGACGAACGAGGAAATAGGCTTTCCAGCCCAGATCATCGGCATCGCTGACGTTTATGAGGCGATGTCCCATCCCCGTTCCTGGCGTCCGGCCGGCCATCCTCATAATGTGATGAAACATCTTATAGACAAAGAAGGCCACGGATTCAATTCCAGGGTGGTAAAAGCGCTTATCGAGGTCTTTTCCATTTATCCCCCCGGCTCGCTGGTCGCTTTATCCACGGGAGAGATAGCGAATGTGGTTCAGGTAAACCCGGGGTCCCTGACGAGGCCTGTCGTGTCGGTATTGCTTGACCCCGATTTTTCCCCCGCGCTTCCGCGCCTGGTGGACCTTCTGGAACATCCTTTGACCGGTATCGAGCGGATCGTGGAGGAGGAGGAACTCCTCGCCCGCAATTCCAAGTTCGCGGCCAAGCAGGAACTGGAACGCTGGTGGGTGGATTGGTAAGTCATGGGCAACCCTAAGCGATTACTTTTTATCGAAGAGGAAGGCTACGTCATCGACCGGGTGCAGGAGATCCTCAAGGGGTTTCCGCAGTTCGAGGTGACGCGCGCCAATACCGGAGAAGAGGCCCGGGAGATGGCGGCGGAGCAGGCTTTTGACGTTGTCATAACCGACATGTATATACGGGGCGTTTCGGGTCTGGAACTCCTCCATCACGCCAAAGAGAAAAACAAGGACGTGGTCGTTATAATCATTACCGGCGCGGACAACGTGGACGTTGCCGCCGGTGCCCTTAAAGAAGGCGCTTTCGATTTTGTGATAAAACCCCCCTCCCTCGACCGCCTGGCGAACATCCTGAAGCTGGTAACGCTGGTAAAAATATAGAAATATTTTTTTATTCCGGCCGTCTGATGGCCATACGCCTTGATACGGCACTGCCATAGGGTTGTCATTCCGGCGAAAGCCGGAATCCAGGTTCAGTGTTCGGCATCTGGACACCGGCTTTCGCCGGTGTGACGGATCAATTACATTTTTCGGGTTATTCCTCTTCTTTGAATATTGCTTTGAGCAATTGGAATGGCCTTTTAAAGCGGTTGGTCCAGGAACGCCTGCCGTAACGGCGCTCAAGGAAGCTTTTTTCGGGGAACAGGTATCTGAAGAACAGCGCCGGGCGGTAAAGGGCGGGCAGAAAATATTCCAGCGGGCGGGAGTAGCCGGAGGCCGCTTTTTCAAAAAAGCGGCTTTTTAATTTCTCCGCGCCGCGCGGCGCGAAAGCGGAAAGTTCTTCTCCGGAGATCAGGGCCGGGGCGGCCGCCGCGAACCGCGTCAGAACTGGATAGAGCGCCGGTCTGAGTTTTTCCTCCGCCGCGATCCCGGAGACTTTGCGCCAGAAAGCCGGTCTTTCAGTTTTTCTGTAGATGAATTCAAGAAGCCGGCCAAGGTCTTCCAGGGTTCTGGATCCCAGACGTCCGTGATAAAGCAGGGTGTGGGAGGCAATATGAAGCAGTTGGTCTTCAAACCCCAGGACCGGGATGTTTGGGCTTTCCGGGCAGCTTAC
>Ga0334722_10007502_pt1 | contig 10552 bp, 8 predicted proteins | sample C3_bottom_MG_FD_207210 | JGI IMG/M metagenome (GOLD analysis project Ga0334722, IMG submission 207210) | Sediment microbial communities from Yellowstone Lake, YNP, Wyoming, USA - C3_bottom | ecosystem: Environmental > Aquatic > Freshwater > Lake > Sediment | place: USA: Wyoming | collected... | reverse complement strand
GGAATCACCATGCGCTCGCCGCGCTTCCAGCCGTCGAGCGCCTGCCGCGCCACCTCTGCCGGACTCAAGCCGCCGCCCAGCATGGTCTTGATGCTGGTCATGCCGGCGCGGTGCTGGAAGCCGGTGGCCACCGGACCGGGGCAGACGGTGGTCACGGTGACGCCCGAGCCCTTGAGTTCCTCGTGCAGGGCATCGGAGAAGGCCAGCACGTAATTCTTGCTGGCGTAATAGACCGCCATGTTGGGACCGGGCATGAAGGCGGCGGTCGAGGCGACATTGACGATGCCGCCGGATTTCCGCGCCAGCATGGCGGGCAGGAAGCGCAACGACAAATCCGTCAGTGCACGGACATTCAAATCGACCATCGCCAGTTGCCCGGCGGCCGGCAGTTGCACGGCGGGGCCGACGAGGCCGAAGCCGGCATTGTTGACGACGAGATCAGGCGTCAGGTTGCGGGCGGCAAGTTCGGCGGCGAGTCGGTCGCAGGCGCCCGCCTCGGCCAAATCCATGGCGATGACGGTCACCGGCACCTGATGCTTGGCGGCGATCACGCCGCGCACCCGGTTCAGTTCCCGGTCCTGGCGGGCGGTCAGCACCAGGGCGTAGCCATCGGCCGCCAAACCATGAGCAAAGGCCTCGCCGATGCCGCCGGAGGCGCCGGTCACCAGTGCGAGCTTGCGATTCGCCGGGGCGTTCATGACGTTTCCGGCTAGGGGCCAATTGCGGCTCGAAAAAGGCTGGGGCCGCTTGCGTGACTCGAACACGCGACCCCCGCATTACGAAACCCATATTATCAATGTCTTAGAAGCGCATTTCTGCAGCCGGCAATCGCTTGGCATGCACGTCCGTATAAATTCCGGGCGGGCCCGGGGCCACAACGGATTTTGAACTGGGATGAACTCCCGTAGACTGCTGTCGCCTGCTGGGGAGGCGAGAAACTGCAACCGGCGTGCAGCCGGCCCCGTAACACATGCAGCGCTAACGTCCATCACCATGTTCTCCCGGGTCTTCAACGGCAGCATCGACTGGATACCTGGGAATGCGTCCGGCTGGCAGACGGGCGCATCGCTGCCCGTCGCGGGGTTCAGGCTGAGATCCATCCAACCCTTCATCGGATGGCTGCCAACGACGCGCTTCTCACCTGGCACCGGCAGACAGGCATAACGAGTGTTGGTATTTTGCGTACATTTGACTCCCCACATTGAGACCGCTGCCGGCGATTGCATTGTTCATTGATCGTTGAGAACGAGCCGCGCGATGAAGCTTCCGGCAGGAACCGCCACGGCGATTCGACTCAGGCAGGATAAACAGGTATAGACAGGTCTGCGATACCGTGTTGGAATGCAAACCTTGCGGACAATATCGAAGATTTCCGGCCTGGCCGAAGCCAAGCCTGAGAAAGTCGCCAATGCACTGGAGCAGGAAATCCGGTCGGGCAAGCTTCGCTATGGTGCGCGGCTGCAGAGCGAGAGCGAACTCGTCCGCAGATTTGCCGTCAGCCGCACCACCATTCGCAAGGGCCTCGAAGCTCTGGCAGGCAAGGGCCTCATCACGACGCGAATGGGTATTGGTTCATTCGTGACCTTCGATGGCCAGGTTCTGGACAATGCGCTGGGCTGGACACGGGCCTTGGCCAGCCACAAGGATGCCGTTGAGACCCATGTCTTGCGAATTGCGGTCGTCACCGATGCGGCGCTGGCACGGCAGCTCAAACAGAAGAATTCATCCTTCATCGCCATCGATCGCTCGCGCTCGCTCAGAGGCTCGGGCAGAATCGTGTCGATTGAGAGGAGCCGGGTACCGTTTCGAAAGATACTTGAACATATCCCGCTGAAAGGCCTCACGCGCGGGTCGCTTTCGGCGACATTGCGGGACGCGGGATTGATTGCGCAGTCTGGCGAAGAATGGGCCGAGATCGAGTGCCTGAGCGAGTCCGATGCCAGGCTCGTGCGGGTTGCCCCCGGCACGCCCTTCCTCCGCACAAGGCGATTGGTGCGCGACGGCGAAGGACAGGCGATCGAATATGTGGTGAGCCTGCTCGATCCACGCCACTTCGCCCTGCACCTGGAGTTCTGATGGCTGAGCAGCGTGCCATGGATCGGGCTCTCGGCGCACTAGCAGGCGTAGCCATCGGCGACGCGATGGGAATGCCTACACAGACACTCAGCCGCGCGCAGATCGGCCTGAGCTACGGGGTCATAACCGATTTGACGGACGCGGTATCCGGCCAACCCGTGAGTGCCGGGCTGATGGCGGGGACCGTGACTGATGACATGGAGCAGAGCCTGCTCCTGGCGCGGCATTTGCTGGACCGGGACGGGGCATTTGATGAAGAGGCCTGGGCCTGCACTCTGCTCGACTGGGAACGCGATACCCATGCACGCGGCGTGAACGATCTCCTGGGGCCGTCGACGAAGCGCGCCCTCGAGGCGCTGCAACGTGGCGTCCCGGCAAGCGCAACGGGACGGTTCGGCACCACCAATGGCGCCGCAATGCGCATCGTACCGGTCGGGATATCGCATGCGCCGGAACCCCTCGCAACGTTCGTCGATGCTGTCGAGGCAACCTGCCGGCTCACGCACAACACCACGGAAGCCATCGGTGCTGCCTCCGCAGTTGCAGCCGTGGTCAGCGCGGGGCTGGAGGGGGCCCGTTTCGAAGATGCCCTGGCACTGGCTCTCGCGGCTGCCCGGGAAGGCGAGCAGCGCGGTGTGGCATCAACTCTGGGCTCCATCGCCGGCCGCATCGCATGGGCAGTGGATTTGGCAGCCGGCAAATACGGACTTGATGCCGCTGTAATGCTCGCGGACCAGATCGGCACGAGCGTGGCATCGCATGAATCCGTACCCATGGCATTCGCAGTCGTCCGTCTTGCGGCGCAAGACCCATGGCAGAGCGCTGTCATCAGCGCCAACATCGGCGGCGACACCGACACAATCGGCGCCATCTCCTGCGGCATGGCAGGAGCCTGCGCCGGATTTTCTGCAATCCCCATCTCGAAGTGGCGGCTTGTTGCGGCGGTCAATGGCCTCGAGCTCGAGAACATCGCGGCGGGTCTTCTGGAGATTCGCCGGTCACGGTCGGCACGGCAACGACCGCTGGAGAGAGCGTCATGAGCGGCGGACTTCTCCAGCTCTCGGGCATCGTCGTCGATCTCGTGCATCGAGTGGATCATCTGCCGGCTGCCGGCGAAGAAGTCGAAACGCCAAGCCCCCTCATCACGGCCGGCGGCGGCTTCAACGCCATGGTCACGGCAAAGCGGCTGGGTGCCGTCGTGACGTATGGCGGCACGCTGGGAACCGGCAATTTCGCCGATCGGATTGAGCAGCAGCTCGCGGCGGAAAGCATCTGCGTCGCGGGAGGCCGGCGCATAGCCATCGATCAAGGCACCTGCACCGTCATCGTGGACAGGAGCGGCGAGCGAAGCTTCATTTCCTATCACGGCGCCGAGCGCCGGGTGGATGCCGCGCATCTCGAGTCGCTTTCCGCGTCCTCATATGACTGGGCGCTGCTCACTGGCTACTCGCTCTTCAAGGCCGAGAGCGCCGCGGCTTTCGTGCCCTGGCTCGCGGCATTGGGCACACCACCCAAGCTCTTCTTCGATCCGGGGCCCACAGTCGCCAATATTCCGAAGCCTGCCCTTAAGGTCGCAATGCGGCGGGCACAATGGCTGAGCGCCAACACGAAGGAAGCCGAGATCATGACTGGCGACACCTCTCCCGCCGCGGCCGCGCAACAGCTAGCGCACGGGAGAGAGGGGGCGCTGGTGCGCGCTGGCGCCGATGGCTGCTGGCTCGCCACCGGAAGGGCTGTCACCCATGTCCCGGGCTTCAGGGTTCGCTGCGTTGACAGCAACGGTGCGGGCGACACGCATGACGGCGCATTTCTCGCAGGCCTCATCGCAGGTCATGACCCGGTCGATGCGGCAGTTCTTGCCAACGCCGCCGCTGCCCTGTCAACCACACGCATCGGTCCGGCTACATCGCCGGACCTCGAGGAAACCCACCGCCTTCTCGATCGCAACGGCATCACGCTCAAGAAGCCGGCGACCGGCAGCGAGATGGCATGGATGGGCATAACCGGGCGCTAGAGGACGCCCACAACAGGAGGAAATGATATGACGTCAATCAATAGAAGAGCGATGCTGGGAGCGATCGGCCTTTTGGCGCTCACGGCGAATGCAAGTTTCGCGGCGGCCACCGAAATCCGCGTACTGAACTGGCAGGGCTATGGCACGGATGAGGCCTTCGCGGTCGAAGCCTTCGAGAAAAAGACCGGGGTGAAAGTGGTGCATGACTACTTCACCTCGGAACAGGAGATGCTGACCAAGCTCCGCACCAATCCCGGAGCCTATGACGTGGTGCTGGTGAATTCCGCCTTCACCGGCCAGGCCAAGGCGGAAGGTCTCATTGCCAAGATCGACACATCCGACATGCCGAATTTCAACGACCTCGCGCCCAACATGGGGATGAACCCCGATCTCGCACCGGGAGGCGAAGTCTATGGCGTTGCCTGGACCTGGGGTGTCACCGGCCTCGCGGTCAACAGGGATGTGGTCAAGCCGCTGCCCGATTCTCTCAACGTTCTGTGGGATCCGCAATATGCCGGCAAAGTCTCAATCCGCGACGACGGTGTCGAAGCAGTGCAGTTCGCGGCCCTTGCCACCGGCCAGAACATGAACGACATCAAGGATCTTGATGTCGTGAAGGCGAAACTCAAGGCGCTGATGCCGCAGGTCAAGTCGTTCTGGTCGTCGGAGAATAACTGGAACCAGTTCTTTTCGGCTGGCGACTTCGCGGTGTCGACCTTCTGGAGCGGTGTCGCCGGCCGGTCCGCCGGCAAGGGCCTGCCTGTGCAGTTCATCATCCCGAAGGAGGGCGCGGTGGGTTGGCTTGACGGACTATCGATTCCCACAGCCTCCAAGAATCAGGAAGCGGCGCACGCCTTCATCAACTGGATGATCGATCCGGAGTTCTACGTAGCCTGGGCCGCCAAGGGCGCGCCGTCTTCTGCAAATGCCAAGGCAAATGCGGCGCTGCCAGACACCGACTTCAACAGAGTGACGCTCGGCGACCCCGCCGTCGTGGCGCGCGTACAGTTCATGCAGCCGCTCGCGGACGACAAGCGCAAGGCCTATACCGAACTGTGGCAAGACGTGAAGACGGCACAATAGGCCGGACGCCAATGGTGCTCACGGCAAAGCAGTCCGACCGCCTGCGTGCCGGCGGGCAACTGGCGCCGGCCTATCTCTGGCTGACGGTGGCGGTGTTCCTGCCGCTGTCAGCCATGCTGTTCTTCAGTTTCCTCTCGGCTGCGCCATTCACCGGCGCCGGCTGGCATGGGACCACGGCCAACTATGCCGAGTTCTTCTCGCGCAGCATCTACCCCGATCTGCTCGGCCGCTCGCTGTTGCTGAGTTGTGTCGTTACTCTGCTTTGCGTGCTGATCGGTTACCCGTGCGCTTACGTGCTCGCACGCCAGATCAAGGGGCGGGCCCGCGAAGCCCTGTTCCTGCTCATCATCCTGCCGTTCTGGAGCAATAGCCTGGTGCGCATCTTCTCGTGGGCCATCGTGCTGCGCGGCAACGGCATCATCGATCACACGCTTGCGGCCGTCCTGCCATTCCATGTGTCGGTCAATCTCATGTTCAGCTACACGGCGGTGGTCATCGGGCTCGTGCACTCCTATTTGCCCTACGTCATCCTCACCTCCTATCTTGCGCTGCAGGCGATCGACGAAAACCTCATCGAGGCGGCGCGCTCGCTGGGCGCTCCCTTCCGCACCATTCTCGCCCGCCTGATCCTGCCGTTGTCCCTCCCGGGTCTGACGGCAGGAGCGGTTCTCATCTTCGTTCCGGTGGCCGGCTCCTTCATGGAACCCCGGATCCTTGGCGGGCGTTACGGCACCTTCTACGGCACACTCATCGAGGACCAGTTCGTCGCGGTGTTCAACTGGCCGCTTGGCGCCGCGCTTTCCTTCATCCTGCTGGCCGTCGTGCTGGCGATCCTCGGGCTCGCAAGCCCGGTACTCAAGAGGGCGGGATGAAGGAGAAAGCCTCCATCCCGCTGTATCTGGGCTGTGCCTATACCGGCCTTGTGCTGTTCTTCCTCTATGCACCGATTCTCGTCATGGCGCTGATGTCGTTCAACGCGTCCGAGTTCTACGCCTTTCCCTTGAACTTCACGCTCGACTGGTACCGCAAGCTCGTCGGCAACGCCGAGATCGTGTCCTCCGCCTGGCGTAGCGTGTGGATCGCCGCCGCCACCACCATGATCGCGACGACGCTGGGAACCGCCGCGTCCCTGGCGTTGTTCCGCCATGATTTCCCCGGAAAGAAATTCCTGCAGGCCATGCTGTTTCCGCCCATAGCCATTCCCTGGCTCATCATCGGCACGGCGATGCTGATCTTCTTCTTCTGGATCGGCATCGGCCGCGGCACGCCCGCGGTGATCCTCGGTCACGTGGCCCTGGCACTTCCCTATGTCATTGTCGTCGTTTCGGCCCGCCTTCAAACCTTCGACATCCAGCTGGAGGAGGCGGCACGCTCGCTGGGTGCCGGCAACTGGGATGTGACGCGATATGTGACGCTGCCGTGGATCGCCTCCGGCGTCGTCGCGGGCGCACTCTTCGCCTTCGCCGTGTCCTTCGACCAGTTCGTAGTCTCTTATTTCCTCGCCGAACCAGGCGATGCGACACTGCCGGTGATGATCTATACCGCCATCCGCAAGGGATTTACGCCGGAGATCAATGCGATCTCCACCATCATCATCGTGATCTCGATGACCGTCATGCTCGCCGCGTCGCGCTATTTCAAGTTTGGAGGCGAGCGCTGATGGCCGAGGTCAAGGTTCGCGGCCTGGCGCTCGACTACGGCACGACCAGGGCCCTGAGTGACGTATCGCTCGACTTTCCGGACGGCCAGTTCTTCGGGCTGCTGGGTCCTTCGGGAAGCGGCAAAACGACCCTGCTTCGTTGCATCGCAGGATTCATCTACCCCGACCATGGCACGATCTCGATCGGCGGCGAGTCGGTGGAGAATGTCCCGGTCGAGAAGCGCGAGATCGGGATGATGTTCCAGAACTATGCGCTCTTCCCCAACATGAGTGTTGCCGAAAACGTAGGTTTCGGCCTCAAGGTGCGAAAGATCGGACCCGCCGAACTCAAGCGCCGCGTCGGCGAAGCCCTGGAGCTCGTTCAGCTGGCGGCAATGGGTGACCGGCGCCCGCATCAGCTGTCCGGTGGGCAGCGGCAGCGCGTGGCGCTGGCGCGAGCGATCGTCACGCGGCCGCGCGTGCTGCTCCTCGATGAACCCTTGAGCGCGCTCGACAAGGCGCTGCGCCTGGAGATGCAAATCGAATTGAAGCGCATCCAGCGCGAAGTCGGGATCACCACGATCTTCGTCACCCACGACCAGGAAGAGGCGCTCACCTTGAGTGACCGCATCGGCATTCTGAAGGATGGGCGCCTGGTGCAGGAAGGTCCGCCGCACGACATCTACCGCATGCCTGCAAACCGCTTCGCGGCGACGTTTCTCGGGGAAGCCAACTTCATCGAGGGCATGGGCGTAGCCTCCGGGATCCGGCTCGCGGACGGGACGATATTGCCATGGTACGCGGTCCGGGCCGCGCCGGCAGGTCCTTTGACAATCGCGGTGCGGCCAGAATCAATTTCAATTTCGGCCAAGAAACCGGAGCCCTCGGGCCTGACCTGCATTCTCAAGGGCGAGCTCCGTCAGGTGGTGTTCTCCGGTCCCACGGTGACGTGTCTGGTCGACGCTCGCGGGCTTCGATTCAAGGTTCTCCTGAAGACTCCCGAACTGGCCAGTGTCCAAACATCGGGGGAGGTGTGGCTCTCATGGCCTGCGAACCAGAGCATGATTATTGCTGGAGAGACTCCGCCCGTGACTGGATCGTAGCCGGGCCCAGGTCACCGCCGAAGCCCCGGCGGGCATAGGCCGCGGCAGGGCAGTTGCAACTGTCGATGAGCCGCGATAGCCTCCATTGCTTCGGAATTGAGGGTGGCTTTCGTGCTGAGTATCAAGCCTGTCGAGGGTCGTGCGAAATTTGGCAAGTACGAGACTTGGTACCGGATTTCCGGCGATCTCGGCGGCAGAAAGAAGCCGGTATTCATTCTGCATGGCGGCCCCGGCGCCGCGCACAATTATACCGATGCCTACAAGCTGCTGAGCCTGCAGGGCCGAGCCGTCATTCATTACGATCAGCTGGGGTGCGGAAATTCGACGCTGTTGCCCGACAAAGGCGCTGCGTTCTGGACGCCGCAACTGTTCATCGATGAGCTGAACAATCTCGTCGATCACCTTCAGCAGCGCCAGGCATTCCATGTGCTCGGCCAATCCTGGGGCGGCATGCTGGCCGCCGAGTACGGCATCCTCAGGCCGCCGGGCCTGAAATCGCTGACCATCGCCAATTCGCCGGCCTCGATGGAACTGTGGGTCAAGGAGGCCAACCGCCTGCGCAGCGAAATGCCGCGCGACGTACAGGACGCGCTCAACCGCCACGAGAAGGCGGGCACCACCGGCGATCCCGAATACCAGGCGGCGACCATGCGCTTCTACGAACGCCATGTTTGCCGCGTCGTTCCCTTCCCGCCGGAAGTGGTGGCGAGCTTCGACCAGATCGCCCGCAATCCGACGGTCTACAACACCATGAACGGGCCCAACGAGTTCTACGTGATCGGGACGCTCAAGACCTGGAGCGTGGTCGACAAGGTGCATCGCATCAATGTGCCGGTGCTGCTGATTTCCGGCCGCCATGACGAGGCAACGCCCGCCGTCGTGCAGCCCTTCAAGGACAATATCAAGGGCGCGCGCTGGGAAATCTTCGAGCGTTCGAGCCACATGCCGCACATCGAGGAACAGGAAAAATGCATGAAACTCGTCGGGGCCTTCCTCGACGAAAACGATTGAAAACAAGCATAACCAGGGAGAGACGTCATGAAAAAGTGGTTGTTGGCAGGCGCGGCTGCGGCCTTGCTTGCGGTGAGTGCGGCCGGCCCGGCTTCGGCCGAATACCAATCCGAGCATCGCGGCGGCACCATGCGCATCGTGGCGCGCGCCGCCGGCGGCACGATCGATCCGCATATCAACTACACCCTGCAGTACTGGCAGCTTTATCAATCGGTCTATGACGGGCTCATCGCCTTCCAGAAGGCGGCGGGCGCCGACGGCTTCGTCAAGGTGCCGGATATCGCCGAGGAATTTCCCGCTCCCACCAATGACGGCAAAACCTATGTGTTCAAGATCCGCAAGGGCATCAAGTTCTCGAACGGCCAGGAACTGGGTGTTGCGGATGTGGTAGCCTCGCTGCAGCGTATCTTCAAAGTCTCGAGCCCGACCGCGGGCGGCTTCTATTCGGTGATCGTCGGCGCCGACAAGTGCCTCGCTGAGCCCAAGACCTGCACGCTGGAGGGCGGCGTCGTCGGCGACGAGGCGGCGGGAACTGTGATCATCAACCTCACCAGGCCCGATGCCGAATTCTTCGACAAACTGGCCCTGCCGCACGCCGCGATCCTGCCGGCCGGCTCGCCTGCCGAGGATGTCGGCTCCAATCCCCTGCCGGGAACCGGCCCCTACATGATTTCGGCCTATGACCCGAACAAGGGAATGACCCTGTCGCGCAATCCGAACTTCAAGGTCTGGAGCGAGCAGGCCCAGCCCGATGGTTATCCCGATGTCGTCCAATACGATTTCGGGTTGACCGAAGAAGCCCAGGTGACCGCGATCCAAAACGGTGAAGCCGACTGGATGTTCGACGAGCCGCCCGCCGACCGCCTGGCCGAAATGGGCACCAAGAACAAGGAACAGGTGCATATCACCCCGCTCACTGCCTGGTGGTACGTGCCGATGAATACCAGGCTGGCGCCCTTCGACAATGTCAAGGTCAGACAGGCTTTCAACTATGCCATCGACCGCAAGGCGCTGGTCAATCTCTTCGGCGGTCCGGTGCTGGCGGCGCCCGTCTGCCAAGTTCTGCCGCCGGGCTTCCCCGGGCATGAGCCCTACTGCCCGTACACGAAGGATCCGGGCGAGAAATGGTCGGCGCCGGACATGGAGAAGGCCAAGCAGCTGGTCGAGGAGTCCGGCACCAAAGGCCAGAAGGTGACGATCATCGCCGAGGACAAGACGGTTTCGAAATCGATTGGCGTCTACCTGCAAAGCGTGCTCACGGAACTGGGCTACCAAGCGGATGTGAAGCCGATTTCGCCCAACATCCAGTTCACCTACATCCAGAACACCAACAACAAGGTGCAGATGTCGATCACCCAGTGGTATCAGGACTATCCCGCGGCATCGGACTTCCTCAACATTCTGTTCGGCTGCTCGAGCTTCACCGAAGGCTCCGACAGCTCCGTCAACATCGCCGGCTTCTGCGACAAGGACATCGACGCCAAGATGCAGCAGGCCCTAGCGCTGGGCGTCACCGATCCGGCGGCGGCCAACAAGATGTGGGCGGAAATCGACAAGGCGGTGACCGACCAGGCCCCTGCCGCCGCCCTGTTCACTCCCAAGCACGTCGACTTCGTGTCGAAGCGG
>Ga0334722_10007501_pt1 | contig 10554 bp, 7 predicted proteins | sample C3_bottom_MG_FD_207210 | JGI IMG/M metagenome (GOLD analysis project Ga0334722, IMG submission 207210) | Sediment microbial communities from Yellowstone Lake, YNP, Wyoming, USA - C3_bottom | ecosystem: Environmental > Aquatic > Freshwater > Lake > Sediment | place: USA: Wyoming | collected... | reverse complement strand
GTTGCGATCTCGTGCTGGAAAACCTGGAGCCGGTGCGGGTTGCCGAAAAGGCAGACCTGATCTTCACCGCCTTGCCCCACAAGGCGGCCATGGAAGTGGTGCCGACCTTTCTCAAACTGGGGAAAAGGGTCGTCGACCTGTCGGCCGACTACCGCCTGTCCGACCCTGCGGTCTACGGCGAGTGGTATGAACCGCACCTCAATCCGGTCCTGCTGAAAAAGGCGGTCTACGGTCTGCCGGAAATCCGGCGGGCGAAGATCAAAGGTGCACACCTGGTGGCCAATCCCGGCTGCTATCCGACGAGCATTATTCTTGGTCTGGCCCCGCTGCTCAAAAAAGGGCTGATTCATACGAACAGCATCATCGCCGATGCGGCCTCGGGTGTCAGCGGTGCCGGCCGGGCTGCCAAGGTGGACAGCCTGTACTGCGAGGTCAACGAGGGGTTCAAGGCCTACGGCGTCGGCGGCGTGCACCGTCATACGCCCGAGATCGAGCAGGAGCTGTCCCATTTGGCGAAAGCGGCACTGAAGGTCACCTTTACGCCCCACCTGGTGCCCATGGACCGCGGCATACTCTCCACCATCTATGCTGCTCCGGTCAAACCTGTTACCGGTTCGCAATTGGTCAAACTCTACCAGGAGTTCTACCTGGGCGAGCCGTTCGTGCGGGTCCTGCCGACCGGAAGCCTCCCCTCCACCGCCTTCGTGCGCGGCTCCAACTTCTGCGACGTGGCGCCGCTGGTGGATGCCCGCACCGGTCGCATCATCGTGGTTTCGGCCATCGACAACCTGGTGAAAGGTGCCGCGGGACAGGCGGTGCAGAACATGAACCTGGTGTGCGGTTTTCCCGAAACCATGGGGCTGGACAGCCTGGGGCTCTTCCCCTGACCCCCGGGTTTCTGCCCATATCCCGCGACGACATGCGCCGGCGCGGCTGGGACGAACTGGACGTCATCTTCGTCAGCGGTGATGCCTACATCGACCATCCCGCCTTCGGCGTGCCGCTCCTGGGCCGCTGGCTGGAAGCCCATGGCTTTCGGGTCGGCATCATTGCCCAGCCCGACTGGCGCACCAAGGACGCCTTCATGGTCCTGGGCCGGCCGCGGCTGTTTTTTGCAGTCTCGGCCGGCGCCATGGACTCCATGGTGGCCCACTACACCCCCGCCCGCAAGCTGCGCCATGACGACGCCTACACCCCCGGCAACCGCCATGGCGCTAGGCCCAATCGGGCCACTATCATCTACACCTCCCGTCTCAAGGAGGCCTACAGGGATGTGCCGGTCGTCATCGGCGGCATCGAGGCGTCGCTGCGGCGCCTCGCCCACTACGACTACTGGGAGAACAAGGTGCGGCGCTCGATCCTGTTCGACGCCAAGGCGGATCTGTTGATCTACGGCATGGCGGAAACCGCGCTGCTGCAGTTGGCTGAGCGTCTTCGCGCCGGCCAGGCGCTCGGCACTATGGCGCCGATCCGTGGAACCTGTCGCATTGTCGGTGCCGGCGGGGATATTCCGGCCGGGGCGCGGCGTCTGCCCGCCTACGAGGAGGTTGCCGGCGACACGGCCCGCTTTGCCGAGGCCTTCCGCCTGGCCTCCCGGGAGCTGAACCCCCATTGTGCTGCTCTGGTCGTGCAGCCCCATGGCGAGCGCCTGCTGGTGTGCGAACCGCCTGCCGTACCTTTGAGCGAGGCAGAGATGGATGCCCTGTATGCCCTGCCGTTCTCCAAGGCGCCCCATCCGTCCTACAACGAACCGATTCCCGCCTGGGAGCAGATCAGGGCGTCCATCACCAGCCATCGCGGCTGCTTTGGCGGCTGTGCCTTCTGCGCTATTACCATGCACCAGGGAAAGCAGATCCAGTCACGCAGCGAGGCCTCCATCCTGGCCGAGGTCGACGGATTGACCCAGAAGGAGTGGTTTCGCGGCAGCATCAGCGATATCGGTGGGCCGACCGCCAATATGTACGGCCTGTCCTGCGGCAACGACAAGCTGCAGAGCGAGTGTCGCCGCGAGAGCTGTCTGTTCCCCGGTGTCTGCCGCCATCTGGCCACGTCGGACAAGCGGGCCGCGACGCTGCTAGCCAAAGTGCGGGGCCGCGCCGGGGTAAAGCATGCCGCTGTGTCGTCGGGGGTGCGCTATGACCTGCTGGAACGGCAGCCCGGCTATTTCCGGGAGCTGGTGGGGCATCATGTGAGCGGTCTGCTCAAGGTGGCGCCGGAGCACCTGGCCGAGCATGTCGTGCGGCTGATGCGCAAGCCGGGGCGGCAGGCCTTCGAACAATTCCTGAAGCGCTTCCGCGAGGAGAGTGCGAAGGCCGGCAAGCGCCAGAGCATCGTCCCCTATCTCATGTCGGGCCATCCCGGCTGTACCCTGGCTGACATGCTTGAGCTGGCCCTGGCCCTCAAGCGGCTCGGCATGAAAGTGGAGCAGGTGCAGGACTTCACCCCCACACCCGGCACGCTGGCCAGTTGCATGTACCACACCGGGATCGACCCCTTGAGTGGTGCAGCGGTATACGTGGCCCGCAGCGACCGCGAAAAAGGCCTGCAGAAGTCGCTCCTGCTCTGGCACGTGGCCGATGAACGGCCACGGATCGTGGAGGCGCTGCGGATGCTGAAGCGGGAGGAGGTACTGAATGAACTGCTGGGTGGTGCGGACAGGGGGGGCAACCGCCGGAACCCTCCTACGTCGCCAAGGCGTGTCAAGAGACCGATCCCGTACCGCTGATGAGTGCGCTCGGCATTACGAATAGATGGATACTGAAAAAAAACAACCCCGCCGGGATGACCCGGCGGGGTTGTTTGTCTGCGGTCCAGTATGCCGATTACTTCACTTTGATGACGTTGGAAGCCTGCAGGCCTTTGGGACCCTGAGTAATGTCGAAGGTGACGGCGTCGCCTTCGGCGAGGGACTTGAAGCCTTCGGACTGGATGGCAGAGAAGTGAACGAAAACGTCTTCGCCACCTTCCTGCTCGATGAAGCCGAAACCTTTGGTGTCGTTGAACCACTTAACCTTACCCTGTGCCATTTTCCTACCTCCTTTTTTCTCCGGTCCTTCGCCGGAACAGATGGGGATACCGCTTAAGTTTCCGGAGTCTTGATGCAGGAAAACCGCCAAGCCAGGTACAGCATGATACTTCAACGTTCTGCCAGACCTTCCGAAACTTGCTGCCCGTGTCGTTTATCACGACACAACTCGGCATGTCAAGAAAATTTAACACTGTTATTTTCGTGGAGTCACGACGTTACGGCGCCTTCAATTCGTCCGATTTCGTCTGGAGTTTCTTGACCAGTTCCGGGTAGCCGTTATTGGTTATGATCTTGTTGAACTGGGTCCGATAGTTCGAGACCAGGCTGACCCCTTCGATCACCACGTCGTAGGCCATCCATTTGCCGTTATGGTTGAGCAGACGATAATCGAGCGTGAACTCGTCACGCTTGGCCGTGACCACCTTGGATTTCACCTCGGCGTATTCGCCATCGATGTTCTCCTTGATGTAAACGATCTTCTCGTTGTTGTAGGATTCGATCTTGCCGGCATAGGAGTTCTCCAGCAGCGTGGCGAACAGGTCGGTGAACTGTTTCTTTTCGGCCGGGGTACGTTGATTCCAGTGTTTGCCGAGGGATCGCTTGGCCATTTCACCGTAATCGAAGATGGTGCCGATGGTCTTTTTGAGGGCTTGACGGCGTTTGGTCTCATGCTTCTTCATCTCCTTGTCGGAGACGATCCGGACCACCTCGTCCACCACTTTTCTGACGTCGTCGGTCGCCGCGGCAAAGGCGTTCGTTGCCAGGCAGAGCATGAGCAGTAACGGTAAACAGCAGCGTATAAACATGGAAAAATCCTCCCGAATATGGTCAGTCGCTCAGGGGCGGCTCGCCGGTCGCGTAGTCCAGGTTGGACCGGGCGATCCGGTAGTTGTAGATGGATTGGAAGTAGGCGGCGCGCATGCGGGCATAGGCCTGGAGCGCCTCGAAGATCTCCTTGGCCGGGCCGACCCCGAAGTCGAAATTTGCCAGAGCGGTTACGGCCCATTTTTTGGCGTTGGTATAGGCCGATTTGGATGCTTTGGCGGTGTTCTCGGCTTCTTTCAACTCCAGATAGAACTTCTTGATCTGCAGGGGAATGTTGGCGTCGGCATACTCTTTTGTGCTGAGCAGGCGGTTGTATTGGGCCTGTTCACCGGCCACCCTGGCGCCGGTAATGCCAAAGTCCAGCTTCCAGCGGGCTCCAAGGGCGATGCCACCGCTCAGGTGCCGGAACGGATCGGTGATGTACGGGTTGTTGATGCGGTCACGGTTGTCGGCATAGGCCCATGAAAACAGGCCGCCAAGGAAGATGTCGGGGTAGTAGTTGGCTTTGGCCGCCTCGACCAAAGCGGCACGGGCCTTGATCCCTTCGGAAAGCTGGCGATATTCCGGGCGTTTGCCGCGTGCCCGTTCGACAAATGTCTGGATGTCGGGGACGTCGCCATCTTCCAGCACCAACCGTTCGGGGCCGAAGTCCACCGCCGCGTCCTGGGGCAGGCCGAGACGGGTCTTCAGTGCCGCCTGGGCCAGTTGTTCGCCTTTGGTGGCTTCCTCCAGATATTTCGTCACTTCGCCGCCAAAGGCGTCGAGTTTGAAAATATCCATTTCTTCGACCGATTCCGAGCCCTGATTGAGCAGCTTCTGGGCCTTGTCCCGGGCCTTGAGCAGGCTCTCCTGGACCTCCAGGATCAGTTCCTTGAGTTCACGGGCCAGCATCAGCCCATAATAGTACTCGCGAACCTTGAGGGTGATTTCATTGGCGCGCTGCTCCTTGCGGGAACGGTCGACCTCGATGCCATGGGTAGCCGCTTTCATGTTCTCGGTGATCTTGCCGAAGGTGTAAAGCGGTTGGATAAGCGTGGCGTCGGCACTGGAGAACCAGGTCATGTCGCTCAATTTCTGCCGCTTTTCGGTGGCGAAGAGGTCTTCTCGGTGGGCCTGGGGCGCCGGCCCCAGCAGGGTTACGACCTCAAGTTGCGGCAAGCGATAGGACTTTGCCTCGTCGAGTTTGCTGGCGGTCAGGTCGATGTCCGCCTGAGCTTCGCCCAGTTCCGGGGCAGCTTTGAGGGCCAAGCGGATGCAGTCGTTCAATCCGTAGGCCTGCTTGACGGCAGCTGCGTTTTCGGCGGCATCGGCACCGGTCTGAAGGGATAGCATCAGAAGCGTTGCCAGCATGATCACATATACTATTTTCATGGTACTACCCGCTGTTACACCTTTCCGTGAATGAACTTGCTCACCAGCTCTTCGATGTCGATGGCCGACTCGGTTTCCCGTATCTGGCTGTTGTTTTGCAGAAAACGGTCGGACCCGCCCTGCTTGAGCTTGATGAATTTGTCGCCGATGATGCCACTGGTGCGGACCGAAGCGATGACATCATCGGGAATCTTGACGTCACTTTTGATCTTGAGGTAGGTCAGGGCCCGATCGCCGCTCTTGGGATCGAGCACAATGCGGTCCACCTTGCCCACCTCAACCCCGGCCACTTCGACCCGGGCACCCGGTTTGAGGCCGGAGACGGAATCGAACGCCGCCGAGACGGTGTAGTAGTCCCCTCCCATCAGTTCCATCTTGCCGAGCTTGATCGAGAGGTATCCCAGACAGATCATGCCGATGATCATGAAGATACCGACCATCATTTCCAATTTTGCCATGTTCATAGCGTGTTGTTACCTCGTCATGTTGTTGCGCCGTAGGGAATCGGGCCGTCCAGGCTGCCGCTGATGAACTGCCTGACGACCGGATGGGTCGAATTCTGTATGTCTGCCGGCGTGCCGTGTTGCAGGATTTCTCCCCGGTACAGCATGGCGACGTGGTGGGCGATGTCGAAAATCTCCGGAATCTCGTGGGAAACTATTACGGCGGTAAAACCGTATTTTTCATGGGTATCCCTGATCAGCTGGTGGATCGCCCGCTTGATGACCGGATCAAGACCGGTGGTCGGCTCGTCGAACAGGATGATCTTGGGGCTCATGACCACGGCCCGCGCCAGACCGACCCGCTTTTTCATACCGCCTGACAGCTCATCGGGATATTTACTCTCGACATTTTTCAGGCCCACCGCTTCAAGGGCATCGAGCACCGTGCGGCGGATCTCGTCGCGGGAGAGACGGGTCTTCTCCTGGAGCGGGAAGGCCACGTTCTCGAATACCGACATGGAGTCGAACAGCGCCGCATTCTGGAACAGCATGCCGAACTTCTCCCGGATGCGGTTCAACTGGGAGCGGCGCAGGCCGAGCATGCTCTCGCCGTCCACTTCGATGGTGCCCGCGTCTGGCTGCAAGAGCCCGATGATATGCTTGAGCAGGACGCTTTTCCCCTCGCCGCTCGGGCCGATGACCGCGGTGATGACCCCCTCCGGCACGGACAAGTTGAGGCCGTTGAGCACTTTTTGCTCGCCGAAGGACTTATGGACGTTGGTCAATTTGATCATGGCACGCTCACAGCAAGACCGAAGTCAGGAAGTAGTCCCACACCAGGATCAGCACCGAGGTCATCACCACCGATTCTGTGGTGGCGCGGGAAACCCCCTCGGCGCCGTGACCGGCGAAATAGCCTTTGTAACAGCCGATCCACGCGATGATGATGCCGAATGAGAAAGACTTGGCAATGCCCGAATAGATGTCGCGCCATACCACGGCCTTCTCCATTTCGTAGAAGTAGGCCCCCGGATTGACCCCCAGCAGTTTGACCCCCACCAGCCAGCCGCCATAGATGCCGACCACGTCGAAAATAGCGCACAAAAGCGGCAGGGCCAGCATGGCAGCTATAAACTTTGGAGTCACCAGATATTTGAAAGGGTCGAGCGCCATGGTTTCCAATGCGTCGATCTGCTCGCTGATGCGCATGATGCCGATTTCCGCGGTTATGGCGCTGCCGGCGCGTCCGGTGACCATCAGGGCCGAGAGCACGGGGCCAAGCTCCCGGATCAGCGACAGGGCGACGGCGGTGCCCAGCATCCCTTCGGAGCCGAATTTGGCCAGGGTGTAGTAGCCCTGCAGGCCGAGCACCATGCCGGTAAAGGCGGCGGTCAGGAAGATCACGAACAGCGACTTGGTGCCGATGAAACGCATTTGCTTGAGGATGTGACGAGGTGCCCCGGGACGCCGCACGACCATGTAGAAGGCATAGATGATGAACCACCCAAGTCTTCCCAATTCGCGGATGAACCCGATGCCGATGCGTCCTATTGCCTGTAGTGCAGTACTCACGCGGTTTCCTTAGAGTGAACAAAAGTTTTTTATAGGCCGTTTGTTGGAAAATGTAAAGGAAGAAACGTCGCGTAACTCGGTTGTAACGGAGCCGGACGGTTTTTTAATCCGGCCTTCCACGGCAATCTTTTCTTCATTTATCCATCCCCCCCTAATGCGCTGAACTGAGTTCGCCGGTTATCCGTTTCAATTCGGAATCCGCCAGCCGGTATTCCAATGAAGCCTGTAGTTCTCCCATCTCCGCCTTTCTCAGCGCCGCAACCGTTTCGGCATGCTTTGCCGCCGTCACGGTCCCGGCGTTGAGCCCGTTTTCGCTGAGCCGCGCATTTTCCCTGCACAGGGACAGCGCCTCACGAGCGACCTCCACCATCTGTTTCGAGCGCTCCAGCTTCCGATATGACTTGTCGATCTCGATGCCGATCCGCTTGTCTAGCCGGGCCAGGTTCTCTTCCGCCTGCGACTGCTGGGCGACCCGCTGGCCGATCTCTCCTTTCCGTTTTCCCCAATCGAAGATGTTCCAAGAGAGCTCAGCCCCGAAGATGCCGACGTTCTTCTCGACAAAAGGCGCTCCGTCCTGGTAGCCATGCTTGGCGAAAATGGTTATGTCGGGGATGTACTCGAACTTTGCCGCCCGCACCGCGTGGCGCGACTTTTCCACTGTTTCGCGAGCGGCACGCATCTCGCCGTTTCTGGCGCGTGCCACTTCATAAGTCTGGTCTTTTGCCAGTTCCGTCAGCTCCGGCAGTCCGGTCTCGGTTACTTCAAGGACAGCGTCGCTCGGCAGCCCCAAGAGATCGTTCAGTTCCGAGGTTATGTCCGAGATGCGGTTCTCTGCGACGAGCAGCGCCTGCCTGCCCTGGAGCAGACCGGCCTTCGCCGAGGTGAGTGCCACTTCAAGCACATTCCCCGCCTTTACCGCCTCCCCGGCCTCGCGCAGGTTTTCCTGAGCCGCGTCGAGCGAGGCCTGGGCAGCAGCCTTCTCCCTGCCGGCAATCAGCAAAGCGTAATAGAGCTGGTGTACCGCGAGGATAGTTTCGTTTTCGGACCTGGTCAGCTCCGCTTGCGCAATGCCGCGATCGGCCCGGGCTATCTGATTGGCCTCATGGATCTTGAACAGCTGCGTTATCGGCTGCGCGAGGGTCGTCTCGCTGTACAGGACATCAGAGCGGCTCTGGCTTACCTTCACATCGTTGTTGGGAAAAGGCCCGCCGCCAACATTCCCCAGACTGCCCGCCGGTATGGTGACCTGCTGTTTTTCGGACAAGGCCATATACTTGGTGTTGTTGGACAGGAGCGGGAAGTACTGGGACCTGGCCGAGACGATCCGCTGCTCGTTTTCCGTCACCTTGGCCCTGCCGATTTTGAGGCCTGAGTTCTGCTGCAGAGCCAGTTCGACTGCCTGCGGCAGCGTAAGGGCATGCTTCACCGGTTCCGCCGCGGCATCCTTTCCCGTTGCGAGAAGGGCACAGAGTGCGATCATCGCAATGACGGCAGCAGCCGGCTTGCCGGATGCATCCCTGGTGGAACGGGATTTGACCGCCACGAATATGACCGGAACGACCAGGAGCGTAAAGAACATGGAGAAGATCAGGCCGAAGGCGATGACGCTGGCCAGCGGGCTCCAGAGGCTCGACCCGGAGATGATCATCGGTGTCACCCCTACGGCGGCGGCCATGGTGGTGAGGAAGATCGGGCGCAGCCGCCTGGCCCCCGCATCCCGCGCCGCCTGCTCCAGGGATTCACCCTCGGCGACCCGTTCGTTGCAGTAGTCGACCAGGATGATGCCGTTTCGAACCACGATACCGCATAGGCTGATGAGCCCCATGAATGCCGTGAAGCCGAAGGGGTTGTGGGTGATGATCAGCCCGAAGATCGCCCCGAACAGGGTGAGCGGGATGGAGGCCATCACTATAAGCGGGTCGGAGATGTTCCGGAACTGCACCAAGAGGACCAGGAAGATCGCCACCAGGCTGATCCCAAGGGCGCCGACCATCTGCGGAAAGGTCTCGTCCTGGTTGAATTTCTCGCCGCCGTAGTCGATCCGGTACCCGGCCGGCAGTTCCAGCGCTTTGATCTTAGGCATGGCTTCCTCCAGTATTTTCGACGCGTAGTGCCCCGGTTTTGGGAAGGCCCGGATGGTCAGGGTGCGCACGCCGTTTCTGCGGACGATCCTGCTGGTCTGCCACTCTGGTGACAGCGTAGAAACGGCGCGCAGCGGCACCTTGGCGCGGGTCAGATCCGAGTTGAGATAGGTATTGCCGATATCCGCGAAATTCGCGCGGGAGCCCTGGTCCAGCCGTAGTTTGATGCTGACGGCGCGGTCCCCTTCCCAGAAGGTGCTGACCGCAGCGCCGTCGAAGGCCCCGGCCAGGGTCTGCGATACCGACGCATCCGTGATGCCGAGACGGTTGGCCAGTTCGTCGTTGACCTTTACATCCACCATGAAGGAATCGTTGAAGTAGTCCCGGAATACGTAATCGGCAAACGACACGCCCTCCAGAATTCCCTGCACCTGTTCCCCCAGCCGCTTCAGCTCACTGATGTCGTCGCCGGAGATGCGTACTTCGATCGGTGCCTCTGTCTGGGCCCCCTGCTGGAGCTCCTTAACGATCACCATCGCCTCCGGCGCCACTTTAGCCAGTGTCGGGCGCAGTTCCTTCACCAGCCGTGTCGTATCCTTGACCGAGGCGGTGTTGACGATGAACTGGCCATAGGCGCCGTCCGGCTGCTGGGGATTCACGTTGTAGTAGAATCTCGGGGCGCTCTGCCCGACGAAGGTGGCATAGTGAGCGACGCCTTTGCTGGTCGCAAGAGTCTTTTCGATGCGGCCCATGACCGCATCGGTGGCCTCGATCCGCGTTCCCTGGGGCATCCAGACGTCGATCACGAACTGGTCGCGTTCGGCCGAAGGGAAGAACTGTTGCGGCACCAAGGCAAAGAGCATGACCCCGAAGGCGAAGGCACACCCACCGAGGGTGAAGGCAAGCCACTTCCGGTTCATGAAGCGGTTGATCCAGACCCCGTACTTGTCCTGGAGCCGGTCCAGCAGGCTCTTCTTCTCCTGAGCGTGGGTCTCTGCGGCATCATGGTCGTGCAGCCCCTTCTTGATGAAGAATCTGCAGAGCAGCGGCGTCAGCATGACCGCCACGATGAAGGATACCGCCAACGCAATCGCCACGGCGATGGGCAGCGCCATGATGAATTCGCCGGACGAGCCGGTGATGATCAGGAGCGGCAGGAAGGAGGCGATGATGGTAACGGTCGCCGTGAGGACCGGAACAAAGACATCACTGGCGCACCGCCAGGCCGCCTCGG
>Ga0334722_10007500_pt1 | contig 10554 bp, 20 predicted proteins | sample C3_bottom_MG_FD_207210 | JGI IMG/M metagenome (GOLD analysis project Ga0334722, IMG submission 207210) | Sediment microbial communities from Yellowstone Lake, YNP, Wyoming, USA - C3_bottom | ecosystem: Environmental > Aquatic > Freshwater > Lake > Sediment | place: USA: Wyoming | collected... | reverse complement strand
AAAGGGGGTGCTTTTCCTCGACCCCTTGAATCCCTTCGACCCCGAGCTGCACCATGCGAGGGTGTTCCCGTCCGGGTCCGTGATCGTGATGATCGTGTTGTTGAAGGTCGCCTTGATGTGGGCCACGCCCACCGGAACGCTTTTCCGGACCTTCCTCTTCCCTTTCCTCTTCGGGGTTGCCATCGTTCCTCCGGATTCCCGCGTCACCACGGGAAAAAGTTCCCTTGCCTATTTCTTGGGGGCTTCCTTCTTCCTGGCTACCGCGCCCTTGCGCGGTCCCTTCCGTGTCCGGGCGTTCGTGTGGGTCCGCTGCCCGCGGGCCGGCAGGCCCTTGCGGTGCCGCAGTCCCCGGTAGGTGCCCAGATCCATGAGCCGCTTGATGTTCATCGACACTTCCTTTCGCAGGTCCCCTTCCACCCGGAAATTCGCGTCGATGACGTCGCGGATCCGGGCAACCTGGTCCTCCGTCAGGGTGTTCGTCCTCGTGTCGGGGGACACCCGCGCTTCCTCCAGAATCTTCAGCGAGGTCGTCGGGCCGATGCCGTAGATGTAGGTCAGCGCGGCCACGATCTTCTTGTTCTTCGGAATGTCGACTCCGGCGATGCGTGCCAAATGCTCCTCCTCACGTTCGGGGACGGCGCCCCGCGGCTACCCCTGGCGCTGTTTGTGTTTGGGATTCTCGCAAATAATGCGTACGACGCCTTTCCTTCGTACCACCTTGCACTTTGCGCACATCTTTCGCACCGACGGCCTGACCTTCATCGCTCGCCCCTTCTACTTCGATCGATAAACGATCCTTCCGCGCGTCAGGTCGTACGGCGTCAGCTGCACCGTCACCCGGTCGCCGGGCAGGATCTTGATGAAGTGCATCCGCATCTTGCCCGAGATGTGCGCGAGCACCTTCATCTTGTTGTCCAGCTCAACCCGAAACATGGCGTTCGGAAGCGGTTCGATGACCGTTCCTTCGACTTCAATGGCTTCTTCCTTCGCCATCTTCTCCTTTGCTCCGCTCCCACTTTTTTTAGGGGAGGCTCAGGATATTACCGCCCTCTTCCGTCACCGCGACCATGTGCTCGAAATGCGCCGACCGCTTGCGGTCCCGGGTGACCACCGTCCAGCCGTCCGGGAGAACTTCCACCTCGTATCCCCCCTCGTTCACCATGGGCTCGATCGCCAGGACCATCCCGGGCGTGAGCCGGGGGCCCGTTCCGCGCGCGCCGAAGTTGGGAACCTGGGGCTCCTCGTGAAGCATGCGGCCGATTCCGTGGCCCACGAAATCCCGCACGACGGAGAAACCTTCCGACTCCGTCGCTTCCTGGACGGCGGCCGAAATGTCGCCGACGCGGTTCCCCGGGCGGGAGGCCTCGATCGCCCTCGCGAGCGCCGCCTCCGTCGTCCGCATCAGCTTCGAGGAGGTTTCGGGAACGCCGCCGACGGCGTAGGTTCTCGCCGCGTCGCCGTAGAAGCCGTCCCGCACGACCCCGAAATCGATGCTCACGATGTCTCCCTCGCGCAGGACCCTCTTCCTGGAAGGGATCCCGTGGACGACCTCCTCGTTGATGGAGGTGCACAGGTTCGCGGGGTATCCCAGATATCCCTTGAAGGCCCCCTTCACCCCGTGCCGCTGCACGAACCCCTCCGCGAACTCCTCGAGGGCGTACGTGGTGCTCCCCGGCCGGATCGTCGATTTCACTTCTTCAAAGAACTGCCCTACGATGGCGCCCGCGCGCCGCATCGCCTCGATTTCCTGAGGCGATTTGATGATGATCATGGGCTACCGGAGGATCTTCGCGATGCTCGCATAGATCGCGTCGATGTCCCCGGTGGCCCGGACGGAACGGATCTTGCCGCTTCCCTTGTAGAACTGGAGCAGCGGCTCGGTCATCTTCTTGTAGTTCACGAGCCTCGCCAGGATCGTCTCTTCCTTGTCGTCGTCCCGCTGGACGAGGGCCGTCCCGCACTTGTCGCACTTCCCTTGCGCCTTCGGCGGGTTGAACGTCACATGATACATGGCGCCGCATCCCGTGCAGGTCCTGCGGCCGCACAGCCGCTCCATCAGCTCCTTCTCGTCGACCTCGAGGGAGAGGACCACGCGGATCTCCTTTTTCAGATCCTTCGTCGCGCGGTCGAGAGCTTCGGCCTGGGGGATCGTCCGCGGAAAACCGTCGAGGATGAACCCGTTCCTGCAGTCTTGCGCCTGCAGCCGGTCCTTCACGATCCCGATGACCACTTCGTCCGGGACGAGGCCGCCCCGGTCCATATGCGTCTTGGCCTGCCGCCCCATCTCCGTCCCGTTCTTCACGGCCTCGCGCAGCATGTCGCCCGTGGAAATCTGCGGGATCGAGAACTGCGCGGAGATCTTCTTCGCCTGAGTTCCCTTTCCGGCGCCCGGAGGCCCCAGCAGGATGATTCCCAGCATCGGCTCAGCTCCTCCTCCCCTTGATTTGGCCCTTTTTGAGGAATCCCTCGTAATGTCGGGTGATCAGGTGGGATTCGATCTGCTGGATCGTGTCCATCGCCACCCCGACCACGATCAACAGCCCCGTCCCTCCGAAGTAGAACGGCACGTTGAAGCGTGAAATAAGGATGCTCGGGAGCACGCAGACGGCAGCCACGTAGAGGGCCCCGCCCAGCGTGATGCGCGTCAGGATCCGGTCGATGTACTCGGCGGTTTTCTTCCCGGGCCGGATCCCCGGGACAAATCCGCCGTATTTCTTCATGTTGTCCGCGACGTCGACCGGGTTGAAGGTGACGGCGGTGTAGAAATAGCAGAAGAAAATGATGAAGGCGATGTAGAGGGTCTCATACCCCCAGCTGCCGGGCGTCAGCGCATCCGAGATGGTCTTGGTGACGGGGTGCTTGATGAAGCTGGCCAGGGTCGCCGGGAAAAGAAGAATCGACGACGCGAAGATCGGCGGTATGACCCCGGCGGTGTTCACCTTCAGCGGAAGGTGCGTGCTCTGTCCGCCGTAGACCCTCCGGCCGACGATCCTGCGCGCGTATTGCACCGGGATCCTCCGGTGGGCCCGCTCGAAGTAGATGATGAACCCGACGACCGCCACCATGAGAGCCAGGATGAGGAGCCCGATGAAGAAGGGCATTTCGCCCGTTCGGATCAGCGTCATGGTCCGGACGAGCCCGCTGGGGAACCTCGCGACGATGCCGGCGAAGATGATGAGGGAGATGCCGTTCCCGATCCCCCGCTCGGTGATCTGTTCGCCGAGCCACATGATGAAGGCCGTCCCCGAGGTCAGCGTGATGACCGTGAGCAGCCGGAATCCCCATCCCGGCTGATAGACCACGGAGGCGCCGCCCGACGCGACGCTCTCGAGCCCCACGGCGATCCCCGTCCCCTGGATGATGGAGAGGACGACCGTTCCGTACCGGGTGTACTGGGTGATCTTCCGCCGCCCGAGCTCCCCCTCCTTCGACAGCTTCTCCAATTGCGGGATCACGACGGTCAGCAGCTGCAGGATGATCGAGGCGCTGATGTACGGCATGATCCCGAGGGTGAAAATGGAGAAGCGGCTGAGCGCCCCCCCCGAAAACATGTCGATCAGCCCGAACAGGGTCCCGGACTGGCTCGCGAAGATCGCGGAGAGCGCCGCATTGTCGATCCCGGGGGTGGGGATGTAGACGCCGACCCGGTACACGATCAGCAGGGCGCAGGTGACCAGGATCCGTTTCTTGAGCTCGGGGACCTTGGTGATGTTCTGGAAGCCGGTCAGCAAGGAACGGTCACCTCCAGCGTCCCGCCCGCGGCGGTCACCTTCCCGGCGGCCGCGCGGCTCGCCTTGTCGACCTTCACCGTCAACGGACGGTCCACGTCCCCGTCGGCCAGCAGCTTCACCCCGTCCACGACCTGCTTGACCAGCCCGGCGGCCCTGAGCGCTGCGACGTCCACGACCGCTCCGGCGTCGAACCGGTTCAGGTCCTTCACGTGGACGATGGCGTATTCCTTCCGGAAGACGTTGACGAACCCCCGCTTCGGAAGCCGTCGCTGCAGCGGCATCTGTCCGCCTTCATATCCCGGCTTCGAGCCGCCTCCGCTGCGGGCGCGCAGTCCCTTGTGCCCCCGGCCCGAGGTCTGCCCCTGGCCGGACCCCTGCCCGCGGCCGATCCGCTTCTTTGCGCTCGTGGCCCCTTTTGCGGGCCGCAAATCGGAAAGCTTCATCTGGACTCTCCCGTCTCCTCCACCCGGAGAAGGAACTTGACCTTTTCCACCATCCCGCGGATTTCCGGAGTGTCCTTCCGGACCACGGACCGGTTCACGCGCGAAAGCCCCAGGCCCTTGACCACCCGGCGGTGGGACTCCCGTTGGCCGCTCAGGCCCCGCGTCAGCGTGATCTTCAGCGTTCCGCTCATGCCGACGCCTCTTCTTCCTTGGGGCCCCGCGTCCCCGCGATCTGGTCGGCGGTCCGAAGCTGGCTTAAACCCTCGATGGCCGCTTTCACGAGATTGTGGGGGTTGTTGCTCCCGAGCGACTTGGTGAGGATGTTCGAGATCCCCGCGGATTCGATGACGGCCCGCACCCCGCCGCCGGCGATGACGCCGGTCCCCGGGGAGGCCGGCCGGATCACGACCCGGCTCGCGCCGTACTCTCCCACGACCTCGAACGGGATCGTGCCGTTGACCAGCGGGACCTCGACGAGCACCCGTTTCGCGTTCTGCACCGCCTTGCGGATGGCGTCGGGGACCTCGTTCGCCTTGCCCAGCCCCGTCCCGACGTGCCCGTTCCCGTCGCCCACGACGACCACGGCGCTGAAAGAGAACCTCCGGCCGCCCTTGACCACCTTGGCCACGCGGCTGATGTGCACGACACGGTCCTTCAGCTCAAGACCTTCCGGATTCACTCGCTTCAAACGTTCCTCCCTGTACGATCGCGTCGATTGCGTTAAAATTCGAGGCCCGACTCCCGGGCGCCTTCCGCGAGAGCCTTGATCCGCCCGTGGTAGAGAAAGCCGTTCCTGTCGAAAACCACCCTCCGGATGTTCTTCTCGGCGGCCTTCCTGCCGAGAAGCACCCCCACCTTCTTCGCGGCTTCGCTTTTCTTCAGCCCCTCGATCTCGCCGCGGATTTCCGGGCTGAGCGAAGACGCCGCGAGGATCGTCGATCCCGTGGAATCGACCACGATCTGCGCATAGATGTGCTTCGCGCTGCGGAAGACGGAGAGGCGCGGGCGCTGCTCCGTTCCGAAGATCCTTGTCCGGACTCTCGCTTTCCGCTTCTGACGTGCGACTTCCCGCATATTGGTCTGGCTCATGGCTCGTGCTGCTCCGTCCTGGGATTTCCTTCTCGCCTTGTGGGTCCGGGTTATTTGCCGGCCGCCTTGCCCACCTTTTTGATCAGCCTCTCTCCGCGGTACCGGATCCCTTTCAGTTTGTAGACGTCCGGTTTCCGGAGCGAGCGGATCCTGGCCGCGGTTTCCCCGACCAGTTCCTTGTCGATGCCGGTGACCTTGATCACCGTGTTGGCCTCCACCTCGGCGCCGATCCCCTCCGGCAGGGGGAAGACGACGGGGTGGGAATACCCGAGGGAGAGGTGAAGCACCCCCTTCCGGCTTTCGGCCTTGTACCCTACGCCGACGATCTCCAGGGTTTTCGTGAATCCTTCCGTCACGCCCTTGACCATGTTGGCCACCACGGTGCGGTACATTCCGTACAGGTTCCGCCGGTCCGCCGAATCGAGAGACAACACGACCCGCCCTTCCGCGACGTCCACCTTCACCGGGCCGGGAATGGGGCGGGAAAGCTTCCCCTTCTTGCCGGAAACGATCATGCTGCCGTTCTGGACCTGCGCGGTCACCCCGGAAGGCAGGACGACCGGCACTTTGCCGATTCTGGACATCTCATCCCTCCGAAAATGGAACCCGTTTGCCGCCTACCAGATCTCGCAGAGCAGCTCCCCGCCGATGGCGAGCTTCTTCGCCTTTTCCCCGGTCATGACCCCCCGGGAAGTGGAGATGATGGCGACCCCGAAGCCGTTCTTCACGGTCGGGATGTCGTCCTTCCCCACGTAGACCCGGCGGCCGGGACGGCTTACCCGTTTCATCCCCTTGATCGCATAGCCCGCTTCGGGCACGTTCTTCAAAAAGATCTTGAGGGAGGGCTGGTTCTTCTCCGCGACGACCCGGAAATTCTTGATGAACCCTTCCTCCTTCAGGATCCGGACGACGCTCTCCAGCACGTGGGTGGAGGGCAGCTCGAGCTGATCGAACCGCGCCATCTGGGCATTGCGGATCCGCGCGAGCAGGTTCGAAAGATGATCGCTGATGGCCATCGCCCCTCCCCTACCAGCTCGCCTTGACCACGCCGGGGAGCTCTCCCCGGAGCGCCAGCTCCCTCAGGCAGATCCTGCAGAGCCGGAACCGGCGGTAGAAGGCGCGCGGCCTTCCGCAGCGCGGGCAACGGTTGTACTTCCGGACACCGAATTTCGGGGGCCGCTTCGACTTTGCGATGATCGACTTCTTGGCCAACTCCTCTCCTCCTCTTCCCTAGGCCCGGAACGGCATCCCGAGGAGCCGGAGCAGTTCCATCCCCTCCTCGTCGGTGCGGGCGGTGGTTACGATCGTGATGTTCATTCCCTTTATTTTGTCTATTTTATCGTAATTTACCTCTGGAAATATAATCTGTTCCTTTATCCCAAGGGTGTAGTTCCCGCGGCCGTCGAACCCCTTGGGCGATACCCCCTTGAAGTCGCGGACGCGGGGAAGCGCTACGGCCATCAGCTTGTCGAGAAAGTAGTACATCCGGTCGCGCCGGAGGGTGACCTTGATCCCGATGGGAACCCCTGCCCGCAGCTTGAAGTTCGAGATGCTTTTCCGGGCCTTCGTGATCACGGGTTTCTGCCCGGTGATGACGCCGATCTCCTCCGCCGCGGAGTCCAGGATCTTGATGTTTTCGATCGCCTCGCCGAGCCCCATGTTGATGATCACCTTCGAAAGCTTCGGCACCTGCATCGCGTTCTTGTACCGAAACTTCTCCTTGAGCCTGGGGACGACTTCCGACTTGTAGAGCTCGTTCATCCTTGGCATGTTCGATCACCCCCGTCCGGCCGCTTCGACCGGACGCACGCTATTTTTTCTTTTCCTCGAGAATGTCCCCGCACCGCTTGCAGGTGCGGTGTTTCTCCCCCGATTCGTCCACCTTCATCGCGATGCGCGCCGGCTTGTTGCACTTGCCGCACATGACAAGAACGTTCGAGTACGCCAGCGGGGCCTCCTTCTCGACGATCCCGCCCTGGGGGTTGGTCTTCCCGGGCTTCACGTGCCGCTTCACCATGTTCACCTTCTCGATGAAGATGCGTCCCCTCTCCCGGTCGATTTTCAGGACCCGGCCGACCTTCCCCTTTTCCCTCCCGGCCAGAACCTTGACGATGTCGTTTTTCCGAATATGCAGGGTGGCCTCGGCCATCGCTTCCTCTCTCCCCCGGCCTTACAGGACTTCAGGCGCCAGGGATATGATCTTCATGAACTTCCTGGCCCGGAGCTCCCGCGCCACCGGACCGAAGATGCGGGTCCCGATCGGCTCCATCTGCGGGTTGATCAGGACCGCCGAGTTCTGGTCGAACCGGAGGTAGCTGCCGTCGGGGCGGCCGATTTCCTTGGTCGTCCGCACCACCACCGCCTTGTACACGTCCCCCTTCTTCACCTTGCCGTGGGGGATGGCCTCCTTGACGCTGACGACGATGATGTCCCCTACGCCTGCGTACCTGCGCTTGCTCCCGCCCAGGACCTTGATGCAGCAGAGGCGCTTCGCGCCCGAGTTGTCGGCCGCGTCCAGCATGGTTTGCATTTGGATCATGGCGTACGCTCTCCGCTCGTAGGTTTACCGGACCACCGGCCGCTCGATCAGACGAACCACCCGCCACCGCTTCTCCTTGCTCAGCGGGCGCGTCTCGACGATCTCCACCCGGTCGCCGATTCGGTACTCGCTCTTCCCGTCGTGGGCCTTGTACGTGGTCCTGCGCTTCACGTACTTCTTGTACACCGGGTGGGGAACCAACCGCTCCACGCGGACCACGACCGTCTTGTCCATCCGGTCGCTCACCACCGTTCCGACCTTGGTCTTCCGTTTTCCCCGGCTCTCCATTGCCTTCTCCGGAACCATCTTATTTGGCCTTCCCTTCTGCGGTCTGCGCCCTCTGGCGGAGAAGCGTGATCACGCGCGCCAGGTCCCTCCTGTGGTTGCGGATCAGCATCTTGTTGTCCAGCGCGGATGCGGCGCGCTTCATCTTCAGGCGGAAGATCTCGTCCCGCAGCTCCGTCTCCTTGTGCCGCAGCTCCTCCGCGGCGAGGTCTCTCAACTCTCTTCGCTTCATGGGCGCCTATCCCTCCCTCGACAGGAACTTCGTCTGGATGGGGAGCTTGTGACCCGCCAGGCGGAACGCCTCGCGGGCGGTCGCCTCGTCGACCCCTTCGATCTCATAGAGGACGCGCCCCGGCTTCACCACGCAGACCCACTCCTCGGGCGCCCCTTTTCCTTTCCCCATCCGGGTCTCGGCGGGCTTTTTCGTGATCGGCTTGTCGGGGAAGAGCCGGATCCAGATCTTGCCGCCCCGCTTGATGAACCGCGTCATGGCGACCCGGGCGGCCTCGATCTGCCGGGAGGTGATCCATCCCGCCGTGGAGGCCTTGACTCCGTAGTCGCCGAAGTTGAGCATGTTGCCGGCCTGCGCCTTCCCGCGCCGCCGGCCTTTTTGCATCTTGCGGTATTTCACCCTTTTGGGAGCCAGCATCGATCCACCCTCTCCTGCCTATTCGGTTTTCGAAGCCTGGGAAACGGAGGGCAAGACCTCCCCCTTGTAGATCCACACCTTCACCCCGATCGTGCCGTAGGTGGTCCTCGCCTGCGCGAAACCGTAGTCGATGTCTGCCCGCAGCGTATGCAGCGGGACGCGGCCTTCGCGGTACCACTCCGTCCGGGCCATCTCCGCTCCGCCCAGGCGGCCGGCGACCTGGATCTTGATCCCCTTCGCACCCAGCTTCATGGAGGAGAGGACGGTCTTCTTCATCGCGCGCCGGAAGGCGACCCGCCTCTCCAGCTGCATCGCGACGTTCTCCGCCGTCAGCTGGGCGTCGGTCTCCGGCCTGCGGATCTCCTGGATCGTGATCGCCACTTCCCGGTCCGTGAACTTCTGGAGGTCCTTCTTGAGGTTCTCGATCTCCGCCCCCTTCTTCCCGATGACGATCCCGGGGCGGGCGGTGTGGATGAGGACGTGCACGCGGTTGGATTTCCGCTCGATCTCCACGGCGGAAACGCCGGCGTGAACCAGCCGGTTCTTGACGTAGGACCGGATGCGGAGATCCTCCTGCAGGTAGTTGGCGTATTCCTTCTCGGAATACCACCGCGACCGCCAACTCTTGATGATCCCCAGCCGAAACCCGTACGGATGCGTCTTCTGTCCCAAAAGCGCCTCCCTCTGTTAGCGTTCGTCGACCACGATCGTGATGTGGCTGGACCGCCTGCGGTACTTGTGCGCCCGTCCCATCGGAGCGGGGCGGAACCGCTTCGCGGAGGCCCCGAGATTGACGTATGCCTGCTTCACGTAAAGGGTGTCCAGGTCGATGACCCCCGTCTGCCCCGCGTTCGCCACGGCCGAATCGAGCACCTTCTTCACGACCGCTGCGGACGCTTTCTTCGCGAGCTTGAGGACCGTCTGCGCCTCGGAGATCTTCTTCCCGCGGATCAGGTCGACCACCAGCCGCGCCTTCCTGGGAGACACACGGATAAACTTCGCCGTCGCTCTGGCTTCCATCGCTTCCTCTCCTTCACGCGCCCTTACTTCTTGACCTTGGCCTTGCGGTCCCCGGAATGGCTGTGGAACGTTCTCGTGGGGGAGAACTCGCCGAGCTTGTGGCCCACCATGTTCTCGGTCACGAAGACGGGCATGAACTTCCGGCCGTTGTGGACGGCGAACGTATACCCCACCATGTCCGGGGTGATCGTCGAACGCCGTGACCAGGTCTTGATGACCTTCTTCTCTCCCGTTTCCACGGCCCGGCGCACCTTGCGCATCAGGCCTTCCTCGATATAAGGTCCCTTCTTGACGGATCGCGCCACTTTGCTCTCGCCCCTTGTCCGTTATTTCCTGCGTTTGACGATGTAACGGTCGGTCGACGGATTTTTCCGCGTCTTGTAGCCTTTCGTCGGCTTCCCCCACGGGGTGCAGGGGTGCCGGCCGCCGGAGGATTTCCCCTCTCCGCCCCCCAGGGGGTGATCCACGGGGTTCATCGCGACGCCGCGCACGGTCGGGCGCGTGCCCAGCCAGCGGCTCCGGCCGGCCTTGCCCAGGGAGACCTGCTCGTGGTCGAGGTTGCCGACCTGCCCCACGGTGGCCATGCAGTCCATGAAGACGAGCCGGACCTCCCCCGACGCAAGCCGCAGGTGGGCGTACTGCCCCTCCTTCGCCAGAATCTGGACGACGCTCCCGGCGGATCGCGCAAGCTGCCCGCCCTTCCCCATCTTCAGCTCCACGTTGTGCACGAGGGTTCCCACGGGGATGTTGCGGATCGGAAGCGCGTTCCCCGGCTTGATGTCGGCGTTCGCCCCGGCG
>Ga0334722_10007499_pt1 | contig 10556 bp, 8 predicted proteins | sample C3_bottom_MG_FD_207210 | JGI IMG/M metagenome (GOLD analysis project Ga0334722, IMG submission 207210) | Sediment microbial communities from Yellowstone Lake, YNP, Wyoming, USA - C3_bottom | ecosystem: Environmental > Aquatic > Freshwater > Lake > Sediment | place: USA: Wyoming | collected... | reverse complement strand
CGATGAGTGACACAGACGCCTCACCGTTGATGCGGCAATACCGCGAAATCAAGCGCGGCTATCCCGACGCCGTTCTGTTGTTCCGCGTCGGCGACTTCTACGAAATGTTTTATTCGGATGCGCAGATCGCCTCCAAGCTGCTCTCCATTGCCCTCACCTCTCGCGACAAATCGAGCACCAACCCAGTTCCGCTCTGCGGAGTGCCCTACCATGCCGCGCAAGGTTATATCGCAAAGCTCCTCAAGGCTGGGCGGACCGTCGCACTCTGCGAACAGGTGGAGGACCCGAAACTCGCGAAGGGTCTCGTGCGCCGCGAAGTCGTTCGTTTGTATACGCCGGGCACGCTGATCGATACTGAATTCCTCTCTCCCGGAGAATCGCATTTCCTGGCGGCTGTGGCCTTCTCCGACGCCACGGCCCCATCTGCCAAAGGGCAATCCATCATTGGACTGGCCTGTGTGGATGTCTCCACCGGGGAGTTTTGGATGACAGAGTTCCAAGGGGCACAGGCAGAGAGCCAGCTCATGGATGAACTGGCAAGGCTGGAACCACGGGAAGTCCTTCACCCCGATTCCACTACGAATGCCGGATCGTGCCTGACTCGCCTGCGTGGGCCACGCCTCTGCGCACAACCCTCAGCCTCCTTCAATCCCAAAGATGCCGCGCAACTACTCCAGACACAGTTTGCGGTGCACTCGCTCGACGGATTCGGCTGTCGCGGCCTAACCGCCGGGATCGGAGCCGCCGGAGCGGTCCTGCGATATTTTCGTGAAACCCAGCCAACCGCCTCCCTCGCGCACCTCCACCGTCTACAGACCCGCTGGAGCAGCGACGCGATGCATTTGGATAGCGCGACGATTCGCAATCTCGAACTCGTACGGCCCTTGGGAGCCGGTGAGCACCGATCGGAACAGGACCAGCCAACGGTCTTGTCGGTGTTGGACCGCACCGCGACGGCCATGGGCAGTCGCTTGTTACGCGATTGGCTCGTCAGACCGCTCCTCGATCTCGGCGCCATTCAAGCTCGGCTCGATGCGGTCGGGGAGTTGAAAGACCGGATTCAACAACGCGTGTCGCTCAGGACTGCGCTCCGTGATGTGCAAGATATCGCCCGTTTGAGCAGCCGCGTGACGCTCGGCGTCGCAGGACCTCGCGAACTGCTCGCATTGAAACAATCGGTGAGCGCCCTGCCTGAGTTACGGTCCCACCTCCAGCCGTTCGGCGCCTCGTTACTGGCCGGTGTCCGCGAGTCGTGGGACGACTGCCGCGATGTGCATGACGCGATTGAGCAGGCCGTCAAGCCGGATGCCCCGATGTCGCTCCGTGACGGGGGCATGATTCGGGAAGGGTACCATCCCGGGATCGATGAACTGCGCAAGGCAAGCACGGAAGGCAAGGGCTGGATCGCCTCGTTGGAAGCCAAAGAACGTGAGCGAACGGGGATTGATTCTTTGAAGGTCCGCTACAATCAGGTGTTCGGCTACTACATCGAAATTACCAAGACACACCTCTCCCGCATCCCGCCTGATTACATTCGCAAGCAGACGCTGGTTAATGCCGAACGATTCATGACGCCGGAGCTGAAAGAGCTGGAAGAGTGTGTCACAGGCGCTGAAATTAAACTGCTGGCGCTCGAGCAGGAGTTGTTCGATCAGTTACGCGGTCGTTTAGCGAACGAGGTGCCTCGTCTTCAAACCATGGCCCAGACCGTCGCGTTGCTCGACGTCCTTGCCGGTCTGGCCGAGACTGCCGCATTACATTGCTACGTCAAACCCCTCGTCGATGAGAGCAGCACGATCCTCATTCGGGAAGGCCGCCACCCTGTCGTTGAGCAACTCAGCAGCGATCTGACCTTCGTACCCAACGACACATCCCTCGACTGTGAGGGCAACCGGCTTATGATCCTCACCGGGCCCAATATGGCTGGGAAAAGCACTTACCTCCGCCAGGTGGCGCTGATTGTTCTGTTGGCGCAAATCGGGAGCTTCGTGCCGGCGACCGAAGCCCGCATCGGACTAGTCGATCGGATTTTCACGCGCGTGGGAGCCTCGGACAACCTGGCCGCCGGACAGAGCACCTTCATGGTAGAGATGATCGAATCGGCTAACATCCTGAACAGCGCGACCTCCCGCAGCTTAATTCTCCTGGATGAGATCGGCCGAGGGACCAGCACCTACGATGGACTGAGTATCGCCTGGGCTATTGCGGAGCATATCCAAGACCGCCGACACCTGGGAGCCAGGACACTGTTCGCCACGCACTATCACGAGATGACGCAACTGGAAGGGTCGCGTGAGGGGATCAGAAACTATTGCGTGGCGGTCCAGGAACGAGATGGAGACGTGGTCTTCTTGCGTAAAATCGTGCCGGGCGGCGCAGACCGCAGTTACGGCATTTATGTCGCCAAACTGGCGGGACTCCCTCCGACGGTCATCGCCCGGGCGCAGCAAGTCCTGGCCCAGTTGGAACAACCGGATGCCACCATCGAGGGCGCGCCCATATCTTCAGAGAAAGAACCAACACGTGCCTCGCTCCCTCAGCCACATCCGATCATCGAGGAAGTGAAACAGATCGACCTCTTCTCCATGACCCCGCTCGATGCACTCAATCGCCTCGCTGACCTACAGCGCCGGATCGGTCCAACCGGCCAAGACAATCACGAGAAATAAAAAAAGGCGGCATCCCCTTTCGGAGATGCCGCCTTTAAAGTCAGTGACAGTCTCCGTTCAGTGACCGGATCCAAGGTTATACTTCGCGGTCCAGGGAATCAAGCCGGCGATGGGCTGTCCACCTGGGAGCAACACATCATACTGCATGGGTATAGCGGCCCCATCAGGAGACTTCGGTGAGGTATTGAGGCCTTGCTTCGCTGCTGCACAGCCTGCCTCAATTTCGCTCTTCCCCGCGCACTCCTTCAACCGCAGACCGGAGATGCTCAGCGGCTTCCCCATGGACCCGGCCACTTCCGGAAGCTTCTTGACCGAGGAAATGACACGATGATTCTGCTCTGGCTCTGTCGCGACGAATTCAATCAAGTCAGTCGTGCTGGAGGGCGGCACTTCCTTCGCGGCAGCTGGTCCCGCATGGGCGCGAGCCAACTTCTTCAACTCTTCCCAGGCACCCTTATCCGCGTAGAACTTCAGATTCTTGCCCGGTTGCATCTTCTGCCACCACAGACCGCTCTCGGCGGCCCCGCCGAACACAGAGACGTTAATCCAGACCGCCTCATCATAGGGATCGAGCACGATCACCCGACCCTGTATGGTGGTCGGTTTGCTCATATCGCCCCACTCAAAACGCTCTTGGAATGATTCGATCGCCAGTGCGGTGGAGGCCGCAGAGACCACCAGCGCTACGGCGGCCATCACGGCCCAGCCCTTCGTACAAAACTTCATAATTGCGTCCTCCTTAACAGGACATGAACGAATTAACGCTTGTTAAGGTCTATTCCTTAATAACCTTAAAGCCGGTGATCGTCCGACCATCCAGGCTCACTTCCATGGCGACGAGATCCTGGGAGGCCTTGATGATCTGGTCCATGAGGGCCTTGTCCTTCACAGCCAACCGGACGGTCGTGGCGGCATGGTACCAGCCCGAGTACGGACTGTTCTTATCGGCGCCACCGACAAAGCCCCAGGCACAGCAGGAGAACAATGGATCTGGCGGTTTCACATCGAGATCGGAAGACGAACGACCGTTCGGGGTTCCCGAACCAGGCTCACCGCTGTTCCAATATTGAATCCCGAAGAGCAACTCTCCGTCTGGATTATCGGCCCACTGTGACCATACACGGCCCTTGAGAGTCTTGGTGACTTCACCCTTCATGGGCTTTCCACCGGAAATGTTGTCAGTTGGACCAACCCCAGTACTAGCCACATCGGCAGCAACGGCAAACTCGACCGTCAGCATGCCGAGTACAGAAAACACTGTCACGGCGGCTATAAGTATGACCCTTGGCATACCTAGTCCCTCCTTCATAAAAGTAACAACCACAATTACTGATGGATACGTAATTTAAGGACGCCGAACGCTACGACACAGTTTCAGAGATCATGCAGCCACAGTGAAGGTCTTTCGGCCATCTCTCTTTGCTCTTTTGTATGCTGCGTCCCTTCGATTGAGAATCGTCGTCAAAAAGTCCGGTCATGGTACTGAAATCATGAAACTGTGTCAAGAAGTTGTTTGCCCTGTAGCTAGCTTCGAGTATCATGCAATATGCAATTAATAATCAACATCTTAGATGTAACTACGTTGAGTTTGTTTTACCCACTTTTTTGAGGGCTCGACGGGTTTCTATTAGAGAATTCTCATCTATAGGCCCGCAAACTACGTGAAGCGAGAGGCCCGAGTCCGGTGATCGCAAGAGAGTCCGGCTTGAAAAACTGGCGGCCCACATTGAAGACCTGCTCCTCATTCACACGATCGATATGGGCCAGCATGCCTTCCAGTGACATGTGCCGGCCATGCGTGAGTTCATCCTTCGCCAACTTGCTCATGCGGCTGTGGGAACTCTCCAAGCTCAGCATCAGGCTGCCCTTCATCTGGGTCTTCACCCGCTCAAGCTCTTTCCGCTCGACGCCTTTCATGCCGATCCGCCGAATCTCTCGGCAGACGAGATCCACGACGCGATCCACCTCATTCGGCCTCGTCGCCGCATACACAGTGATCATGCCGCCGTCCGAATAGCCGGACAAGAAGGAGTAAATCGAGTACGCGAGCCCCCGTTTCTCTCGTACTTCCTGAAACAGTCGCGAACTCACACTACCGCCCAACACGCTGTTGAGCGCATACAGCGCGAATCGATCCTTATGGCCAGCAGCGATACCTCTGAGCCCGAGACAGAGATGCACCTGTTCCAACTGTTTCTTCTTCAGCAAGACACCGCCATGCACGTCAGGAGGACGACGCCCGTTGGTGTGGGCCGCCTTTGCAACCCGACCCTTCCCGAAATACCGCGCGACCAGCAGATCAAGGTGGGTCTGATCGAAGTTCCCGGCAATCGAAACCACGGTCTGCCCCGGATCGTAGTAGGTCTCTATATAGTTCAGCAGGTCCTGGCGTCGCAGCCCTCTGATCGTCTTCTCTCGGCCTAGAATGGAGCGACCGAGCGGATGACGCCCCAGTACTTGGCCCATGTGAAGCTCTTGCACGAGATCTTCCGGATCGTCCTGGACCATGCGAATTTCTTCCAGGACGACCTGTTTTTCTTTTTCGACCTCTTTGGATTCGAACCGGGAATGGTGGAACAGATCGGAGAGGAGTTCGAGCGCTCGCTTCAGTTGCTGATCCAACACCTTCACGTAATAGGTCGTCGTCTCACGCGAGGTGAAGGCATTCATCTCTCCGCCAAGCGCATCGATTTCGCGCGAAATTTCGGCGGAGGAACGATTGCGCGTTCCTTTGAAGAGCATGTGTTCGATGAAGTGAGAATATCCTGCCTGGGAAGACTGCTCGTCCCGCGACCCGGTGTTGACCCACACACCGACGGTGACCGACTTGAGCGTCGGCATCCGTTCGGTCACCACCCGCACTCCGTTGTCCAGGACGAGCTTGCGATACAAGACAGCTACCTGGCGGACGGATCCGGAGTCCCAGCCCCGGTCGGAGCCGGCATGGCTTCCTTGCGGCTAAGGCGGATCTTCCCTTGCCGATCTACCTCCAGGACCTTCACCAGGATTTGATCACCTTCTTTCACCTCGTCGGATACCGCTTGGACTCGATGGTGCGCCAACTGCGAGATGTGCACCAGTCCATCAGTTCCCGGCAGGACCTCGACAAACGCACCGAAGTCCATGATTTTCCGAACCGTACCCATGTAGATCTTCCCAATCTCGACCTCTTCGGTAATCCGGCTGATCATTTCTTTGGCCTTCTCGGCCGAGGCTCCGTCAACCGACGCGATCGTGACAGTTCCGCTGTCGTCGACATTGATCTTGACCCCGCAATCCGCAATGATGGCTCGGATCGTTTTGCCGCCCGGACCGATGATCTCGCGAATCTTGTCCTGCTTCACCTTCATCGTAAAGATCCGTGGCGCGTAGGCCGACAGGGTGGTTCTTGGCGCTTGGAGCGCCTTCTCCATACAACTCAAAATATGCAAACGGCCGGCTTTGGCCTGTTCTAAGGCCTTCTGCATCAAGGCCGACGTAATGCCGCCGATCTTAATATCCATCTGCAACGCCGTCACGCCCTGCTTGGTGCCGCAGACCTTAAAATCCATGTCGCCCAAGTGATCCTCCAGCCCGAGGATATCGGAGAGGATCATGACCCGATCGCCTTCCTTGATTAATCCCATCGCGATCCCGGCAACGGCTTCTCTGATCGGCACGCCGGCATCCATCATAGCAAGGCTCCCGCCACACACCGTCGCCATCGAAGAGGAACCGTTGGATTCAAGGATGTCGGACACGACGCGGAGCGTGTAGGGGAAGGCTTCCTTGCTGGGAACCACCGGAGCCAACGCCCGTTCCGCCAATGCACCATGGCCGACTTCCCGGCGCCCCGGTGAGCGAAGCGGCCGTGCCTCGCCAACACTGAACGGCGGAAAATTGTAATGAAGCATGAACGTCCTCATGTACTCCCCTTCCAACGCATCGATCCGCTGCTCGTCGTCCGTGGTCCCCAACGTGACCACGGCCAAACTTTGGGTCTCGCCCCTGGTGAAAATCGCAGAGCCGTGTGTCCGTGGCAGCGCGCTGACTTCGCAGGTGATCGGACGAATATCAGCCGGGCCACGTCCATCCGCCCGCGACCCTTTTTCCAGGATCATGTTTCGGACTTCCGTATATTCCAGTTCATGGAACACCAACTTGACGTGCCGTTCCCGATTCGGATCGTCCGCGCTCTTGAGCTTTTGAACGGCGCCGTCCTTGACCTCATCCAATCGCTCCTGCCTGGCCGCTTTGTTCGGAATCATGATGGCTTCGCGGATCCCTTGCGCCACCAAGACCTTCACTTGAGCGGCGAGCGCGGAGTCGATCTGCTCCTTCGCCACCTTCCGCTTGGGCTTGCCGGCAACGGTCTGTAGTTCGCGAATCTTGGCCACAATCTTCTTGATCTCGGCATGGGCGAGTTCGATCGCCTCGAGCATGATGGCTTCGGACAGTTCGTTCGCCCCGGCTTCGACCATCATGACCGCATCAGCCGTCCCCGCCACAACGAGTTGCAGCTCGCTCTTCGCCACTGTTTCAAGATCTGGATTGACGACAAACTTGCCGCCCAGCCGACCGATTCTCACCCCTGCGATGGGATTGTCGAATGGAATGTTCGAGATGGTCAGGGCGGCAGAGGAGGCGATAATAGCGAGCATGTCGGACGAGCCCGTCTGATCGGCCGAGAGGACTGAGGCGATGACCTGGGTCTCGAAGTAATAGCCCTCAGGAAAGAGCGGACGGAGCCCCCGATCGATCTGCCGGCTGGTCAGCACCGCTTTTTCCGATGGACGCGCTTCCCGCTTGAAATACCCGCCGGGAATCTTCCCGGCGGCGAAGGATTTTTCCTGATAATCGACCGTGAGGGGAAGAAAATCGATGCCCGCCTTGGCGACCTGTGAGGCTACGGCCGTCGCCAGTACGACGGTGTCGCCGTACGAGGCCCAAATCGAACCGTCTGCTTGTCGTGCCACACGACCGGTCTCAAGTCGCAGGGTGCGCCCGGCAACCTCTATTTCAACTGTGTGTACCATCTGAGTCTCCTCTGGTTAGGCCCCACAGATGCCCACAGAGATGCGCTCCAAAACGAATTTTCAATGCTCAATGATGAATGTAAGGCAGCTCCCTCATTGGAACATTGCGCTTGTAGAGCGCATCTCAGTGTTCACCTGCGTGGCTGACTACTGCCGCTGTTGCGCCACCTGCGCGACAGCGAGACGGGATACTACTTTCTGATGCCCAACCGCTCGATCACCGCACGATAGCGTGCATCGCTGACGCCACGAAGATAATCGAGTAAACGCCGCCGACGCCCGACTAAAAGAAGCAGGCCGCGCCGCGAGTGATGATCTTTCTTGTGGAGCTTGAAATGGTCCGTCAAATACGTGATCCGGTTGGTCAATACCGCGATCTGGACTTCCGGCGAGCCGGAATCCGTTTCATGCTGCCGGTACTGCTTGATCAACTCGGTCTTTGCTTCCTTGAGTAATGCCATGGGCTTCTTCCTTCCTGTTCCTTTCCTTCATCCGCAATGAAGTATCAAACGTCCTGATCGATCAACACCTTCTCAACCTTGAGTGCATCTCTCGAATTGTCCGGACACTTCCCGATCGCCACCAGACATCCGTCGGTATCGTGAATACGAACCGGCGTGTGCCACCCGCGCTCGGCATCGGCTGCCCCCTCCCAACGAAGGATCTTGGCCGCAGGCACCGGAGCCCCGTGTCGCACCCGGTCAGCGGTCTGTTCATCCACCACCGCAATCCCGAGTTGCTCCAATGCACGATCCAGCGACAGCAGATCGTCTCCCAACCGACCGAGGGCATGACGGGTGACCACCTCATCAACCGTCAACGCTTGATCGATCGTCAAGGGACCCACCCGCCTTCGCTCCAACGCCAACATGTGGCCGCCGACGCCCAACGCTTCTCCAATGTCGGCACAGAGCGTCCGCACATAGGTCCCCTTCGAACAGACGATGCGCAACGTCACATCCCACCCCTGAATCGCCTCCACCTCAAGGGTATGGATGACGATCGTTCGCGCGTCCCGTGCAATCGTTTTGCCCGCCCTAGCGGATCTATACAGAGGAACACCCCCGACTTTCACCGCCGAATACATCGGAGGAACTTGCTCAATCGGCCCACGGAATCGGCCGACCACCTCATGAATTGCCTCTGGTGTCACTTGATCTTTCGACTGGCTTGACAGGACTGTTCCCGTCGCATCCTGCGTATCGGTGGTCTCGCCGAGGCGAAGCACGGCACGATATTCTTTATCCCACTCAACAAGATATTCAGCAATGCGGGTTCCCCGCCCGATCAGCACGGGCAAGACTCCCGTTGCGGCAGGATCGAGCGTACCGGCATGACCGACCTTGACCCCGCCGAGAAGATGCCGCACCTTCGCCACGACGTCGTGGGAGGTCCACCCCGATTCTTTCTTCATAGTCAGCACGCCGTCGACGGCGGCGGCGCATCTCTGTGCGAGATCCATCATCACGTCCCCGATACTACGAACTCGTCTGCTCTTCGGACAACCCGCTCTCGGCCTCCGCTTTGACGTGGAGATCGTCCAATAACTTCAACACGCGATCGCCTCTCGGCCCGCTGACATCCTTGGCAAAGACGATCTCCGGCAGATACCGGAGCGAGAGCCGACGACCCAGTTCACCGCGTACAAACCCTCTGGCTTGAGCCAACCCGGCGAAGACGTTCCGCTCTTCTTCTTCCGTGCCCATGGTCGTCACGAACACACGCGCAATCCGCAGATCGCTGGTCAATTTCACGTCGGTCACGGTCACAGACTGTACGCGTGGGTCTTTGATTTTCCGCATGAGGATATCGGCCACTTCCATCCGGATTTGATCGGCCACACGATCAGCCCGATGATAGCCTATCTTGGCCACCGCACACTCCACCTAGCAGGATGCTGAAAAAGTCGTCCTTCTCACCCGCCCGATCCCGGCGCGCCGAGACGCGCCTTTTCCCAAGCTTCGTTCTCGCTTCGCTCAGAGGCTCAACGTACCGAAGCGTACGCCTCGCCTCTTCGCTTGCTGCGGCCTTGCTGGACGGCCATTTTGAGCATCCTGCTGGGCATGCCGCCGTCACAACAGTTCTATTCGGGACTGGACGACTTCCACCGCGGGGACGCTTCGAATCAGATTCAGCGCCTGGTCACACACTTGGTTGATGTATCGTCCTTCGTTGGCCACGCAGGCAAGCCCCAATACGGCCTTCTGCCACAGATCCTGTCCATCGACCTCGGCTATGGAGAGATTGAACTTTTCCCGCAATCGATCTTTGAGACTCAACAGCACCTGTCGCTTGTCCTTTAACGACTGACTCTCAGGGATGAACAGCTCGACCGTACAGAGTCCGACGATGATACCCACAGGGCAGACTCACGCCTCAGAGCTTTGCGGCAATCTTATCGACCGCATAGGCTTCGATAATGTCCCCGGCCTTGACATCGTTGAAATTCTCGACGCTGATTCCGCACTCATAGCCCTGCTGCACTTCACGGACGTCATCCTTGAATCGACGCAACGACCCGAGCTTCCCTTCATAGACCACTACGTTGTCGCGAATCACTCGTGCTCCGACAGCCGCACGGGTGATTGTGCCGTCCACCACATAGGCCCCCGCAATGACGCCGGCTTTGGACACCGTAAAGACCTGTCGCACCTCGGCCCGCCCCAACGTCCGTTCCTTGAGCGTCGGTTCGAGCAGCCCTTCCATCGCGGCCTTAATTTCGGCCATCGCGTCGTAAATAATGGTGTACAGGCGGACGTCGACGCCTTGCTGTTCAGCCAGGGCGGAAGCCTTCGGCTCCGGCCTCACATTGAACCCGATAATAATGGCATTCGACGCGGCAGCCAGCAACACGTCGGATTCCGTGATCCCA
>Ga0334722_10007498_pt1 | contig 10557 bp, 8 predicted proteins | sample C3_bottom_MG_FD_207210 | JGI IMG/M metagenome (GOLD analysis project Ga0334722, IMG submission 207210) | Sediment microbial communities from Yellowstone Lake, YNP, Wyoming, USA - C3_bottom | ecosystem: Environmental > Aquatic > Freshwater > Lake > Sediment | place: USA: Wyoming | collected... | reverse complement strand
ACATCTCGCTCTTCTCCCGGTCGACCAGGAAGAGCGAACTGCGCTCCGCGGTCATGACGGTAGTGGTCTCTTCGATGATCATGCGAAGCAGGGACTCCAGGTCGCGCTCGGCCGTGAGGCGCAGACCGATCCGGAGGAGGATCGAGAGCCGGTCCGGTTGTATGTTCAGCGGGGATTCAGTCATGGCTTCCTTAATGATATCATAGTTCCTTTCGCGTCATTGCGAGAAGCGAAGCGGCAATCTCGATTATACCACGTACTGCTGTACTGCCTTGAGGGGAAGAGGTTCCCTGTTAAAACAAGCGAGCGTGTGATTCAGGGACACAGCGATGTCCTCAAGGGTGTTCACGAACGTGCCGGCGAGGTCGAATATAAGGAGACTGACAGATGTCATGGGGGAAGAAGGTTTATTCATAGTGAGGCCGGGAGAACAATTTTCACCAGACACAGAGAACAACAGATAATCTTTGACACTGAAAAATTATGATCTTTATGATTCCCGCGGATAGATCATATACGATCAGTGGAAATCAGTGTCAAAGTAATCGATGCCTTTTTATGCTGTAGTGAGCCCCAGATATCTCCTCGGATTGTCCGAAGCGAACTGCAGCGCCCGCTCCTGAGGAACACCGAGCGAAACGAGGTTCTTTATGGCATCGGCGAGACAGATGCCGCTGCCCAGCAGCACCCCGCCTGCGCCGCGGATGGGACCGCTGCCCCAACCCGGCCCCTTGACCGAATCCGATACGAGCAGGATGCGGTCCGGCGACTTCATGTCGAAGAGCATCTTCAGGCTTTGCGGATGGAGGTGGGCCATGTCCACGATGATCTCGACGAAGATCTCGTCGTCCATGAGCCCGAACCCGGCAAGGCCCGGCTCGCGGTGATGGAACCCGCGCATGGCATTGAACAAATGCGTAATGCCCGTGGCGCCGGCGCGCTTGCCCTCCTCTGCCTGTTCATAGGTGGCGTCGCTGTGGCCCATCTGGACCAGGAAACCCATCTCCCGGCAGGTCTCGATGACAGGGAGCGCGCCGGGAAGTTCCGGCGCGATCGTGACAATGCGGATCAGATCCTCAAAGTCCTCGACCAGCTGTTTCAGAAGAGGCACTGACGGTTCGGCACAGCAGGTCCCATCAAGCGAACCGGCCCGTTCGGGGTTCAGGAACGGCCCTTCAAGATGGATCCCCTGAATGCGAGCGCCGGCACGCTGGGCCGTCATGGCGCTCCGAATGGCAGCCATGTTCTCGCGCATGGTTTCGAGCGACCCGGGGTAGACCGTCGGCAGAAGTACCGCCGTGCCGCGGTCTCCGTGAATGTTCGCCATCTGGAGGATATCGTCCTGACGCCGCGTGCGCGTATCGTAGGTCTCGGCACCGTGCACATGGATATCGATAAGCTGCTGCTTGTTCTCGCTCGATGTCTTGGCCATGGGACACCTCACATTAACTACGTAATCATCCCTCGTTTGGAAAAGAACTCGCTCAATGCAAGCCTCACCACCGCGCCACGGTCCCAAGGCTGCTTCAGCTCCTTCGTCAGTTCGGCAGCCACCTGATCAAGGGCCGGTATGTGCTCATCCTCAAGCTGGATCGTCACGTCCACCAGCCCGTGTTCATGCGGCTCGTTTTCATCATGACCATGCTCATGGCCGCAGTGCTCGTCATGGTGATGCGCGTGATCGTGTTTGTCGTTCATAGTGCCCCTCGTGTATTTCAAAGTAGCATTACCTGTTGTATATTCTACCCGCTTTACATAAAAGATTCCATAAAATGTTAGGCCCAAAATGGGCATAAGAACACGGTCACGTCGGATCCCGCCCCGATGCCGCACGGCCCGCCTCACTTCCCGTTTCCTGTTTAAAGGTTTTGACAACGTCCCCTCGTCTGGACTATAATGCCGCCTGACTTGAACAAGACTGAATACCTTGGATGTCAACGTTTACAACAATGGAGGCCTTGGAATGAACCAGGTATGGATTGCGGTTATCGCAGCGCTCATCATGGCAGGAGGACTGGGAGGGTTTTACTATCTCGTCATCAAACAAAACGCGGTAATCGACGTCAAGGCGCTTCAGTTCGCTTCGATCGTGCTCATCATACCGCTGATGCTCGCACTCGGCGCCACGAACGTTCTCCGCAGCGATACCATCGGACCGCTCATCGGCGTGGTCATCGGCTATGTGCTGTCAGGGTCCCGGAAAGAGTAACTGCGGCGCAGGGTTACGAGTTGAAGCAGAGACCGGGGATGTTCACCTCCCCGGACCCGCGCTCATGCTGCACCTGGTCGTCATGCCCGCAACCCTCCGCCCTCTGCTCTCTGCCCCTCTGTTCAAAACAATATTTTCATCATCACCGGCATGGTGAAAAACAGCGCTGCCGTCGAAACGGCAATGCACCCCGCCACCAGCGGCACATCCAGGCCAAACTCATCAGCGATCACGAGCGAGAGCACCATCACCGGCATGGCGCCTTCGATCGTCACGGCCCGAAGCTGGTCGCCCGTGAGCCCCGCGCGCGAACCGATCCACCAGGCCAGGATTGGCGCCAGGACCAGCTTCAGCAGCAGCGCCGGTATGGCGATGGCCATCCGCCGCAGGTCCTTGAAATCGAGCGCCAGGCCCACCGTAAAGGTCATGATCGGAATGACCGCCCTGCCCATGAGCCCGCTCGCGTCCTGCACCACCTGCGGGACCCCGAGTCCAAGGACCTGCACGAGCCCTCCAATGGCAACGCCCCAGAGCGGCGGCAGTTTAAGCACCCGCAGGAGCGACGCGCCAAAGGATACGTCCTTCCCGCTCCCGTACCGGGCCGCTGCAAAGACCCCGATGGTCAGCAGGATCGGCGTGGCCGCCAGCAGATCGTAGAGAATCGCCACGTAGCCATATTGCGCGCCGAGCATTCCGGTGATCATCGGGAGGCCAAGGTAAGTCACGTTCCCAAAACCAGCGGCAAGAATCATAACGCCGAAGGCCGGGCGGTCGATCCTGTTGAACCACGGGAGCAGGCGATACGCGAAGTATGCCGCCGCCATCCCGCAAAGGGTGACCAGTGCCGCGGTCGCGGGGATGGCGAGAAAGCTTTTGTCGATCGCCGCCGAGGCAATAAGATTAAAAGCCAGCGCAGGCAGAAAAAAATTGAGCACCGTCACGCTCAGGGCATGCCGCACCCGGTGCCGGTCGAGGCCGCCCGGGTCAAAGAACCTCCAGACGTAGCCCGCTGCAATGATCAGCGCGAAGGAATAGAGGACTTTATTGATACGGTGCTCCTTAGAATATCAGGTTGATAGACAGAAGGCTGAAGACGGTAGGCAGTGCCCTTGATTAACCTTCAGTCTTCAGGCTAAACACCTGAATCTTACCCTGCCCGCTCCTTTTCTTCATGCGGCAGGAACGGTATCGTCAGCATGCCCGGTATGGTCAGACAGCAGACAATAAGGAAGAACACCTTATAGCCCACTGCCTGCTGAAGCCATCCGCTCACAAAACCCGGAAGCATCATGCCGAGCGCCATGATCCCCGTGGAGATGGCATAGTGGGAGGTTTTATACTGCCCCTGCGCCGAGTACATAAGGTAGACCGTGAACACGGTAAAACCCATGCCGTAGCCGAATTGCTCCAGCGCCACGAGCGGATAGATCAGCCCGATGGACGGCTGGTGATAGGCCATGTACACAAAGAAGAGGTCCGGCAGATGCATGGCGAGCACCAGGGGCCAGACAGCTCGCCTGAATCCGAACCGCGAGAGCACCCAGCCGCCCAGGATTCCGCCGACCACGAGCGACAGGATGCCCGCAGTTCCGTACACGAGCCCCACGTCCGAAGTGGAAAGCCCCAGCCCGCCAGCGCTTGGTTTGTCCAGGAGAAACGGAGAGACCAGCTTGAGCAGCATAGCCTCACCAAGCCGGTAGAACAGGATAAAGGCGATGACCACACCAACGCGCTTTTGCTTGAAGTAGGCGGCAAATACCTCGCCAAAGGACGCGCCTGACGCATCCTTTGCTGAAGAACGGCCATCGAGCGTTGGATAGGGCAGCATGATCCGGTGATAACCAAAGGCCAGCAGGAAGATCGAACCCGCAATGCCGAGAACCACGGTCCAGCTCAGGGGGATGTTGTTGGTTGTTGTTTCGAACCTGCCGGCAACATAGACCAGGAACCCGGACCCGAAGATCATGGCAAGCCGGTAGAATGCCGAACGGAGCCCCACAAAGAGCGCCTGGTCCTTTTCCGTGAGCGCCAGCATGTAGAACCCATCCGTGGCTATATCATAGGTAGCGGAGATAAAAGCTCCGATGACGAACGCGGCAAGGGAGAGAGCGAAGAACCCCGAACTGTTCAGGGCATAGGCAACAATGAAGAGCGAGAGCCCCATGGCAAGCTGCGTCGAGAGGATCCAGTTCCGCTTGGTGGAATGCAGGTCCACCAGCGGGCCCCAGAACATCTTGATGACCCAGGGAAGGTAGAGCCAGCTCGTCCAGAAAGCGATGTGCGCATTATCGATGCCCATGCGCTTATACAGGATGACCGAGACGGTGTTGATGAGCACATAGGGAAGGCCTTCGGCAAAATAGAGGGTGGGCAGGAACGCCCAGGGGTTGCGGACGGAAGCGCGCTGTTTATTCATGCGGGAAAGACTATCAGATTCCCCGGCGAACATCCAGAAAAAAAACAGGCAGGGACACCCCTGCCTGTTTAATCTATACCGTAGGGGCGGGTTTTAAACCCGCCCCTGCAAATGCACAAAAATCATATAAACCGGCGGCATAGTGTATTCCGGGTTACTTCGCGGGCTCAGAAGTCTCCGTCTTTTTCTCCTCCAGCTGCTGGAGCTTCGCCATGTCCAGCGCTTTTTTCACATCCGGCACCAGGGCGCTGTCAGGATACACTTTCAGGAACTCGTCGAACTCATGGATGGCCCCTGCCGTGTCGCCCTTCGCAGCGAGATCGAGCCCTGCTTTGAACTCAGCAAGCTCTTCCTCGTTGACCGTCTCCTCACCCTTTTTGCCTTTCCAGTAGAGCTTGGCATGCGTGTCCTCTTTCGCGCCGCGAACTCCCGCCACGCCCGTGCTCATGGATACGGACTTTTTCGGCACCAGCTGGTTCACCTTTTGCTGCATGCTCTTGAGCCATTCTGAAAAACCGGACTCCTTCTTTGCCGCCTCCTCTGCGACCGCCATGGTGCAGAGACCGAGCAGGACAACAAAGACCGTTGTAAATATTTTCTTATTCATAATGCCTCCTTATTAGTGACTGTGGATGTTGTTCATTACGCAATCCGCATTCCGCATTGTCATTACTTCACCACTCCCAGGTCCGCTGCGAGGTCGTTGTTCTGGCGGATCACCCGCGGATCGATGGAAGCCGCCTGCTTGAAGAGCTTTTTTGCCTCTTCCTTTTTATTCATGCGCAACAGGACCCGCGACAGGTTCACCATGATGCCGGCATCGTCCGGCGTGATCTTGAGCGACGACTCGTAGGCCTGCTTCGCGTCCTCGAGCCGCTCCTGCAGGAAGCTGATGTTGCCGATGTTATTGAGCGCAACGGCGCTCTCCTTGTCGAGCGCCAGCATTTTCTGGAACTGTTGCAGCGCTTCGGCATAGAGCCCGTTCTCTCCGTACACGATCCCGAGCTCGGTAAGCGCTGCCAGGTCCTTGGGATTATTCTTGAGCAACTCCACATAGCCGGCGGAAAGGGCGTTCAGCCGCTGCCGTCCCAGCGTTTCGAGCTCATCAGGGAACTTGGCATCGATCTCCTGCCGCTTTGCCGTTCCTGCCTTGCTGTCATTGCTCGGCAGCGTCACCGGTTTGAACAGCTCCCAGGCCTTCTGCGTGACGATGATCTCGGCCTTGCCCTTGGCAGACCAGTCCCGGTACTCTTCGGCCGCCTTCTGCCACGCCCTGGTGAAGGACGAGCCGACCATGGTCATCTCCACGGGGATCCAGACCGTCCCCTGATGCCGGATAAGCAGTTCATCGGGGAAGCCCAGGGTCATGCGGTCCTTCTCCGGAACGCCGGTATTGAACATGATGAACACGTGCCCCGGCACATCGATGAACGCCGAGCCGACGCCGATGTTTTCCATGCAGGCGGCGAACAGGATCGAAAGATCGTCGCAATCGCCGCTCTTGCGGGAAAGCGTGTCACGCGGATACTGAAGATAGTCCACGCTCGTTGCGTTCTCCGAGAATTCCTGGAAGGGGCTGCTGGGGTCGACGATATAGCTCACGCCCAGCACGCCCAGCGCCTCGTAAATGCCGCGGGCGTAGACCAGCGACGAATGGAGGTTCGGGTAGGAATCGACATACTGCTGGACCATGGACCGGCTGAACTCCACCACCGGCGGGTCCTTGGGCGTCACAAAAGCCCCGAGCTTCGCCTTCTGGTCCCAGACCATGGCATGCCGCTCGTAGAGCGTGATGGGGAAACTGCGCGTCACGGACCGGGCCTCGCCGGCGATATAATAGGTGAGCGCGAGCTCGCTCTGGATCGGCGTGTTCTCGGTCACCTCCAGGATCTTGTTGCTGAAGACCGGCTTGAGCTCCAGCTTGAGCTCCTGGTTCGAAGCAATATCCTGAAGCTGGATCTCCGAGGGATAGTCCATGAAGTCCTTGATCGAGAAACTGAGCTTGGCCGACGAGAAGGCGTTGCCTGAATTGTTCCTGATAACGACCGTCCCGATGGAGTGCGACTCGTAGTACTTGTAGGCGGAGGAGAAGATCTCCCCGATCTCCACCCTGGCGATCTCGAGCGGTGGAAGGGACTGGGCGGCTTTCGGCGTCGTTGCAAAGACCACGTCGCTGGCCGGGCTTTCATCGCCCTCCTTGCCCACGGACGTGAGTTTGTAATAGTAGAGGGTCTCGTCAACAAGCGGAGCGTCCAGGAATACGGTTCTCTCGACCTTGGCCACCGGTTCGAATCCCTCAGTGGGATGCAGGGATCGGTAGACCCGGTAGGAACTCATGAACGGCTCGGTGTTGGGGGTCCAGGAGATCGTGATCTGCTTCTCCAGCGCCCCAATGCTGATCTTGCGGGGCGTTGCCGGAACAAGTTTCGGCGTCACTGCAGAGACCGGTGACGAGAGGGCGCTTTCGTTCCCTTCGCGCGCCTGGCTGGTCACCGCATAGGTGAAGGTCTTGTTGCTCGGCAGGTTTTTATCCGTGTAGAACAAATCTTTGGTAACGCCCGCGACCGTGAAGGGGCCGGCGGCCGATTCGGCGCGGTAGACCGTGTAATGGTCCAGATAGGTCTCGGCATTCGGCTTCCAGCTCACCTGGATCTCGTTGGGCCGCGCCTGCGCCGTACTATCACGCGGGACGGCCGGAGTATGGCGCAGAGCAAAGGTCTGCACCCGGTTGTTGCCGGCGTCGCCGACATAGAGCCGCACACCTGCTTCCAGGGCCAGTCCCCGGGGCTCTTTGAACTCTCCGGGGCCGCGGCCCGGGCTTCCGAACTTCCGGAGAAACATCCCGCTGCTGTCAAAGACCTGAACGCGCGCATTCCCTGCATCCAGCACATAGACCTCGTTATCAGGCGAGACGAGGATGTTCTCGGGGCGGTCGAACTCCCCGTCGCCGACGCCTTCCTTGCCGAATTCCCACAGAAGCGCGCCGTTGCTGTCATATTTCCCGAACTTATTGTTGCCGCGGTCAACGACATAGATATTGCCCCCACGGTCAACAGTCAGGTCCACCGGCGCCTTGAACTGGCCGCGCAGCGATCCGCTCTTGCCGAAAGCGCCAAGGAACATCCCTTTGGCGCTGAAAACCTGCACCCGTTTATTGCCCGTGTCGGCAACGCAGATGTTGCCCTTGGGGCTGAGCGCGATGCCCGAGGGCTCGTCGAACTGGCCCTCTCCTGAACCGGACTTGCCGATGACGTGCAGCAGTGCTCCTGCGCTGCTGTATTTCTGGATGCGGTCGTTGTCCGTATCAGTGACCCAGATATTTCCGGCGTCGTCCACGGCCATGCCGCGCGGGCTTTTGAGCATGCCGGGTTCGGACCCCCGGGCCCCGAACCGGGTTGCGCCGACGGCCCCCACAACGCCGAGGGAATCCTTGGTGATGCCCCAGAGCCCCTTGTTGACGGCCAGGCTTGAGACCGTGTCCCCGATCACGCCCGAAAGCTCTTCGGCAGGAAGCGGCGAGGCCGGCGCAAGGGCCGGCTGGGTGCCGGCTTCGCAGGCGAAGACCTGGAGCGTGTTCTTTTTTTCATCAAGGACAAAGACCTTCTCTTCGGCATCGACCTTGATGCCGGTGAGACGGCGAAACTGGCCCGGCCCGTTCCCCTCGGTCCCGAGCGAGCCCAGGAGCTTGCCGGTGGCGTCGAACTTCTTGAACTTGTAGTTGTCGCTGTCGGCAACATAGATATTCCCGGACCCGTCAACGGCCAGGCCCCGGGGCTCGTCAAACCCCTCGGAATTCCTGCCTTTGGCCCCGAACGCGAGCAAATGCTTTCCGGTTGAATCGAAAATGCGGACCATATTCCGGGCTGAGTCCAGGACATAGAGCTTGTTCTGCGTATCCACGGCCAGATCGACGGGGGCCTTCATCTCTTCCTTGTCGGTCTTGAACGTTACCTGGTTCAGAAAAATTCCGTCCGAGGAAAACACCTGCACCCGGGAATTGCCCGTGTCTGCCACATAGACCAGGCCCTTTGCGACAACGACGCCCGAAGGATCGCTGAACTGTTTGGGATCACTGCCCTTGCTGCCGAACATGCGCAGGAACTTGCCGGCCTGGTCGAAGATCTGGATGCGGCCATTGCCCCCATCCACGACATAAACCCTTCCCTGCTCGTCCACGGCAATGCCGGAGGGGTATTTGAACTGCCCGGGAGTGTCGCCCTTGCTCCCCCAGACCAATAGCTTCTTTCCGCTCTGATCAAGCACCACGATACGGTGCGCCTCGGTATCGGCAATAAAGATCCTATCGCCTGCCAGCGCAAGAGCCCGGGGCCCATTCAGTATACGCTGTCCTTCAGGTTTATTGTACTCGCCGATCTCATGGATAAATTCGATCTGCTGATAGGCGAAAAGGGGAAGGGAACTTCCGAGAAGGATCAAAGAGACGAAAAAACCGGTGGAGAAGAATCGCTTGGTAAACACTGCCACACCTCCTGCAAATACCTGTGCGCCCGAAACACCCTCCGAGGCTTCCTGTGCGCTACCATGAGACCACTCATGATACATTAAGTGAGAAGCATTATACCACAAAAAGCACAGGGGAACAATAAAAACCATGGCTGACCGATTTTCCTGTTCGAATAGTCTGAAAAATCATTCTGTTTGACTTCCCCCTGTGCATTTGATAAGGTCTCAGAAAATTAACCCGAGGTTATGACGATGCGAACAAAATATGATTTACTCCTGATTGCAGCGATCAGCGTGTTCTCGCTGGCCTTTTCGCCGGGCAGGCTCGTGGCGACAACGGTGAATCCGTCCGACCCCACCTGCGGGACCTCGTCCAATCCAACGTGCTATACAACAATACAAGCAGCCATCAAAGCTGCAACGAGCAGCAGTACCATTGAAGTCATGCCGGGCACCTACAATGAACGGATAACGCTCAGGAGTGACTTTGCGGTGTCCCTCAAAGGTTGGGAAACAGCGCGGACCATAATGACCGGAGGCGGATCGGGCACGATCATCGCGGCGAACGGCACCCCTGCAACAACAAACATTTCCGGATTCACGCTTACCAACGCCCTGGTCGGCATCGATGTCACCGGCAATTCGACACTAAAAATAACCAACAACGTGTTCACCACATGCGGCACGGGAATTCAGGTGCAGAATACAACGCCGTCACTGGTAACGCTCGAGAACAACGTTTTTTATAAAGACGACACAGCAGTCACCAGCAACAACGTTATATCCATGCAGTACACTATCTTTGCAAATAACGCGACTGCCATCGCCACCCCGGTCAGCACGGCTGTCAGGTATAATTGTTTTTCCAGCAATACCACCGATGGAATGACCGGCGATACCACGAATAACGTTTCGAGCGACCCGCTCTTCGTCTCCCCCCTCGATCTGGACTTTCATCTCCAGGAAGGTTCGCTCTGCATTAATGCAGGAGACCCAGCCGGAGATAAAGATATTATTGACGGATCGACAATGGACCTGGGAGCCTATGGCGGGCTCAAATCCGATACGATCCCTTTTCCGGTTAAGTTCTCACCTGATCCGCCTCTAAAATTGACCGGGGACTCCATAGATCTGAGCTGGACGGCAAACCTCTCCTCGCTCGTAACCAGCACTGACCCTGCGAAACAGGGCGGCTACCATATCCATTACAGCCTCAACCAAAAAGGCGCTCCCTATCTGACCAAGGTGACCCTTGCGAGCACCTCTACGAGCACTCAGATCACCGGACTCGTGACGTCGATCGCCCCACCTGATCCGCCGGCCCTCAGGAAACCGGGCTTTGACGACCGGACACTGCTGCTGAGCTGGCCCTCGGTCACCGGCGCAACGGGATACAACATATACTACCTGGTGACAGGCGGCTCATCAACAACACCACTTACCGCCACAACCCAGGACACGTCCTTTG
>Ga0334722_10007497_pt1 | contig 10557 bp, 12 predicted proteins | sample C3_bottom_MG_FD_207210 | JGI IMG/M metagenome (GOLD analysis project Ga0334722, IMG submission 207210) | Sediment microbial communities from Yellowstone Lake, YNP, Wyoming, USA - C3_bottom | ecosystem: Environmental > Aquatic > Freshwater > Lake > Sediment | place: USA: Wyoming | collected... | reverse complement strand
TTAGCCGCTCTTCCGAAATCTTTAGTGCTAACGCAAGATCTTTCCTGTCAATCTCGCGCATAATCTTCTGAATATCTTTGTCGCTTATGTTAATAATCTCATCAAAGATGAACATCAATCTTTTTACTTCGTATGTTGTTTCCGGATCTAAGTTTTCCAGTTTTTCCAAAATTTCTTTAACCATAGAAACGTTGGTTCTGTTTAGGATTGCGGCAAGACATTTTGCGCCGCCAAGTTTTCCAACAGACTGGCTCATAGAAGCACCGGCAATTTCATCAACAACATGTTCAATTTGCTTTAATGTCTGCGGTGCAATTTTACCGAGTGTTGCTATTCTATGAGCAATGTCTAATCTCAAATCTTCTGGAAGTTCTTTCAAGGCACTAGCTGTTTGGTCGGGGCTTAACTGCGAAAGTATTAAAGCCATCGTTTGAGGATGCTCTTTGTTCAAAAAATTAATTAACTGTGCAGGTTCCGCTTTTTTTAGAACATCGAAACCTCTTAGTGTTGTTAAACGTTTTATTTTATCTATAATTTCAGATGCTTTTGGAGTTCCATAGCTTTTTTCCAAAACAGCTTGGGCAAAATCTAATCCTCCCTCCAAGACATATTCGCGTGCGGTAACCATGCTGTAGAATTCTTCTATTACCGTATCTGCGGTTTTGGAAGAGATATTTTTCACTTTGGAAATTTCCGCCGAGAGATATTCAACGTCATTAGGATCAAGATGTTTTAGAACGGCGGCTGCCGCTTCAACATTCATTGCAACCATCAGCATTGCTGCTTTTTGCACTCCGGTTACTTCTTCTCGCAAATCTTTTAGTTGTAGTTTATCAGATTTCATCTTCGTGCATCCATGCGTTTATTAATTTTGCGGCATCCATTGGATTTTTTGTAACATAATTCACAATTCTTTCCTGTTGATTTTTTTTCTGCAGGGCTTCATCGGAAATGTCGTCTTCTATATCGCCCATAGGCAGCATTCCTCTTTTCTTTTTTGCAACTATTTGATGGACCTGACTTTGTTGAGATGGAAGCTGTGCGGCTAATGTTTCTCCGCTCATTTCAAATTGACCGGGATTTACTGTTCCGATCACAATCCGTTCATTCTTCAAACGTTTCATTAAATTTTTGAGAACAAAGATTGATGAAACGATAGCAACAACTATAAAAGTTAGATTGATCCATTCATTAGCATCAGGCAAAGAAGTTTTGCCGGTGTCCTCAGTTATGGTTTCAACCTGTTTTGTTTCGAATGGTATATTGGTAATTGAGAACTGGTCGTTTCTTTGAACATCTATCCCCACAGCATTTTTAATAATCTGTTCTAATTTATTTATCTGATCCTGCGGACGCGGATCAAATACAGTTTCAGTTTTGCCGCCTTTCTTAACTTCTTTGGGAATATCATTGATAACAGCGGCAACGCTTAAACGTTTTATGTTGCCGCTTTCTGCAACAACTTTTTCAATAGATTTATTAACTTCATAATTAGTAAGTGTATTATCATTCGTTTGCGCAGTTGAATCGTTCTGAGCCCTGCCGGAATTATTTGCTTTCATTATTTGTTCGCTGATGGCTACTTGAGAATCAGGATCATAATTCTCCATTGTTTTTTCAACCTGGTCAAAATTCAAATCAGCATTCACCTGAACCATAGAATTTCCGTAGCCAAGCACGTTATCTAAAATGGATTGGGCTTTTTGAGCTAAATAATTCTCTACATTTTTTTTAATTTCATATTGTTTTGATGAAGCTACGGCAAGCGATCCTTCATCGTTATCATTGTTAAGTATTCTTCCTTTAGTGTCTATGATTGAAACTTTTGATTGCTGCAATCCTTCTATACTTCCGCACAATAAATTAACTATTGCCTGTATATTTTCTTTGGAGGGTGCGGAACTACCTTTTAGTTTAAGAACAACAGAAGCAGTAGGTAATTTTTCTTCCTCTTTAAAGATTGTTTTTTGCGGAATTGCAATATGAACTCTTGCCCCAACAACTCCATCTTGCTGTTGAATTGTTCTTGCAAGTTCCCCTTCGAGCGCGCGTTTGTAATTTAATTTTTGAAGGAATTCGCTCATTCCCATTGTTGTCTTATCAAATATTTCGTAGCCAATTATTCCTGAACTTGGAATTCCTTTTCCTGCAAGAGCAAGCCGAAGTTCATAAACTTTTTCTCGCGGTACTTTTATTGTTTGCCCGTTATCATCAATCTTATAAAGTACTTTTTGACCCGATAAGTACTCGACAACTTTTGAAGCATCTTCTTGCGATAGTCCGGAATAAAGTGATGTATAAGTCGGTTCATTCAGGAAGAAAAGAAGAATAGAGAGCAAGCCCACGGTTAAAATAACTCCGCCGCCAAGCATAAATTTTTGCTTAGGGTTTAATTTATTTAGAATACCTAAGAGAGCTTGAAGAGGGTTTGAGTTCATAATTAAACTGGCATCCTAGTTAGTTCCTTAAACATGTCAACTGTTTTGTTTCGGATTTCCATCAAAAGTTGAAGACTTGTTTTTGCCTTTTCTCCGGCAATCATCACTTCGTGAAGTTGAACACCATCGCCCGAAACAAATTTTTCTATTGAGTTTTGAGAATTGATTTGATCTTGATTTACATCTTTGATTAAATCGGAAAACGTACTGCTCAATTTATCAGAGCCGGTCGGTTTAACTTTACCCGGTTCCATTGCGTTTGGTAATAAATTTCCAAATCCTTCAATTTTCATTTTATCCTCTCTTATCGAAAAGTGAACCGACATGTACACCGGAGACTTTCCCTTTCGAGTTATATAATTGATAACCCATTATTTCATCCTGTTTTGCCGGATAAAGCTGCGCAAAATATTTTTTCTCTTCAGGAGAAATAATTTCATTGTTAACCTTTTGAGACGCAGCAGTTTTATTGGCTGCGGCAGCCTTCATATAAGTCGGGTGATAATTACCAATACTGTTTGTAGAAACTCTCATTTATATCTCCAAAGTATCTTTAGCCATTTGTTTTGATGAATTAAGCGCTTGAAGATTTGCTTCGTAGCTCCGCGTAGCAGCAATCATATCAACCATTTCGTTGATTACATTAACATTAGACATCTGAACGTATCCTTTATCATCTGCATTAGGATTATCCGGCATATAGACAAGATCGCCGGGCTTTTGGTCTACCATTTCATCAATCTTCATTTTCCCCATATTCGATTGTATAGAAAAATCTTGCGGATTGTTTGGAAGTGAGAAATGATTTTCGTTTGATGTATTGAGTTTTAGAAATTGCCCTTCTGCAGATAAATTTTTAGCAAATGTGTTCTGATCAGCTTCAACTTTTATATATTTTCTTTTATACGGTTCTCCGTTTTCATTACGTACTGTATCTGCATTTGCAATATTCTGAGAAATCAGATCCATTCTTTTTCTTTGGATACTCATTCCCTTTGCGCTAAAATTCAAACCAAAAAAGCTTCCTAGTATTTTCAAACCGCACCTCCGCCTTTAATTACGCTTTGAATGCTCCTGTAATATTCACCTACTTTTTTTGATGCGAACTTGAAACGGAGTGTATTTTCTGCCAATTCCGACATTTCACGCTCTATGTTAACATTGTTCACTCCGGAATCCATTTCGGTACTGTTATCGTAGACAGCTTCAAACCTTGAATCGTTTGAATTATTCATCTGAAGCGAACCAAGATGTTTTTCGTTATCAGTCTTGAGAAATGAACTAACGTTTTCATCGAGCATATCTTTGAAAACAACATCTTCCCTCTTATAATTTTCTGTTCCAATGTTGGAAATGTTTTTCGCAATAACATTATTCTTAACGGAACAATAGTCTAGAAGGTTTTGAAGTAGCTTTATTGATTCTGGCATTTTTTGCCTTTGAGTTTTAATTACTACACACCCAAATCAAATGCCAGATAAAATGTTTTGAAATCTATGAAATGCGTTGCTAAGGAAAGTCGGTTGTGGCTAATATTCTACTATTGTTATCTATTATTCAGTATAATCTAAGATTATTGATTTAGTTTGACCGCAAGAGCAAACAAACTTTATCTCTTTGATAGAATCATTGGCGTCTTTCTTCAAAATTATGCGTATTCCGTCAAGTTCATCATCTTCAACGGCAATTTTTGCCATCCCTTTGATTTCAAATTCTTCACTTTTTAGAAGATTGCCTGTATGTGCTTTATTTTTTGAAAAAATATCTTTGAATAGCGAGTCTTCAAAACGATGCGGCATGATTACTTCTCCTTACTTCAAATAATTTGGGTAATAAATTTTACTCTTTAGAGTACTCTATTTATCATTTCCGGAATTTTTTCTGCCGGCAGAACAAGATCCGCAATTCCACCGTCAACTATTGCTTTCGGCATTCCATATACAACGCAGCTTTCTTCGTCCTGTGCAATTGAGTACCCGCCGATTTTTTTCAGATTCTTTACAGCTTCAAAACCATCCTTTCCCATTCCCGTCATAATTACGCCGAGTGTATACTTGCCGTAAACATCTATAACGGAATTCATCATTACATCTACAGCCGGACGGTGAAGCGTATCGCTCGGTTCATTTGTAATATTAATACTAACACCGCCCATTATTCCGTTGCTTCTAACCTTCATGTGAAATCCGCCGGGAGCGATATAAATTACATTCGGTTTCACGCGTTCATTATCTTCGGCTTCTTTCACTTCAAGCCGGCACATTCCGTTTAATCTATCTGCAAGTGATTTTGTAAACTTTGGCGGCATATGTTGAACGATAAAAATTGGAACATTTACTTTTTCCGAAATTATTGGTAAAACTTTTTGAAGAGTGAATGGACCGCCGGTTGAAATTCCGATTGCAATTGCTTTGAATCCGAGACGCGGAATATCTTTTATAACATTTGTAAATCGTTTAGGCGGCGCGGCTGGTGTTACAGAACCTCTTATTCTCTTCAACCGGTCTTTCAAAGATTTTTGCCGTACAATCTCTTTTATTTTTTGAATTAGATCCTCTTTGATAGCGGCAATGTTCACACTTACATATGAAAGTTCTTTGGGAATAAAATCAACCGCACCTAGTTCCAGAGCTTTTATAGTTGCCTGTGCACCCTCGGTTGTAATCGAACTAATCATAATAACAGAGGTAGGACACTCAGTCATAATTTTTTTGAGCGCAGTCAAGCCATCCATTACTGGCATTTCAACGTCAAGAGTAATTATATCCGGCTTCAAACTTTTTGCAAGATCAAATCCTTCTTGTCCATTGCGGGCAGTTCCAACAACGGTAATTTCAGGGTCACTTCCAATCATTATAGATAATGATTTTCTCATGAAAGCCGAGTCGTCAACAATCAAAACAGAAATATTTTCTTTCAAGAGTTTCTTTCCAATCTATTAAAAAGTTCGATGATATCGAGAATCATTACAACAGTTCCGTCTCCCATTATTGTAGATCCGGCAACGCCGTCAATTTTTCCCAGGTAAGATCCAAGCGATTTGATTACAACTTCCTGCTGACCGATTAATTCGTCAACTTTAATTCCGTAACGTTTCTCTGCAATTCCTACTTCAACAACATATTGCCATTCTTGTTCTTCTTTTTTTCTTCCGTTGGATTTACCGGCAAGAAGATAATCTAAAGTAACAAGCGGCAGCACAGAATCTCGCAGTTTTATTACTTCTTTTCCTTTGATAGAATTAATTTGTTCTTTATTAACCCGCAGAACTTCAATGACTGAGCCAAGAGGAATGACAAGAAAATCGCCGAGTGCTTTAACAATCATTCCGGAAATTATTGCCAAAGTAAGGGGGAGTTTGATAATAATTTTTGTTCCCTTGCCGGTTTCCGATTCTATATTAATTATACCGCGCAATTTTGCTACATTAGTTTTTACAACGTCCATTCCCACACCGCGTCCGGAAACATTTGAAACTTTTTCTGCGGTAGAAAAACCGGGCAGAAAAATTAGATTCATCATTTCCTGACGTGAGAATTCTTTAGCGCGCTCACGGGTTACCAATCCCTTTTCAATTGCTTTGTCGCGTATTACATTCGGATCAATTCCCTTTCCATCATCTTCAATTGTAATAACAATATTATTGCCTACATGTTCTGCGGAAAGTATAACAGTTCCTTTCGGATTTTTTCCGGCGTTCTTACGGATTTCCGGGTTTTCAACTCCGTGATCAACGGAGTTGCGAATAAGGTGAACCAGCGGATCGTTAATTTCTTCGATAAGATTTTTATCTACTTCTGTATCTTCGCCTTTAATTACAAGTTCAACTTCTTTTCCAAGATCGCGGCATAGATCGCGAACAAGCCTGGGATAGCGGTTAAATATTTTTCCAATTTTAATCATTCGGAGTTTCATTACAACTAACTGAAGCTCTGTTGTCATCAGATCTATTTGTTTTGTAACCTCGCCAAAATCCTTAGAAAATGTTGTGCCTTCATTTTCAATCGCAAATTTAGAATTCACTTGCGATAGGCGGTTTCTTCCAAGAACAATTTCCGAGACTATATCTAATAGATCGTCAAGTCTATCAACATCAACGCGTATTGTATTTTCTTGAACAGATGCGGTTTGAGTTGCTTTTTTTACCTCTTGTTTAACTACTTCCTGCTGATTTTGCTTTGGCTCAGAAAAGCTTGCATCTGCGGCAAGAATCTCTTTCGCTTTTTGATCAAGTCCATCAGTCAGATTCTTTTCTTCAACAGTTTCATCAGCTACAACGCTGCCTTCAATTTCACTAATCAAGTGCTCTAACGTAGAATTTGCTTCATCTGTATTAAAGTCTTCGTTCTTATCAATTTCAATTTTCTTCAAAAGTCCTTTAATGGTATCGTAGCCCAGAATTATTCCATCCATTAGATGGGTGCTAAGTTTAACTTCTCCTTTTCTGAGTTTGTTCAGAATGTCTTCGGCTTTATGTGTAACATGCGGAAGTTTTTCTAAACCTAGGAATCCAGATGTTCCTTTGATTGTGTGAAACGATCTAAAAATTTGATTGAGCAGATCGGAATCTTCCGGTCTTTTTTCAAGTTCGAGAAGATCAAAATCCAATTTTTCTAAAATTTCTTTCGTCTCAATCAAGAAGCTCTCAACAATCTCTTTCATGTCGGGATCGATGAGCGTCGGATTTGGGATATTTTCATTCATTGTTTTGCAAAGAGTTTATCGATTTCGGATTGTGATGCTTTAGTTAAGTTATCAGCTACTAATGAATCTACTAATTCTTGTGAACTTGTATTTTTCTCATAACGTGCGTCCGCATTGAATGCTGCGTCTCTTGGAAACTGATGGTCATCAACTGTTGTTAATCCGCCATTTTCTTTATCGTCCAACTCGGTTAGAAGTCCGCCAAGTTTTTCTTGAATTGATTGAATCAGATGATTGACCGAAGAGAGCTGCTGCGCGGTTATATCCTGTACTTGCAGTGAAATTGTAATGTTCATCATTCTTTCTTCAATCTTTTGGATTAAAGCAAGAAGCGAAGCAATATCATCATCCTCTCCAAGTTTTTTCTTTAGAGAATCTAATTTTGAATGCATGCCTTGCACGTCAACAGTCATTCCGTCAACAATATCAAGAATTTCGGTAGTAGCAACTTCAGTTGCATTTGTAACGCTGTTAATCTGCAGAGCCGCTTTGGGCATTTTGCTTGTGCTTTCGTGAATAGAACGATTTACATTTTCCAAAAGGGGAACGGTATCCTGCATAAAATCTAAAATCTTTTGAAGAATGGGAATCAATTTTTGTCCGTAAACAAAAAATGATTTTAGGTCGCCCAATTTCTGGAATATATTTTCCATGCTTATTTTTTGATCCATAATAATTCCCCTTAAGCCGCTGAACTAATTATCTGTTCGATTTTTTCTTTTAGTATTTGCGGGGTGAATGGTTTGACTACATAGTTATTTACTTTTGCCTGAAGTGCTTCAACAATATCTTCCTTTAAGCCGCGCGTTGTAACCATAAGGATTGGTATTGTTCCGAATTTATCATTTGAGCGGATTGCTTTGACAAGTTCAAGTCCGGAAACATCGGGCATGTTCCAGTCTGTAATTACAAAGTTGATTGAATCGTCCGCTATTAATTTAGCCAGAGCTTCTCTGCCGTCTCCGGCTTCAACGTAAAGATCGTGACCGATAGTCTTTAAGGAATTAGCAACAATTCTCCTCATTGTTACTGAATCATCAACGACTAAAAATTTTAGTGCCATAGTTCTTCCTTTAGTTTAGATATTTAGAAACTTCATAGACAACCCGTTTGGGATCAAACGGTTTAACAAGATATGAATTAGCGCCACACTCCAATCCTTTTTGTATATCTTCAGTATTCCCCAGTGAAGAGAGAACAATAATTGGAAGATCGTGATACTCGTCGTTTTTTCTTATAGAGCTAATTAACTCATATCCATCAACATTTGGCATATTCAAATCAGTAATAACCAAATCAACTTTTTGATTAGGGAGAAGTTCAATTGCTTCCATTCCATCCGAACAACTGATAATTTCGAAGCCCTTAACAGATAGAGCAACTGAAACAAATTTTCTTATGGTTGGAGAATCATCAGCAACCAATATTACTTTTTTCATAAACCCCTACTCCTTTTTATAACCGACAGTGTTTGGATAACTGAGCAATTTAAATGCTTTGGAAATACCGTGAAGCGTTTCTGAATAGCCAATAAATAGGTGTCCGCCTTTATTCAAAGAGTTATATAAATTGGCAATAACTTTTGTTTTGGATGCCTGATCAAAATAAATCAATACGTTTGCGCAAAAGATTACATCAAAATTGAACATCGTTTTCATTAATGCGTCATCGTAAAGATTCATCAGCTTGAAGTTTGCCATCTTTTTTATTTCAGGATTAACTTCAAATGCTGCGCCGTTCTGTTTGAAATATTTTTTTAAGTAGTAGGGCGGTGTATTGCGCACAGAATAATCGCGGTAAACTCCGCTTATAGCCGTATCAATTACCGCGCTGTTAATATCGGTTCCAACAACTTCCAGTTCAATGTTTGGATAACGCGGTTTAATTAGGTCTTGAAATATCATTGCAATTGAATATGCTTCTTCGCCCGATGAACTTGCGGCGCTCCAAATTCTTACTTTATTTCTTCCCGATGCGGATTTAGATGCAATGATTTCCGGAAAAATTTGAGAAGCAAGAACATCGAGCTGCGGTTGATTTCTGAAGAAGAAAGTTTCGTTAATTGTTATTGCTTCAAAGAAATATTTTCTCTCTGCCGCCGCGCCGGTTCCGAACCTAATCATATCAAAATATTCTTCGAATCTTTTCAATCCGAGGAAGTTCATTCTGCGCTGCAATCTGCTTTCAAGAAAATATTTTTTATTGTCTTGAAAATAGATTCCGGAATTTTCATAAATATATTTACGAATGTTCTCAAACAAAACAGCAGACATCAACGCCGGCTTATCTGAGTAAGACGTAAATGGTTTAGCGACTTCCAAAGGATTGGGTGTTGGATTCATATTTTCAGTTCGCATTTATGGATTGTGGTGAAATGTTTTTAATGCTTGCCGTATAGGCAGCTCTTTCTCGTATCATTTCATCTTCGTCATCAAGTAATTTTTGTATAACCGAATTGAATGCATCTCCCGGAATGTTTTCAATGATTTCGAGGAGTCTTAAACGGTTCCAATTGTTTTCATCAACGGCCATAACATCAACAAATAGAAGCGAGCTTTCGCGATCAAGTTCAAATAGAATTTCCATGGATAGACGTCTTATTTCTTCATCATGATGATTTAACAATCCGCTGACACCATGAATGATATTTCTTATATCCATTGGAGAGACATTTATCTGCAATGAATATGCTTTTACATAATTTATTGTTGATAAGAACAAACTGAGAATGTTTTTTAGATTATGCGGATTTTGATTTATCATTCTGGTAATTTCATGATAGAGGAACTCTGAATTTCTATAAATTTTTGAGCTGATCATTTCATCAAGTTCAAAATCATCTCCCAACAGACTTAGACTGGCGCTAAGAATATCTTTATCATCAAAAGAATCCACAAGAGTGAAAGCTATTTTTTTATGTTCCGCTTTTCCTTCGGCGATAGTATAAAGCAGAAGATTCTTCATTCGGTTATCGAAAGGAATATCTAGATTGAATTTTTGCTTGAGAGTAAAAATCGAAGTAATTAACGGAAGCACCAGAGTTCCGCTAATCTCCATCATCTGTTCCAGCAAGAAGAAAAATGTATTTATATCGCCAAGAGTGCCTAAACTTTCCAGAATAGAATATTTTGTTAATTCATCTTCGTCCTTAAAGCGGGTAATCAGAAAATCCAATGCGGTCTTTGACCCAATTTTGCCAAGGGCTTCTACCAATGTTGGTTTGTATAATTCGTTCCTATCATAAAACAAAATCATTACTTCGACCGCGCCTTCAAAGCGAATATTGCCAAATGCTTCCAGGCACGCGAGAACTACATTGTCGTTTTCTGTTGCGCTTATAACTTCCATTATAAAAAGTGAAGCGCGTTCGTCTCCTATTAGTCCAAGTACATCAATGATAAATTTGAGTGTGTCG
>Ga0334722_10007496_pt1 | contig 10557 bp, 8 predicted proteins | sample C3_bottom_MG_FD_207210 | JGI IMG/M metagenome (GOLD analysis project Ga0334722, IMG submission 207210) | Sediment microbial communities from Yellowstone Lake, YNP, Wyoming, USA - C3_bottom | ecosystem: Environmental > Aquatic > Freshwater > Lake > Sediment | place: USA: Wyoming | collected... | reverse complement strand
TATATCCATTCCTGGATAAAAAGGAGTAAAAAATGTTTAAATTACCAGCTTTGCCATACGACTATCAGTCGCTTGGCCAAAATATGAGTGGCCAGACTCTGATGTTTCATCACGATAAGCATCATCAAGCCTATGTCGATAAATTAAATATGGCACTTGAATCAACCCCAGAACTGCAAGGGAAGTCGCTAGACTATCTGTTGTCGACCAGTGTAATTTTGCCAGACACCACCAAAAAAGCCATCATAAACAATGGCGGTGGGCATTACAATCACAGCCTATTTTGGCTGTGTATGTCGCCAAATGGTGGTGGTGAACCGAGCGGTAAAGTAGCAGATATAATTATCGAAAAATATGGCAGCTTTCAAAAATTTGTTGACGAATTTTCAACGCGTGCCATGGGAGTATTTGGTAGTGGTTGGGTCTGGTTGTTGCCAAATGGTGACATAATTACAACATCTAATCAGGATACGCCAATTACATTAGGCCTTCCTGCGCCAATTTTGTGTCTGGACGTATGGGAACACGCCTATTATTTGGACTACAAGAATAAACGCGATGATTTTGTAAAATCTTGGTGGAATATCGTTGATTGGGACGCTGTGTCAAAGCGCCTTGAGACGCCTTTTAGCCTTTAATCAACTATTGTCCGTCGGATATTTTGATTTAACCCAACCAACAGTCCATAGCTGAACAAATTGTGAGTATGGCATATATTAGCCAGGCTTAACTGATCGGTGGGGTCGTTACTTATGATTATGACTTCGTCACCTGATTTGGCATTTGAAGTGGTCACATCAACCATTGTGTGGTTCATGCAAACACGTCCAACGATAGGCAAATAGTCGTTTCCTAATTTAACTTTACCGACATTGCTTAATGCGCGGGGCACTCCTTCGTAATATCCTAGTGGTAATACGCCAATTCGGCTTTTTTTTTGGGCGACAAACGTGCAGCTATATCCGACACTCTCGCCACTGTCGATTTTCAAGACCTTTGTCACTGTGCTTATTAGTTGTAAGGCCGGAATTAATAATTGAAGTTTATTGGCGGCGCTGTCATTTAATTCAAGCGGAGATATGCCATATAGCGCCAAGCCAGTTCGTAACACGTTGGCATATTTTGATGTAACTTTTGTGCTGCCGGCTGATTGAGCGATATGGATGTAGTTTGGTTTAAACCCGCTTCCTATTATCATTTCTACTGCGTTGTCAAAACGTTTTGTTTGTAAAATAACGTGTTCAGTCGAATTCGGGTTATCGGCATCAGCCAAATGTGACATGACTCCTTCGACAGAAATGTTTTTAAACTTTTTGATTTGATTCAAAAAATCAGGCAATTCATCAATCCTAACGCCGTGGCGTCCCATTCCGGTTTCGACTTCGATATGAATAGTGAAGGGTTTGTTGGTCGCGCCAATTGCATTCAATGATTCGACGTCGTGCACTACAAAAGCGCAATTTTTAGGATTAATGTTGGTGTAATTAACACTTTTGATTGCACCCATGACTAATACCGGTTGTTTTGATATTTCATGAATTTTTAAAGCTTCAAAATATCCGTCAACGGCAATGTAGGGGAATGCCCTATCTTTTAGGATTTCCGTGATTTGGTCTAATCCGTGTCCATAGGCATTTGATTTTAGCACCGGAATAACTTGGCCGCTGGGTGAAAGTTTAGATAATAAGTCGAAATTATTTAATATAGCTGAACGTGAAACATATATATTGTTAAAAACAGCAAACTCTTTTTCGAAAGAATTTAATTTCTTGGCGATAGTTGATCGAAAAGACATGTCACTATAATAGCAAAATATAACCAATCTGGTACTATAGATAAGATGAAAAAAGCAATTTCCTTCCTTATCAATAAAAAACTTGACGGCACTTTAGCGCGCAGCGGTGTGATAACGACGCCCCATGGAATTATTGAAACACCAGCATTTATTGTTGGTGGCACGCAGGCGACCGTCAAAACTTTGACGCCTGAACAGGTATTGGCATTGGGTGGACAATCGGTGTTGGTTAATACTTACCATTTGATGTTACGCCCGGGATCAGACGTAATCGCGCAGGCTGGTGGTATAAATAAATTTATGAATTGGGATTTGCCGACTTTTACTGACAGTGGCGGTTTTCAGGTATTTTCACTTGGAATGGCGTATAAAAAAGGTATTGATGCAACCAGCCATAGCCAAAAAGGTGACGTCAAACAAGCCAAACATTCGGCCGGTCAGTTAGCTAAAGTAACAGACGATGGTGTTCATTTTAGATCGCATATTAATGGCGAACAATTATATATGAACCCTGAAAGTTCGATGGAATTGCAGCATGCTATTGGTGCTGATATTCATATGGCTTTTGATGAACTGACGTCGCCACTTGCGGGTTATAAATATATCAAACAGGCGATGGATCGAACTCATTTATGGGCCGACCGTTCACTAAAACGCCACCAAGAATTAAATGACGAACACGAACAACGTGGCGAAAATCTGCAGGCATTATTTGGCATAGTTCAGGGTGCCCGTGAAGAAGATCTGCGTAAAGTTAGTGCAACTTATTTGGGCGAACGTGATTTCGATGGTTACGGCATTGGTGGTGTATTTGAACCCGAGGAAGTTTCATCGACAGTCAGGTGGATTACCGAAATTTTACCCGAAGACAAACCACGCCATTTATTAGGCCTGGGATCACAACCAGCTGACTTATTTTTGGGTGTTCAATATGGCATCGATACGTTTGATTGCGTGGCACCAACGCGACAGGCCCGAAACGGCGCACTATTCACGTATGATGGCCGTCTAAACATCAAAAACGGTGGTTTTGAACACGATTTTAATCCAATCGACAAAGAATGCGATTGTTATACCTGCCAACATTACACACGTGCTTACATTCACCATTTGTTTCGTGCTGATGAAATACTAGCGCTGACACTTGCCAGTATCCACAACGAACGATTTGTTGTGCGCACAGTTGATAATATCCGCGCCAGTATCAATGACGATAGTTTTTTCCAGTACAAAAAAGATTTCCTCACACGTTACTACGGTGAGGAAAGGGCAGTGGTGTTTTTTGTCGGCGACCCGAACAGTTAAGCGAATTTATGAGTGTAATCAAAACTTGATGGGATAACTTCATCGTTCATTTTTGCTGATGTAAAATGTCCACCTTCGTCGATTTCGGTAGTAAATACCACGCCACCTTTTTTATCTATTTGAGCCACGTCGTATTCAGTTACTTCTACATGCATACCGTCGACATGTTTACTGGTTTCAACTATTTCAGCTAGTTCACTGGCAAGGTGACCGTAAATTGTGTTTATATTTTTGTCATCGTTTTTAACGGGCATGCCAATGTTTGCCTTGGTAATTATGTAGCCGTCATTTTTGTGTTTTTCGATAGTCTTTTTCAGTTGTTCTTTGCCGATTTTAGGATCGGTATACGATTGTCCTTCAACGGCAACGTCTATATCAAAGTCGCTAAAATTTGGTTTTCGAAATTCCAGTAGGACAGGGAAGCTGTTTTCTTTGCACACTATGGCTATGTTGCGATTTGGGCTGTCGTCACCACCTAGATTGGTGATTTCGGCGCTTGAATCAGGGAATAATATCTCTACGCCACCTTTTTTCTTGTACTGATTGACAAGAACGTTGGCAAGTTTGTCATTTTTCATATCTTCGATGTCGGCTTCGGACATATTATCGCTGGGTTTGACTATGTTTGCGCCAGATAGGGCACGATCAGCCATTTTTTTGACAATTGCCTTTTTAGCTAGGTATTTTTCACCCATTTCAGTAATTGACCTCTCGATTGCGAAGGTGGGTGTAAGGTATTGATTGGGTGTTTTGGGAGAGTCTATGTACATTTTTGTTTTTGTTAATTTATATTATTATTTATAGCATAAGTTGGAGGAAAAGGCAAGAGGTTGGGCGGGCTCGGCCGGATTATCGGCCTTGAGGCCTCCTCCGCTCGCTTACGAAAAAATGTAAACACTTTTTCGTTTCGCTCGCTACGCGACCCGGTGATTTTGTGTTTCGTTGTCCAGCGAATCACGATCACCGGGTCGAATCCGCCGAAGCGCGTCCAAAATTAAAAAACCACCCGAAAGGTGATTTATTAATTTTGGCGGGCTCGGCCGGATTTGAACCGGTGATCTCCTCCGTGACAGGGAGGCGTGATAACCACTTCACTACGAGCCCATGTACCATGGCGAACTTAAATATGATAGCAGTTTTTATCTCTCAGTGCAACAGATTGACTACGTTTATTTTGCGGCTTCTTGGTGCTATAATAATCCATGTTCAACTGATGCCGCTGTAGCTCAGATGGTAGAGCGGCGCTTTCGTAAAGCGTAGGTCTCCGGTTCAATTCCGGACAGCGGCTCCATAAGTATAATTTTTTAAATATGAAAACGATAATTATTAAATCATTAAAAGACCTAATTGCCGACAGGTATCTGTTGGCGTTGCTGTCGGTTTTACTACTGTTAGCGCTAACTTTTGCCGTAGTTATTGGACTGTCAATTCATCCCAGCGAGCGTCAATTAATCTCACATTATTCGGCATTTGGTATTACGCATTTTTACTTTGACCAATGGTTTTACATGATATCATTTGTCTTTTTTGGTATAGCCGCTGCAGTACTAAATATAATCGTTGCAATTAAATTGTTGGCTGTCAAAGGTCATTCAATCGCCATAATGTACGCCTGGTTTGGCATCGGAATCATTTTGTTGGCTTGGATAACGGCTTCGACTTTATTAAATCTACGGACACTTTTGTAATTAATCTATGATTGACCTAGAAATACCTTTAGGCAAACGAACATTAAAATATCGTCTATTCGAGATGTTGCCGGCTGTTTTAAGCTACGGATCACTGTTGCTGTTGGTTTTATTGTCGTTCGTTAGCCCGCTTCTGGCTGCGATTTATCTGTTGCTTATCATCGTTACCTTGTTGGTAAAATCTGTTGGTATTGCTGCGCATACGATTCGGGGACGAAATAAACTAGAGGCAGCCCAAAAAGTCGATTGGCATTCACGTCTGGCTGATTTAGAAGACCCAGCAGCGTCATATGCCGCCAAAAGACCAAAAAGATTAGACGGTTTTGATGCCTATACTCATGTAGATAACCTAAGGTTGATAACGGCTGATCCTGATGTGTTTCCAAGACCATCACAGATTTATAACGCCGTCATTATTGCCACATACAACGAATCGTACGATGTATTGGCGCCAACGGTTGAATCGGTTTTGAAAAACACCTACAGCGGCAAAAAAATCATTTTAACTATTGCTTATGAAGAGCGGGGCGGAGAAGCCATAAAAAACACCGTTCACCGATTAAAAAAAGAGTTCGGTCATCATTTCTTTGCCTTTCATCTGGTCGAACATCCCAAAGATTTGCCAAATGAAGTCATCGGTAAGGGCGGCAATATAACTCACGCTGGCCGTTTCTTGCAAAAATGGTTAGTCGAAGAGGGAATTGCGTCGAAAAACGTTATTGTTACGACTTTGGACAGCGACAACCGCCCGTATCCAACTTATTTTGATTATGTGACTTATGAATTTATTGTTCACGAAGACCGAAAACACTTGTCATACCAACCAGTTTCATTATTTATGAGTAATATCTGGGATGTGCCAGCACCAATGCGAGTGATTGCAACCGGCAACTCATTTTGGAATATCATCAGTTCGATGCGGCCACATACTCTTCGTAATTTTGCGTCACATTCGCAACCGATGGATGCGTTGGAAGAGATGGATTTTTGGAGCACGCGTACAATTGTCGAAGATGGCCACCAATACTGGCGCAGTTATTTCTATTTTGGCGGAAATTATTCGGTCTTGCCACTTTATATCCCGATTTATCAGGATGCAGTGTTGTCCGATACATACGTAAAGACCCTGAAGGCGCAATTTATACAATTACGACGCTGGGCTTATGGTGCGTCAGACGTGCCTTACGTTGCAACCCGAGTATTTGCTCGTGATCGTAATGTATCGCTGTCTGGAGGCATTGCAAGGCTTCTGAGGCTTATTGATGGCCACGTAACGCTCGCCAGCGTGTCGATTATGGTGGCGGTCGGTGGTTGGATACCTTTGCTTGTTAATAGCGAAGCTAACCGAAGCATTCCGGCTCATCAGTTGCCAGAAGTTATTAGTATGATTCAAACTGTTGCCTTGGTTGGACTTTTTATCACAGTATTCCTGTCGTTTAAGATGTTGCCGCCACGCCCAGAACGCTATAAGCGTCATCGTACGTACGCAATGGTTGCACAGTGGGTCTTGATGCCGTTTACAGCTATTATCTATAGCGCAATCTCGGCGTTGTATTCTCAGGGGCGATTATTTACGGGCCGTTATTTGGATAAGTTTGACGTAACAGATAAGGCGACACACAAATCAGTCATTCACGCCAGGCAGCAGGCAAGCGTCCAAGGTTCAGAATCTAGTATCGAATAAGATATAGCCACAATAAAAATAGCACCCGTTTTGGCGGGTGCTATTTGGTAAATAATCTAATTACTGAGTGCGTACGCGCACTTCACGTTTAACCTGTTGCAAGGTTTTATCATACTCAAAACCCAATGTGAAACGTTCAAGTTGGGATATTGGATTTGTTATATGTATCTGTTGTTTACTTGACATACCTTGATATTAGCATAAACAAGATAAAATGTCAATGGAACAGATATTCACGATTATGCTAATCATGATATATACACCTGGCGACCTGGTAAAAAACACACGTGGAAAACTTATGTGGAATGTGGGTAAGTCATCAAAAAAGCCCATCACTGCATGTGATGGGCTAATAAATAAATTTGGTGGGTCCTGGAGGATTCGAACCTCCCACCTCCTCAACGTCAATGAGGCGCTCTAGCCAAATGAGCTAAGGACCCGCGTGCGCTTGGACTATAACCTAGGATACCAAAATAGAGGTGGTGACGCAAGAATATATGTGCTATTATATTGCTGAGCGATGAAGTAAACTCACCAATTACCGAGCTCCGTTGGCGTAACAGTGTACGATAACATTGATTCATAAGCGTTCATTTGTTGAAAAGCGAATGAAAAGTCCGGTGGAACCACCCGATTACAAGGGTCCGAGACATGCGATATATAGATTTAAATCACTTTAAATTTAGTCATCGCATGTTTTTTATTTACTAAAACCAAGGAGCAGGGCAATGAACGAAGACAAATTACATATAATGCGACATAGTTTAGCTCATATTACAGCCGCTGCAGTCCAACGATTGTGGCCTGATGCAAAATTTGGTGTTGGTCCAACAGTCGACAACGGTTTTTATTACGATATCGATTTAGGTGAAGCTAAAATTTCCGAGGCAAACTTTGCAAAAATCGAAAAGGCAATGCGCGGAATTATTGAATATGGAGATAATTTTGAACAAATCGAAATGCCGATTGACGAAGCAATCCAATGGGCAAGGGATAACAACCAGCCATACAAAGAAGAATTATTGAATGATTTGAAGCGATCTGGCACGACTGTCGCTAAAGATTTGGATATGGACGAGATTGGTGTCGCTACTGACGGCGAATCAGCTGTTGAAAGCGTAACATTCTTTAAAAACGGCAAATTCATGGATTTATGCCGTGGCCCACACATTGCTAACACCAAAGAAGCCGGCGCATTTAAGTTATTGCGCATCGCAGGCGCATATTGGCGCGCCAAAGAAGGTAATCCTCAAATGCAACGATTGTACGGTGTTGCTTTTGAAACTCAAATAGAACTAGATGAGTATCTGGAACGTTTAGAACAAGCGAAATTGCGCGATCACCGCAAATTAGGCCAAGAATTAGATTTGTTTACATTTTCTGACTTGGTTGGCGCAGGTTTACCTATGTATACGCCACGCGGAACTGTGATTATCGACCAGTTGAAGGGTGTTTTAAAAGAAATCAGCAAAAAATATAGTATGTTGGCGGTTTCTATTCCGCATTTGGCAAAGATTGAACTTTACGAGACATCAGGTCATGCGGCTAAATTCTCGGATGAGTTGTTTTATGTAAAAAGTCATTACAATCAAGAATTTGTTCTAAAACCAGTAAACTGTCCTCACCACACACAAATATACGCATCTAGCCCACGAAGCTATCGCGATTTGCCGCTACGTTATGTAGAACAGACGATGCAATATCGTGACGAAAAACCGGGTGCAATTGGTGGTTTGCAACGAACTAGAGGCTTTACTGTCGATGACGGTCATACTTTCTGCCGACCTGACCAGATTGAACAAGAAGCGTCAATGATTGTTGAAGTTATTCAGCAATTCTATACAAGTATCGGTTTATGGGGCAATCACTGGGTATCATTGTCAGTCAGCGACAAAAAAACCCCTGAAAAATATATTGGCGAGCCTGATGACTGGGTTTTGGCAGAAAAAATGTTAGCGGAAGTAGCTGATAAATACAAGCTTGAAGCCAGGGTTATGGAAGGCGAAGCCGCTATTTATGGTCCAAAGATTGACTTCATGTTCCAAGACGCACTTGGTCGCGAAACTCAATTGGCCACCATTCAATTAGACTTTGCGATGCCAAAACGTTTCGGATTGAAATATACGGACCAAAATGGCCAAGATAAACATCCTGTTATGATTCACCGAGCAATTTTGGGATCATTTGAACGATTTATTATGCTACTAATCGAACATTTTGCTGGCTGGTTCCCATTCTGGTTGGCGCCTGAACAGGTTCGTATTTTGACGATTAACGATACGATTTCTGACTACGTCAAAGAAGTCGAGGATGTACTGCGAGATACGATATTAATGAAGCCAATAAGATACGGCGATGTAAGATTTACGGTCGATGATCGTAACGAATCATTAGGCAAAAAGATTCGTGAAGCAACTAATATGAAGATTCCTGTTCAATTAATTATTGGACAAAAAGATAAAGACGCACGTGAAGTAAGCGTTCGTACTCAGTCCGGTGAAGAAAAAATCAAGTTAGATGATCTGACAGGCTACTTACAGAAACTGTAATGTGATGGCGACCATGAAGCCGAAATCCTACCATCTTCCACTCATTGTAATTGCCGGTCCAACGGCCAGTGGTAAAACATCACTGGCCATTGAGATTGCTAAAAAATATGACGGCGAGATTATATGTGCCGATTCACGAACTATATACAAAGGCATGGATATTGGCACAGCTAAGCCAAGTGTCGCAGAACAAGATGGCATTCCGCATTGGGGATTAGATTTAGTTAATCCAAACGAGTCTTATTCGGCAGCTGATTTTAAGACATATGCCCTTAATAAGATAGAAAATATACGATCACGTGGGAAAATACCCATGTTAGTCGGTGGAACTGGGTTATATATTGATGCCGTCATTTTTGATTACCAATTTGGTGACGCGGCGGACCTAAATAGGCGCGAACAGCTGAATAATATGACGATTGAGCAGTTGTATGAGTATTGTCGTAATAACAACGTACCGTTACCCGAAAATGTTCAGAACAAACGGTATGTAATACGCAACATAGAACGAAACGGCATTAACGAACAGAGGCGGACTGTACCAATAGACAACACGATTATTGTAGGAATTGCAACAGATAGAGATGTTTTAAGGTCCAGAATTGTGCGTAGAATTGAACAACTATTTGACGATGGTGTTGTGGATGAGGCAAAAAAGTTGGGCGAAATGTATGGTTGGGGCGGTGAAGCGTTTAAGGGCGATGTATACCCATTAGCTCACCAATATCTATTAGGTGGACTAACATTAGATGAAGCAAAAGCTAAATTAGCAACTACTGATTGGCGATTGGCAAAACGTCAACTGACTTGGTTTAAGCGTAATTCATATATTCATTGGGGTAGTACGGATGAGTTAAGGGATTATATTATTACTCAACTCGCAAAGAGCAGCTAGGCGTGTTATTATTAGAACACGAAAGTTATCCGGAGAAAGATACATGATTGACGCACTATTTGGTTCAAAAACGAGGGTAAAATTGCTACATCTTTTCCTGAACAACCCAGGACAACCATTCTATGTGCGTGAAATTACCAGAAAAATAGGCGAACAGATTAATTCGGTTCGACGTGAGCTATCAAATATGATTGAAGTCGGAATAATCACTAGCGATAGTGCCGATAATAAATTATATTATCAAATCAATCAGCGTTATGAGTATTATGTGCCACTAAGAGCTATCTTTGGCGACAATAAAACTGAAACGATGACAATTCCCGCAACGACTGACAATACGTCGGATGAATATATTTCTATGCTGGGATCAATCAGTGGTCTTCGACTTGCGATATTTGCCGGCATACTAGTAAAGGGATCGACTACGCCTTTGGACATTGTTTTGGTTGGCGAAATGTCACCACTAAAGGTCAAGGCATTTATAAAGAATGTCGAAAAGAATGAAGGCCGTGAAATTAATTACAGTGTTTTGTCATACGATGAGTTTTACTATCGACTAAGTGTCCGGGATAGATTTATTACCGAAATCTTGAACGGTAAACATAGTGTAGTCGTCGACAAAGATAAAATTTTGAATAAAT
>Ga0334722_10007495_pt1 | contig 10560 bp, 10 predicted proteins | sample C3_bottom_MG_FD_207210 | JGI IMG/M metagenome (GOLD analysis project Ga0334722, IMG submission 207210) | Sediment microbial communities from Yellowstone Lake, YNP, Wyoming, USA - C3_bottom | ecosystem: Environmental > Aquatic > Freshwater > Lake > Sediment | place: USA: Wyoming | collected... | reverse complement strand
TGGTGAAAAGACAAATAGCTTTAAGCCATTCTTGATGCGTTTTGGGTCATTTATTAGCAAGCAGAGTAAGGAGATAGACGAAATTCTGGTAGTCTACATGCCACGTGGTCATTCTTACACTGGTGATGAACAGGTTGAAATTTTTTGTCATGGAGGAAGCCAGGCGGCCAAAAACATTCTCAATTCTTTAATTGTTTCAGGGGCCAGAGCCGCTGAACCGGGTGAATTTACCAAAAAGTCGTTCTTGTCCGGACGGATTGATTTGAGTAAAGCTGAAGCTGTCGCTGAAATGATTGCCGCCAACACCGAAAAATCCTTTGAAATAGCCAAAGAGCACCTAATGGGGGGATATTCCTCGGTCATTGAAGATTTGCGACAAAAACTGATTGAATTAATTGCAGAGGTAGAAGCATCCATCGATTTTCCAGAAGAGGAAATCAGCCCTGACGAAAATAAGCGACTCTTGGAAACTTTGAGCGTAATCGAAGTCAAAATCGATCAACTGATTTTATCCTATCAGGGAGGTCGCATTATAAACGAAGGATTCAAAGTTGCCATATGTGGTCGGCCCAATGTCGGCAAATCGTCATTGTTTAATTTGCTGCTTAAACAGGAACGGGCGTTAGTCACGCCCACCGCCGGCACTACTCGGGATTATTTATCAGAATGGATTGACCTCGATGGCTACGCCGTTAATCTCATTGACACAGCCGGACTCCGCAGTGGCGGCGGTGTCATCGAAAAGGCGGGACAAAGTACGGCCAAAAAAATAATGAGCAAATCTGATTTAATAATCTGGATGATTGATTTATCGCAGAAAAATTGGCAAAAGCTTTTAGAAGAAGATTTACAAAGTAATCTATCGGCCAGGGCCTTGTTACTTGGAAATAAAATCGACAAAGCCAAATTAAACGGGAGGATTGATAAGAAGTTGAAAGAGGCGATGCTTATTCCCATTTCCTGTACCACCCAACGGGGGCTGAAAGATTTCAAGAGCCAACTTCTTCAAAAAATAAATGAATCAATGCCCGATCTGACTTCCGGCAGCGTGGTCACATCGGCTCGCCACAAACAAAAACTGGAAGCTGCGCTAAAAAATGTCAAAGGAGCAGCTGTAAAAATTAAAAAGCAAGTTTCTCCGGAATTGACGGCGTTCAATTTGCGCCAGGCAGCTGACGATTTAGCTGAAATCACCGGCCGGATATTTAATGAAGATATTCTTGGTCAGATTTTTTCAAAATTTTGTATTGGCAAGTAGGTACCAGTCGCACCACTTATCTTTTATGTGTAACGAGTGCAATTGAAGTAGTTTTATTGCAACTCCTTTTTAAGTGAGACTTAAACAGCTTCTCTTAAATCTTGATTTTCCAGCGACTTCTTTGTTAATTTTCCTTTCCAAAAATGCATCAAAACGAATTCGACATAATTGTAATTGGCGGCGGGCACGCGGGAGTCGAAGCTGCATTGGCGGCTTCACGCATGGGGAAAACCTCTGCCATAGTTACCATGGATGCCCGCAAACTGGCTTTGATGTCATGCAACCCGGCCGTTGGTGGCATTGGTAAGTCGCATGTTGTTAAAGAAATAGATGCTCTCGGTGGCATAATGGGTGTGGCGACGGATGCGGCCGGAATACAGTTTAGAAAGTTAAATTTGTCGCGCGGTCCGGCGGTTTGGTCCACCAGAGTGCAATGCGATCGCAGGGCTTATAACGACTTTATTTGCGATTACATCGCCAAGGATAAGCATATAGAAGTAATTGAAGCTTTGGCTGGTCAGATTTTAGTCGAAAATGGCTCTGTTGTCGGAATTCGCACCGAAAACGGCGATTCCATATTGTGTCGAGCGATAATTGTCGCCACCGGAACATTCTTAGGTGGACTTATCCACATTGGGGAAAAGAAAATTAAAGCTGGTCGCATTGGCGAAAATGCGGCCTACCAATTGTCCGCATCGTTCAGGCAATTGGGATTCGAAGTTAGTCGCTTGAAAACCGGCACTCCTCCACGATTAAACGGCGATACAATTGACTGGTCTAAATGCGAAGCCCAGCCCGGGCATGAACCCATCCCTTTCTTTTCATATAGAACAAAAAGAGCCCCTTTTGTCCAATCCCATTGCTACCTCACTTATACCACCGAAGCTACTAAGCAGCATATACTTCAAAATTTACATCGCTCTCCCATGTTTTCGGGTCAAATTAAGTCCACCGGGCCAAGATATTGCCCATCCATTGAAGATAAATTCTATCGTTTTGTGGATAAAGAGCGGCATCAGCTTTTTTTGGAACCAGAAGGTAATGGAACCAGCGAAGTTTATCCAAATGGGTTTTCCACATCACTTCCTGAAGAAGTTCAAGTAATGGCAATCAGGACAGTTACGGGCCTTGAGAATGTGGAAATCACACGCCCTGGGTATGCCGTAGAATACGATTATTGCCCAGCTCACCAGATTAAACCCTCCATGGAGACTCATCGGGTTAAGGGAATGTTTTTTGCCGGACAGATAAATGGGACATCGGGTTATGAGGAAGCCGGTGGTCAAGGCCTAATGGCCGGTATAAACGCCGTATTATATATGGAAAAAGAAGAGTCACTTATTTTAGATCGTTCTGAAGCCTATATCGGAGTCATGATTGATGACTTGACGACTCGTTCAACCACCGAACCATATCGGCTTTTCACTTCCAGAGCGGAATATAGACTGGCAATGCGAGAAGATAATGCTCGCGACCGCCTCGCCGGGTATGCTGAAAAATATGGGTTAGTTGATAAAGAAGAGCTTGGCTCCTTTAGGGAAATTCAAAAAAAGACGTTGCAGGCGATGGATTTTTGCAGGAATACCAGGATTCCTGTTGAAGAGCTGATTGGATTATGCGAAAAATTCGGCGCAAAAACCAAAGTATCATTGGAGCAAGTTATCAGACAACCGGGAATCACAATCTCTCAAGTTCTCCCCATTTTGGCTAAAAATGATGGCCAATTTGCGGATGATCCAGAAGTCTTGGAAAGAGCTGCTATTTTCATTCGTTATGAAGGGTATATCGATAAGCAGGAACGGGAGATAAGAAAGTTCAAAAAACTAGAGCATGAGAATATTCCTCAAGATTTTGTTTTTTCAGAATTACGGGGACTCAAAAAGGAAGCTTTGGAGAAATTTCAGCGGTTCCGCCCGGCTTCTCTTGGACAAGCAAATCGCATCGAAGGGGTCACTCCGGGTGATGTGGCGGTGTTGTCAGTATATCTAAAAAGATTCAAGGCCTGCGCGGGATGAATGAAAAAGCACCGCGTCCTCTAATTTTTGACGTCCAAACGATTCTTGCCAAATACGAACAGGCCTCTAAGATATCTCAATATTTGAGCTTACTTGAGCAAGAGAACGACAAAATCAATCTTGTTTCACGTGAAACATCGCGCTCGGACCTGGAAAGGTTGGCCGCGGAATCCCTATTTCCATTTGAAGTAATCAAAACTAAATCGTTTTCAAATTACCTCGACATTGGGTCCGGCGGCGGATTTCCAGCCATTCCAATCATCCTCTCCATTAATGTGAAAAATGCGACTCTGATTGAAAGAACCAAAAAAAAGACTTTAGCACTGAAACGAATGTCCGACCAGTTAGGTCTTAAGACTCAAATTCTGGACCAGAATTTTAAAGAATGCCAGTTTAATCGAAATTTTGACTTGATCACGCTCCGGCTGGTAAAACCAACCAACTCTCTACTCAATAAAGTTTTGAAGACCATGACTGACAATGGAATTATTATTTACTATTCTAGGATCGAAGAAGATACTGTAAAGTCTAAATTTACTGCTATGGCATATCCATATATCACTAACCAAGATAGCCCCCCAAAATTCTTTACGATTATTACTAATTAGATTTAATCTGTTTTTTGTTGATTAGGTTTCACGTGAAACCTAAGATGACAGTCCAATTCCATAGGTGTGAGTTGCACATTAATAAGGAGACTTTTTTTGGCTAAAAAAATAGCAATATCCAATCAAAAAGGCGGTGTGGGGAAAACTACTACTGCCGTCAATCTGGCGTCCTGTTTGGCGGCGGCTGAAATGAGGACACTGCTGGTTGATATGGACCCCCAGGCTAATTCCACCAGCGGTATCGGGCTGGTCAAAAATAATATAGAAACATCTATCTACGATGTTCTAATAGGCGATAAAAATATCCATAATACCATTGTGACCACTGATATGACGCACCTCAAAGTGCTGCCGTCATCGATGGCGTTAGTCGGTGCCGAAGTCGAACTGGTTAATATGATGTCGCGTGAATTCAAATTGAAAAAAGTTTTGCAGCCGGTCGAAGATGATTTTGATTTTATAGTCATCGATTGTCCGCCTTCGCTGGGTCTATTGACTATCAACGTCCTGACTGCAGCTGATTCCGTAATTATTCCCATTCAGTGCGAGTATTTTGCTTTGGAAGGACTGGGGCAGCTCATGAACACGATTAATCTGGTCAAAGACAATTTGAATCGGGAATTGAAAATCGAAGGAGTCTTGCTGACCATGTTTGACGGTCGTTTGAATTTATCCCGGCAGGTGTCGGAAGAAGTTCGCAAGCATTTTGACCAGAAAGTTTATAACACAGTTATTGCACGAAACGTTCGCTTATCAGAAGCGCCGTCATTTGGGAAACCGATTATTTTGTACGACATTATGTCGACCGGCGCAGAAAATTATATGTCATTCACCAGGGAGGTAATTTCAGGATGAGTTCAAGAGTGGTTTTGGGACGCGGCTTGGAAGCGCTGATTCCTCAAAAAGGAGAGGAAACCGCCGCCGTACAAAAATTCAAAATGGTCAGTATCGATCGAATTCAACCCAATCCGATGCAGCCGCGCCGGGTGTTCGATCTTGACAGCCTTCAGGATTTGGCTAAGTCATTCAAACAAAACGGCATCATGCAGCCACTGGTAGTCACGCAGAATGGAGAAAATTTTATCATTATAGCCGGTGAGCGGCGTCTGCGCGCCGCCAAACTGGCCGGAATGACCGAACTGCCAGTAGTGCTGATGGGAGATACTGACGACAATCGCCGGCTGGAGTTGGCGCTGGTTGAAAATATTCAGCGCGAAAACTTAAATCCCATAGAAGTCGCCCACGCTTATAATGTGCTCATAGACAAATGCGGTTTATCGCACGAACAACTCTCCGAGCGTGTCAACAAAAGCCGCACAGCTGTCACGAACATACTGCGTCTGTTGAGTCTGCCTATTTCGATTCAGATTTTGGTTCGCGATGGAAGAATTACCGAAGGTCACGCCCGCGCAATATTAGCACTTGAGACTGAAACGCAAATGCTCGATTTGGCCGATCAAATTATCAAGAGCTCATTGTCCGTTCGTGAATCGGAGGAAAAAGCCCGGCGCATTAAAAAACGCCGGCTGATTCCCAGACGACAGCCCTCGATGATTACCGAGTTCGAAAATAGTTTGAGACAGATTCTGGGAACGGCTGTAAAAATTCAACCGGGTTTAAAACGCGGTCGCATAGAAATTGAATATTATGGAAATGACGATCTGGAGCGAATAATCGCATTGCTGAAAAAAATTCAATAGCCCGATGACAATTTATGAGTGGTGCCAGGTATGTGACAGTGATGGTGATTCCCGAAGGAGGGGAAGCGCAGCGAGAATTTCGCATGCGACCCTGGGTCTTGAAGGGGATATTGGGTGCGGTGGGACTTGTCTTGGTGGGCATAATTTTGTTTTTTGTCTTTTACGGAAAGGTATTAACTCGGGCCGTTTTAGCCGATAAACTATTAGAGGAAAACGAACGACTGTTAAAGTATCAATATAAGGTGCAACTGTTGGAGCAGAATCTGAATCAAACCCGGGCCATCGTGAGTCGTTTAATTAATTTGGCCGGAGTCAATATTAAGTTTCCGGAAATGCCCAATGATTCCACTCTATTTGCTTCACTCGACCAAGCCGGTATGGCGGCAGTCTCACGTGCGGCCGGTCCGGATTTGAGCGTCCCGGCCGGTTTACCGGTCAAAGGATTTATTACACAGGAATTTAATGTCGATGACAGCGCTCATTACCATCCGGGTATCGATATTGCCTGTGCTGAAGGAACTCCGGTGCTGGCCACGGGCACTGGCGAAGTGGTCATGACCGGCTATGATGAAATATATGGAAATATCGTCGTGATTAAACATAGTGACAGTATCACAACATTATATGGACACAATAAGGAAATTCTGGTCAAGCCGGGAGAGAAAGTGATGCCGGGGAGTCGCTTGGCTTTATCGGGTAGTACCGGCAAATCGACTGCACCCCATGTCCACTATGAAATCAGGCTAAAAGATGAACCCATAAACCCGATGGAAATGCAGTAAAAATGAAAAAACTAATTTCAAACGAAATGGATGGAGAAATGAATACAATTATCGGCAAAGACACAGTCATTACCGGTACAATCGATGTCAAGGGCGGGCTTAGAATAGACGGAACCGCCAAAGGCAAAGTCGTATGCTCGGACGTGGTCACGGTGGGCGCCACCGGAGTGGTGGAAGCTGAAATCGAAGCCGGCACAGCCATTATAGCAGGCAGAATGCTGGGAAACGTTAACGCCACCGAAAAAGTGGAGCTTCAGGCTAAATGCGAGGTCGAGGGTGATATTCGCACCCGTTCTCTAGTTATCGAGCAGGGAGCCTTGTTTTGTGGCGCCTGCAATATGAAAGATACCCAGCCTGATCTCGGCTTTTTGGCCAACCGCGAGAAAAGAGAGACGGTACCAGTGCTCGAAATGGGTGACGAAGAAAACCGGTAACTGACAGCTTTTGTGTTTTTGTTGATAAGTTCAGCATAATGTGGATAAACGACTAATTCCTTGTCTGGCAATGTCGATTTATCTTCCTAATTCTCTAAATGCCCCTTCTTTTCCACAATCGTTTATTTAACTAATTGAATTCTAATAAGATAATCAAAGCAGCTTAAATATTACGTGAGAAAATTATTGTAACTTCCTTATTTTAAGAGGAAATAAAGGCAATTTCAAAAGTGTTTATCAGGCGATGGAAATCAGACAGAAAATTCATTAAATAGATTAGAACTATGAGCAAACAGCGACTCGAGGCGTTTAGCGATGCCGTCATTGCCATAATCATGACGATTATGGTTTTGGAGTTAAAAGTCCCGCACGGCGGTGATTTGAATTCCCTCTTATTGGTCTGGCCGACTTTTGTTATTTATTTTTTGAGCTTTGCCATGCTCGGCATCTACTGGAATAATCATCACCACATGTTTCATGCTGTAGATCGGATTGGCGGAAATGTCTTGTTGGCAAATATGAATCTTTTGTTTTGGTTGTCATTGATTCCCTTTGCCACCGCTTGGGTAGGTGAAAACCATTTTGCACAAACGCCAACCGCCGTCTATGGAATTGTCCTATTTCTTCCGGCAATCGCCTACCGATTATTGGTCAAAGCGATTCTTAGTCATCATGGCGCCAATGAAAAACTTAGAAAGGCCATCGGCAAAGACTTTAAGGGGAACTTTTCGTTGACCTGCTATGCCTTGGCTATACCGCTGGCTTTTGTGAGTTGCTGGATTTCCATGGGGCTCTACGTTTTGGTAGCTCTCATGTGGTTTGTACCCGACCGGCGGATCGAGAGAAAGCTCTAAAGCAAGCTTCTGACGAACCTAAATCAGTTGATATTCAATAAGATATCTGCCACTTTTTGGGGCAAATTTAGTATAATTGGGAAAGCACTTTTCGATATTCTAAATAAATAGTTGGAGGTCCAATGTCCCTGGTTCAAACGAAATCAGATATAACTCAAGTTGAAGAACTTCACGTTACCTATGAACGAATACAGAAAGAAGTTTCCAAAGTCATCATCGGCCAACACAAAGTAATCGAATTACTTTTGATTTCTCTCTTATCATCGGGGCACAGCCTCTTGATTGGCGTTCCCGGATTGGCCAAAACGCTTTTAATATCAACTCTGGCCAGAGCCCTCGATTTGAAATTCAGCCGCATACAGTTCACGCCCGATTTGATGCCGTCTGATATCACCGGCACGGAAATCATCGAAGAAGACCGTTCCACCGGCAAGCGGCAATTTCGGTTTGTCAAAGGGCCGGTCTTTGCTAATATTGTCCTGGCCGACGAAATCAACCGCACTCCACCCAAAACGCAAGCCGCACTGCTTCAGGCGATGCAGGAACACGAAGTCACGGCTGCAGGGAGCACTTATAAACTTGACGAGCCGTTTTATGTGTTGGCTACTCAAAACCCGATTGAGCAGGAAGGGACTTACCCTCTCCCTGAAGCCCAGCTCGACAGGTTTATGTTCAACATTCTGGTGGATTACCCTTCCGGCGATGAAGAACAGGAAATTGTGAAAACCACCACGGCAGTTTTGGAATACCAGCTCAATAAAGTCATGTCTCCATCAGAGATTCTGGGTTTTCAACAATTGGTCAGACGAGTACCAGTTTCTGACCATTTGATTGAATATGCAGTTAAATTAGTCCGGGCCACTCGTCCGAATGAAAACAACGCTCCGGCGTTTATCAAAAATTGGGTTAACTGGGGAGCAGGGCCGCGTGCTTCACAGTATTTGATTCTGGCCGCCAAGACGAAAGCAATTATCGAAGGGCGCCCGACGCCCGGGCCGGAAGACGTTCGTTTTGCCGCTTACCCGGTGATGCGTCATCGAATCGTGACATCATTCAATGCCGAAGCCGACGGTGTCGATGCCAATGAAATTATTAGGCGCGTTCTGGAAACTGTTAAAGCCAGAGAGTAACTGGCCAGGCGTTGCCAGACTTAATAGATGTTCGAGAATATCCGAATCGCCAACCTTCCCCCTTACGCCAAACTATTTGTCGGTCTGTTCACCACGCTTATGCTTTGCGTCTGTGGCTGGGCCATGACAATTTTATATGTCGAAAAAGGGATGGTAAGTGAATCACAAGTTCCTGCGTACGTAAAACAACCCTATGGCCCTGCTGACACGACTATTGTAAAAGATAAACAACCAGAACCGAGACAGGAGCAAAATCCGCCGTCCAATTTGCGGAGATTGAAACGTAACATCAGACTGGCCCACACCCACATCAACGGCCAGACACTTTTGTTTTTTGCGATGGGCTCGGTTTTTCTTTTTACATCGGTGAAGCCGAAAGTAAAGAAATTAGTATTCTGGGTTTTTGCCATTTCAGTCGTAGTCCATAACATTGGCTTGACCGGCGAAAACTTTCACTGGGTATTTGAGGATATGATTGCTGTCAGCGGCATTCTTATTTTGACTTCAATTGCCTATATGGCCTTGATGATTTATATCGATTTGGGACGTAAGGGCGCTATATCCGAATGAATACAAGCTACCAACGCTATCTTGACCCGGAGATTGTCTCCAAACTTAAAGGGATGGAGATTCGCGCCCGCATGGTGGTCGAAGGGTTTATCGCCGGAATGCACAAATCTCCCTATCATGGCTTTTCTGTGGAATTTGCCGAGCACCGGCAGTATATGCCCGGGGACAACATTCGTGATATCGACTGGAAAGTTTACGCCAAGTCCGATCGGTTTTATATCAAGCAATTTGAAGAGGAAACTAATCTTAAAGCGTATCTGCTATTGGACTGCTCGGCTTCGATGGCCTACCGCTCCGATGAGCGTATTTCTAAACTGGACTATGCCCGTCTTCTTTCCGGTGCTCTATCGTACATGATGCTTCGTCAACGCGATGCCGTCGGTCTGGTGACATTCGATGAAAAACTTCGCCGCTATGTTCCGCCTCGTTCCAAATCCGGCCATTTGCATGTCTTGCTGAATGAATTGGCCAATCAAGAACCGTCGGACAAAACCAATATTACTTCGACATTGCACGAAATGGCCGACCGCATTAAGAGACGCGGCCTCGTTATCATCATGTCCGATTTACTGGATGAAGCCCAGAAGATTATTTCGGGACTCAAGCATTTCCGCTACAACAAACACGAAATAATTGTTTTTCATATACTCGATCCACGTGAGCGGGATTTTGCCTTTCCTCGTGAAGCGATTTTCAAGGATATGGAGACCGGTGAAGAGCTGACCACTTTGCCTTATCAAATCAAGAAATACTATTCAGAACAGGTTAAAGCATTTTCAGAAGAAATAGCCGCCGCCTGCCGCCAGTCCAATATCGACTACCACCTCATCGACACCTCCACCCCCTTCGACAAGGCATTGTATGCCTTTCTGGCCAAGAGGGAGAGGTTGTATTAGGGTTTGTACACACTCTTCTATATTGTTAGATTAAAAGGTTGGGTCGCCCACAGCTTGCTGTGGGTTAACTTCCTCGCTACCCCTTCTTCTGCGGCATCGGGATAAACATCGAGACCCGTTTCTGGTATTTCCTATAGTCATCACCGAGATAGTGAATCAAGTCGCGCTCTTCAAACAAGACGCCTACGATAATATATCCGGTAGTTGCTATGGCAAATAACAGATGTCCCACTGTCATGGTTGGCGTTGCCCAGAAGGCGACCATGAAGCCGAGCATAATAGGATGGCGGACAAAACTGTAAAAGAATCGGGT
>Ga0334722_10007494_pt1 | contig 10560 bp, 7 predicted proteins | sample C3_bottom_MG_FD_207210 | JGI IMG/M metagenome (GOLD analysis project Ga0334722, IMG submission 207210) | Sediment microbial communities from Yellowstone Lake, YNP, Wyoming, USA - C3_bottom | ecosystem: Environmental > Aquatic > Freshwater > Lake > Sediment | place: USA: Wyoming | collected... | reverse complement strand
GCGTCTTCGCGATCTCGTACACGCGAAGCGTCGTGTCGAAAATCTCGTCGGCCTTGCGCAGCGCGCGTTCGCGCGTCCAGTCGGCCACTTCGCCGTAGACGTTGATGACGCCGCCCGCGTTCGCGACGAAGTCAGGCGTGTACAGGATGCCGCGCTTCTCCACGGCCTCGCCGTGCACGGCCGGTACGAGGAGCTGGTTGTTGGCGCCGCCGCAGACGATCTCCACCTGCAACTGCGGGATGGTGTCGTCGTTGAGGATCGCGCCGAGCGCGCACGGGGCGAAGATGTCGCCCTTCGCCTTGTAGATCGCGTCCCCTGCAACCACCGTCGCGCCGAACTCCTTGGCGATCTTCTCCACCTTCTCGGCGCGGATGTCGCTGACGACCAGCTTGGCGCCCACCGCGTGCAGTTCCCGGCACAGGTACGAGCCGACGTTGCCGAGCCCCTGGACGAGGACCGTCCTGCCCTTGAGATCCGCCGAACCCCAGCGCACCTGCGCCGAGGCCTGGATGGCGCGGAAGACGCCGCGCGCCGTGACCGGCGACGGGTCGCCCGACTTGTTCGCGAGCCCCGCCACGTACTCCGTCTCCATGTGCACGAAGTCCATGTCGCCGGTGCTCGTGCCGACATCCTCCGCGGTCACGTAGCGCCCGCCGAGCGACTCGACGAACCGGCCGTGGGCCCGGAAGATGAGTTCGCGGTTCGCGGTGCGGTTGTCGCCGATGATCACCGCCTTGCCGCCACCGAGGTTGAGGCCAGCCACGGCGTTCTTGTACGTCATGCCGCGCGCGAGGCGCAGCGCGTCAATGATCGCGTCCTCGTCGGACGCGTAGTTCCAGAAGCGCGTGCCGCCGAGCGCCGGACCGAGCGTCGTGTCGTGGATTGCGATGATGCCGCGGTAGCCCGCGGACTTGTCCTGGCAGACGACCACCTGCTCGTGGCCCATCTCGGACATCATGTCGAAAAGCTGCATGAAGGGCGCGGTGTGTGTGAAGTGTGAGGGTGCGTGGAAAGACGAACGCGCGTTTATTGCAGCTCGCTGCGCGGCTCGCCGGAATACGGGAAATCTAACGGATGATTCACCGCGCCACGCGTCAGTCGCGCTGTGTCGCGCGGCCGATGACGATCCGTTGAATCTCGGAGGTGCCCTCGTAAATCTCGGTGACCTTGGCGTCGCGGAAGAGGCGCTCAACGGGATAGTCGGTGGTGTAGCCGTAGCCGCCGAAGACCTGGATGGCCTGCGTGGTGACCCACATGGCCGTCTCGGTGGCAAACAGCTTGCACATCGCGGCGTACTCGGTGATGGACTCGCCGCGGTCCTTGGCGGCGGCCGTGGCGTGCAGCAGCGCGCGGGCGGCGTGGATGCGCGTGGCCATGTCGGCCAGCTTGAACTGCACGCCTTCGAACTCGCCGATGGCCTGGCCGAACTGGTGCCGATCGCGCGCGTAGGCGGCCGCGTGCTCGAGCGCGGCGCGCGCAATGCCGATGGCCTGCGCCGCGATGCCGAGCCGCCCGTGCTCGAGTGATCGCATCGCGTAGACAAAGCCTTGCGTGGGGTCGCCGAGCAGCCGGTCGCCCGGCACGCGCAGGTTGTCGAACACCAGCTGCACGGTCTCCGACGCGCGCAGCCCCATCTTGTTCTCTTTCTTGCCGACCTTGAACCCGGGGAGATCGGGCGTGACGATGAACGCGCCGATGCCCTTGCTGCCGCGCCGCGCGTCGGGCGCGTCGGTGCGCGCCATCGTGAGAATCACGCCGGCGTGACCGCCCGCCGAGATCCACGCCTTGGTGCCGTTGAGCACCCAGTCGTCGCCGTCGCGCACGGCCTGCGTGCGCAGGGACGACGCATCCGACCCCGCATCCGGCTCGGAGAGCGCGAACGCGCCAAGTTTCTCGCCGCGGGCCAGCGGGCCAAGGAACTCCTGCCTCTGGGCCTCGCTGCCGTACTTGAGGATCATCTGCGTCGGCAGCGAGTTGTGCACGCTCATCAGCACGCCCACGGAGGCGTCGGCGGCCGACACCTCCTCGAGCGCCAGCAGGTACGTCACCGCGTCGAAGCCGAGGCCGTCGTACGCCTCGGGGAGCAGCATGCCGAGGAAGCCCAGTTCACCGAGCTTGCGGACGAGCGTCGGCTCAAAGTGCGCGTCGCGGTCCCATTGCTTGGCAAACGGCGTCACTTCAGCCGCGCAGAACTCGCGCGCGGTCTCGATGATGGCGCGCTGGGTTTCGGAGAGATGCAGCAGTGGATTCATGGAGATGGCAGACGTCAGACATCAGAAGGCAGATCATGAAGCACTGAAGGCAGATGGGCGGTCCTTCTGCCCTCTGCCTCCTGACATCTGCCATCAGTACGAATAGAAACCGCGACCCGCTTTGCGCCCCAACCACCCCTGCGCCACGTACTTCCGCAGCAGCGGGCACGGCCGGTACTTGGGATCGCCGAGCCCCGTGTGCATCACCTCGAGAATGGCGAGGCACGTGTCGAGGCCAATGAAATCGGCGAGCGTCAGCGGGCCCATCGGGTGGTTCATCCCGAGCTTCATCACCTGATCAATCGCTTCGGGCGTGCCGACGCCTTCCATCACGCAGTACACGGCTTCGTTGATCATGGGCATCAGGATCCGATTGGCCACGAAGCCTGGATAATCGTTCACCTCGACGGGTGTCTTGCCGACCCCCTTGGCGAGTACGACCGTGCGCGCCGTCGTCTCGTCGCTCGTCGCGAGGCCGCGAATCACCTCGACGAGCTGCATGACCGGCACGGGATTCATGAAGTGCATGCCGATCACCGACGCGGGCCGCTTCACGCGTCCGGCAATCTCGGTGATCGCGATGGAACTCGTGTTCGTCGCGAGAATCGCGCCGTCGGGCGCCAACCGGTCCATGTCGGCGAAGATCTTGTGCTTGAGCTCCACGTTCTCGGTGGCTGCTTCAATCACAAACTCGGCGTTCGCCACAGGGTCCATCGTCGTGGACGTCGCGATCCGCGCGAGCGCCGCCGCCTTGGCCGCCTCGTCGAGCGCCCCCTTCTTCACCTGGCGGTCGAGGTTCCTGTCGATCGTCCCCTTCGCCTTGTCGAGCGCCGGTTGGCTGACGTCCACCATCGTCACGTCATGGCCCGCCACCGCGCACACGTGCGCAATGCCGTTGCCCATTTGCCCCGCGCCAATCACCACGATGCGGCTGGACATGCTATGACTCCCTGCGGCGCTGTGGCCGCCATGTGATGTCGAGTCGCCATCCGCGCCGCGCGATGCGCACCCAACCGGCGAAGACAGCCAGCACAAAGCTAACGACGAGCATGCCGAGCGCGGCGGCCGCGCCGGCCTCCGGCCCCCAGTCGCCGCCCGTCAGCCACGCCGGCCCAGCCGCGATGGTCTGGTAGTGCGGCTGTGGCACCGCGAGACCGCTCACCGCGGTGTGAAAGAGCGCCAGCTGCACGAAGTTGAAGGCGAGATGCGCGAGCCACGCCGCCCACAGCGAGTCGAACGCGAGGCGCACGATCGCCAGAAAGACGCCCGCGAGCATCACCATCGCGATCGCCTGGACCGATGCGCCTGGATTCAGCAGGTGGAGCAGCCCGAAGAGCACGCTCGTCACAAGCACCGCCGCCGTGGCGCCCCAACGACGCTGCAGCAACGTGAACGCGTACCCGCGCACCGTGAGCTCCTCCATCAGCGCCGCCGGGGCGAGCATCACGAGCACGAGCCCCGCCGCCGCCATCCAGCTTCCGGATTCGGCGGGGACCATGCGCAGTGCGCCGGTCCACAGCAGGAAGCCCGTCGGAATCGCGATCGCGAACCACCCGGCGGAGATGCCACCGGCCACGGGGGCAGCGCCGAGGGCATCGGCGCCAAGGCGCGTGCCCGTTCGCCACGATTCGCCGAACCAGCGCAGCGTGATGGCCGTGGCAACGAGCACCCCGGCGCACGACATCGCGCCATAGGCGATGAGACGCGTGCCAGTGACGGCGCCGGCCGCCTCGAAGAACGGATAGAGCAGCGCGGGCGCGACCGTCACGGCGAGCGTGGACAGCCCCGCGAACGCGGCGAGGCGCGCGATCGTTGTCCGTGTGGTCGGGCGCGTTCCCGGCGTACCAGCGTGAGGCGCCGCGCTCCCCGGATCCGCTCCGTCCGCCGGCAGGTCGTACGCCGACACGTGCCCCGTCGCGTGAAACGCCGCGTCGCCGGGGCTCGTGGAGGGCATCGTGCCTAGACCCGCTCGACCGCGAGCGCCACCGCGTTGCCGCCGCCAAGGCACAGCGTGGCCAGGCCCGTGTGCGCACCGCGATCCTGCATCGCGTAGAGCAGCGTCGTGAGAATGCGCGCGCCGCTCCCGCCAATCGGATGTCCCAGCGCGATGGCACCACCGTTCACGTTGACGCGACTCCAATCCCAGCCGAGCCCGTCGCCGTCGGCGAGCGCCTGTGCCGCAAACGCCTCGTTGGCTTCGATCAAGTCGAAGTCGGAGATCTTCATCAGCGTCTTCTTCATCAGGTTCTGCACGGCGACGATGGGCGCGAAGAAGAGATCCTGCGGGTCGCCGCCGCCTGAGGCGTAGCCCGTGATGCGCGCGAGAATCGGCAGGCCATGCGCCTTGGCGTACTCCTCGCTGGCGACGACGAGTGCCGCGGCCCCGTCATTGAGCCCGGGGGCGTTGCCGGCCGTGACCGTGAGTTCCTCGGGCTTCATGTCCTTCGGCGCGTCGCTCGCGAACGCGGGGCGGAGTTTCGCCAGGGCCTCGAGCGTCGTGTCCTTGCGCGGACTTTCATCGGATTCGACGATCGTCGGGCCCTTCTTGCCGGGAATCTCCACCTTCACGATTTCCGCGGCGAACTTGCCCGCTTCCATGGCCGCCACGGCCTTCAGGTGCGACTGGTAGGCAAACTCATCCTGCCGCTGCCGGGTGATGCCCGCCTTCTTCGCCGTATACTCCGCGTGCCCGCCCATGTGGCGGTTGTAGAAGGCGCACCACAGACCGTCCCTGATGAGCGCGTCCTGCATCGTCTGCGCGCCGAACTTCACGCCGTTGCGCATGCCGAACACGAGGTGCGGCGCATTCGACATGGACTCCATGCCGCCCGCCACCAGCAGTTCCTCGTCGCCGGCGCGAATCGCCTGCGCCGCGAGCATCACCGCCTGCAGCCCCGAGCCGCACACCTTGTTCACCGTGTACGCCGGCACCGCGGCGGGGACGCCCGCCTTGATCATCGCCTGCCGCGCGGGCGCCTGGCCGACGCCCGCCTGCAGCACGTTGCCCATGATCACTTCGCCGATGTCACTCGCGACAATTTTCGCGCGTTCGATCGCGCCCTTGATGGCGATGGCGCCCAGTTCCGGGGCCTGCAGCGAAGACAGCGAACCGAGAAAGCGGCCGATCGGCGTGCGGGCCGCGGAGACAATGACGGGAGTGGGCATGGGGCGAGTGATGGCAGAAGGCAGATGGCGGATGGCAGATGGCAGATGGCAGAAGGCAGATGGCAGATGGCAGGCCGCTGAAGAAATAAGCTAGCGACATTCACCCGTCATCGGCGGTCAGGCGAGGCGATCGCCCCGAGGGTCACGGGATTCCTGGGCATCTCCCGTGAGGCGATCGTGCTCGATCGTCGGATGCTGACATCTGATATCTGACGTCTGACGTCTGATGTCTGACGTCTGACGTCTGATGTCTGATGTCTGATGTCTGATGTCTGCCCCTATCGCTGCCACCTTCTCGACCGGTTGAACGCAATCGTGCCGCCGATGGCCGGGAGCGAGCATTCGAGCGTCGCCACCCACCACTTGCGCCGCGCCGACCACTTGTCCGCGGGCACGCGCCCATGGAAGACCAGCCGCGACACAAGGAGACTCGCCGCGGTGCCGACACCGACGCCACCCAGCGTCTTCGCGTAGCTCCCGGTCTCGGCGCCCATGTTGCCGATCGCGTACACCGTGCCGGCGATCGCGAATCCGGCGCCGACAATGCCCACGCCATTCACGATGTCGTCGCGCAGCGCATCGTCGCGATCGGCCATCATCATGGTCGCGACCGTGCCAATGCCGCGGCCGACGAAATAGCCCGCGACGCCCGCGTACGTGCCGCCGACAATTTCACCCGCCACGCGCTCGGGGCGCACATCGGGCCGCTCCCCCGTGGAGACCAAGGCGCACCCCGCGGACGTCGCTGCGCACGCCAACTGGGCGCGCGCCGCGCCCGCGCCGAGCGCGAGCAGCGCCGTCAGCACCACCGCGCGGTGCGCAATCATGCGGACGCGCTCCCGATGATCGGCGCCAGCGCGCGCGTCGCGATTTCCTGGCGGACACGCTCGATGAACGCGTCCACGCCCACGACGTCCTGCTTCTTCCCTTCGCCGCGCGCCCGCACCGCAATCGTGCCCGATTCGGCCTCGCGCTTCCCGATGACCGCCATGTACGGAATTTTCATCACTTCGGCCTGGCGGATGCGGTAGTTGAGCGACTCCGACGTCTCGAGCTGCGCGCGGATTCCCGCCGCCTTCATCTTCTCGGTCACGGCGCGCGCCACGTCGGCGAGTTCATCGGAGATCGGGAGCACGCGCACCTGCTCCGGCGACAGCCAGACCGGGAACGCGCCGGCAAAGTGCTCGATGAGAATTGCGAGAAACCGCTCGAACGACCCGCTCACCGCGCGATGGATCACGACGGGCCGGTGCGCGGCGTTGTCCTCGCCAACGTACTCCAGATCAAAGCGCTCGGGCGCGTTGTAGTCGAGCTGGATGGTGCCGAGCTGCCACAGCCGCCCGATGGAGTCCGTGACGTCGAAGTCAATTTTCGGGCCATAGAACGCGCCGTCGCCCGGCTTGAGCTCGTACGAACGTCCCGTCGCCTCGAGCGCCGCGCGCAGCGCGGCCTCGGCCTGGTCCCACAGCTCGTCGCTGCCGATGCGCACCTCAGGGCGCGTGGCAAAGCGCAGCGTCGCCGTCAGGCCGAACGTGTCGTAGTAGCCGAGAATGAAGTCCACCAGGAACTTCACTTCCTGCGCGATCTGGTCGCGGCGGAGGAAGACGTGGCAATCGTCCTGCGCGAACTGCCGCACGCGGGTGAGTCCGGAGAGCGCGCCCGACACCTCATTGCGGTGCAGCACGTCGAACGTGGCGTAGCGAATCGGCAGCTCGCGGTACGAGTGCTTGTGCGACGCGAAGAGCAGATAGTGCGACGGGCAGTTCATCGGCTTGAGCGACATGTCGTGTTCTTCGGTCTCGTTGTTGAACACGAGGAACATGTTCTCCTTGTACTTCCCCCAGTGGCCCGATTGTTCCCACAGCCGCTTGGTGTAGAGGAGCGGCGTCTTGATCTCGAGAAAGTGCTCGCGCTGGCGCTCGCGGATGAACGCTTCAACGGTGTTGTACAGCACCGTGCCGCGCGGCGTCCAGAACGCCGCGCCTGGCGCATGCGGGAAGAACTGGAAGAGATCGAGCGCGCGTCCCACCACGCGGTGGTCGCGCCGCTTCGCTTCCTCGATGCGATGCAGGTGCGCGTCGAGCTCTTCCTTCTTGAAGAAGGCGGTCGCGTAGATGCGCTGCAGCATCTGCCGCTTCTCGTCGCCGCGCCAATACGCGCCGGCGGTGTGCAGCAGCTTGAAGTGCTTGAGGTACGACGTGTCTGGCACGTGCGGGCCGCGGCACAGGTCGGTGAAGGAGCCGTCGGTATACGTCGAAATGACTTCGTCGGTCCCCTCGAAATCGGCGAGGCGCTCGAGCTTCAGCGGATCGTCGCTGAAGACCTTGGCGGCTTCCTGCTGCGACACCTCGGCGCGGACGAACGGCAGCTTCTCGGCGGCGACCTTCCGCATCTCGGCTTCGAACGCCTCGAGATCCTCGGGCGTGAACGGCTTCTCGACTTCGAAGTCGTAGTAGAAGCCGTCGTCAATGGCCGGCCCAAAGCCGATCTTCGCGTCGGGGCGCAGGCGGCGCACCGCAGTCGCAAGGACGTGCGCGCCCGAGTGGCGCAGCACGCCAAGCGCGCGCGGATCCTTGTCGGTGATCACCGTGAACGCGCCGCCCTTGCGCAGTGGCGTCTGCAGGTCCTGCACCTCGCCATCCACCGACACCGCGATGGCGGCCAGCGCGAGGCGCGGCCCGATGGAGGCCACGACCTCCTTGGGAAGGGTGCCGGCGGCGACTTCGCGCGTCGAGCCGTCGGGAAGCGTCAGGATCAGCGGTGCGGCAGTCATCACACGAGGTGCAAGGGAGAACGGCTAGCGATCGGCCAGCGCCTGCAGGAGGCTCGGCACGCGATTCGCAAAGACAAAGAAGGCCACCACCGCCGCCGCGAGGAAAACGGCGAAGAGCGCCCACGGGATGACCCGTGCGGGCGTGGCCGGCTGCGGATTGGTGATCGGTTCAGGCATGGATGGCGCGCGAGGAGGTCTGCGTCGGGAACGCACGCGGCAGGCAGGTGTTCAACGTCAAGTTAGCAGGGTTCAGGGGTGCGAGGCGAGTCCTGCAGGCACAATCACTTGGCGCGCGTGCTGGACCTCGCCACGCCCCGCCGCAGGCGCCCGCCGCCTACCGTTAGGCACGCGTGCGCCCGTATCTTTAGAAGCCCATGACGCAACCGACCTCCTCCGAAATCCCCGCGCAATACGACGCGGGCGGCACCGAGCGCGCCCTGTACGAGGCGTGGGAAGCCGCCGGCCTCTTCCACGCCGACCCGGCGCGCACAACGCGCCTCGGCGGGACGCGCGATCCGTTCACCATCGTCATCCCGCCGCCCAACGTCACGGCGGTGCTGCACGTCGGCCACGGACTCAACAACACCGTGCAGGACGTCATTGTGCGCTGGCGCCGCATGGCGGGCGATGAGGCGCTGTGGCTGCCCGGCACCGACCACGCGGGCATCGCCACCCAGAACGTCGTCGAAAAGCTCATCGCGCAGGAAGGCAAGACGCGCTTCGACCTTGGGCGCGACGCGTTCGTTGCGCGCACCGCGGAATTCGTGCGCGAAACGGGCGGCGTCATCCTGCAGCAGCTGCGCGCCATCGGCGCGTCGGCCGACTGGCGCCGCACCGCCTACACGCTCTCGCCCGAGCTGTCGCGCGCCGTGCGCGAGGCGTTCGTGCGCCTGTACGAGAAGGGGCTCATCTACCGCGGCTACCGCGTCATTCACTGGTGCCCGCGCTGCCTCACGTCGCTGTCCGACGAGGAAGCCGAGTTCAAGGACACGCACGGCAAGCTGTACCACGTGCGGTATCCGTTTGCCGATGATCCGTCGCGTTCAATCACCGTCGCGACCACGCGCCCCGAGACGATGCTGGGCGACGTCGCGGTGGCGGTGCACCCTGACGACGAGCGATACAAAGCCATCGTCGGCCAGGAGCTGATGCTCCCCATCGCGAACGTGCGCATCCCGATCGTGGCCGACGCGTTCGTGGACAAGGAGTTCGGCACGGGCATGGTGAAGATCACGCCCGCGCACGACCCCAACGATTTCGAAGCGGGCAAGCGCCTTGGGCTCGCGATGCCGGTCGTCATCACGCCCGACGGCCACATGGGCGAGGTGCACGATGCCGACGGTCGCGTCCCGGCCTCGCTCAAGGGCGTCGAGCGCTTCGATGCGCGCAAGAAGGTCGTGAAGATGCTCGAGGCGCAGGGCTTCCTCGACAAGATTGACCAGCACCACCACGCCGTGCGGCATTGCTACCGCTGCCACACGGTGGTCGAGCCGCGGCTCAGTGACCAGTGGTTCGTGAAGATGGCGCCGCTCGCCAAGCCCGCGCTCGACGCAGTGCAGGACGGCCGGGTGCGCATCGTCCCCGAGCGCTGGAACGCGGTGTTCGTGAACTGGATGGAGGGGATCCGCGACTGGAACATCTCCCGCCAGCTGTGGTGGGGGCATCGCATTCCGGTCTGGCGCTGCGCGTGCGGGCACGAAGCAGCGCTGCGCGAAGATCCCAACGGCCCCTGCCCGAAATGCGGCGGCGCGTGGACGCAGGACGAGGACGTGCTCGACACGTGGTTCTCGTCGTGGCTCTGGCCCATCAGCACGCTGGGCTGGCCCGACAAGGCGGAGGGGCCCGATCTGAAGGCCTTCTACCCGACCGACGTGCTCGTCACCGCGCCGGAGATCCTGTTCTTCTGGGTCGCCCGCATGATCATGGCCGGGCTCGAATTCCAGGGGAACGTGCCGTTCCACACCGTGTACCTGCACGGCACCGTGCGCGACATGCAGCATCGCAAGATGTCCAAGTCGCTGGGCAACGGCATTGATCCACTGGAAGTCGTCGAGAAGTTCGGCGCTGACGCGCTGCGGTGGACGATGATCGCCGGCATGGGACTCGGCGTGGACGTGCTGCTCGATCCCGACGACCTCGAAAAGTCCTTCGCGCCCGGCCGCAACTTTGCGACGAAGCTCTGGAATATTGGCCGCTTCCTGCTCATGCAGGTGGGCCACGACGCCGTGCGTCCGCTGGCTTCTCTCGATCGCGCGAAGTTCCGCAGCGCCGACCACTGGATCATCAACCGGCTGGCCGACGCGGTTGCCGACTGCAACACCGCGCTCGGCCCTGTGCGGCCGCCGAACGGCACCTGGCCCGAGAATCAGC
>Ga0334722_10007493_pt1 | contig 10561 bp, 6 predicted proteins | sample C3_bottom_MG_FD_207210 | JGI IMG/M metagenome (GOLD analysis project Ga0334722, IMG submission 207210) | Sediment microbial communities from Yellowstone Lake, YNP, Wyoming, USA - C3_bottom | ecosystem: Environmental > Aquatic > Freshwater > Lake > Sediment | place: USA: Wyoming | collected... | reverse complement strand
TCATCTACAGCTGACAGGTAGAAATTCATTTGTCCTGCATCTCTCGGATCGAATGCTGTTGCCTTGAGCTCAATGACGACGTAACATCGCAATTTGACGTGATAAAAGAGCAAATCAATCAGGTGATCTTCTCCTTCCACCTCGATACGATATTGTCTTCCCATAAAGGCAAAACCTTCTCCCAGTTCCACAAGAAATTTTTGTAGGTGATTTATCAGGCCTTGCTCTAGCTCTTTCTCTCTGTAAGCGGACTCCAAAGTCACGAATTGTAAATTGTAAGGATCTTTTAGAGCTTGCTCGGCCATGTCGGACTGGATAGGTGGCAACGTCTGTTTAAAATTCGTAATGGCTTTTCCTTTTCGGCCACAGAGATCAGACTCAATCCAGCTTTCCAGGATGCTTCGACTCCAACCGCCAGCCAGGGCTTGTTGAGCATACCAGAGGCGTTTGGTAGGATCTTCGACTTTGTCCAAGAGGAGCATGTTGTGGCCCCAAGGAATTTGGGCAGCAGCTGCTGCCCAATTTGCATCGGGCAAGCTTTCGGCGAATTGGCGCATATATTTGAGATTTCGCAGCGAAAAACCAGTGATACCAGGAAAATCGCTCTTTAGATCCTTTGATAGGCGCTCTAAGGGTTTTGCTCCCCAGCCTCCTTCTCGAGTTTTTTCTATAAGAACCTTGCCGATACGCCAATAAAGCATAATTAGCTCCTTGGTGATTGACAAGGCAGAACGTAGCTGGGTGTGGAGGATATCCGTTTTGATTTGCTCTAGGAGCTTGGCATAGCTTTGCGGACTGAACACATCAAGTGCTGATTTTTTTGTGACTGAGCGCTTTTTATTCATATGCTTTTCCCTTAGAGGGATCCAGCATATCTGTTCTACAACTGGTTTGCAAGAAAGTCTTGGTAGACGCTGTTAAGCACCTAATCCTTACCCACAAGTCCCTTTCTAGAAAGGGGCGAGACAAGAAAACTTGAAGCGCAGTCCCTTATAAAAAGCGGACTTGTGGGTAAGGATTAGGCTGTGACCTCAAGGAATTTGGGAAACAACTGTTTCCCGAATTGAATCTGGGTATAAACTGACGCATAAATTTTAAGTTTCGTGGCAAATTCCTACTCCTAATTGTCTAACAGCTGTTAGACAATGTAAAGGTTCAGTAAAATTGTCGCCACACTGTGGCAACAATTTTCTCTAGAATAGACTTCTTGCATAATTCCTTTTCTTGCCCCTGCCCGTGCCCAAAAAAAATCCCTTCTTCTAATCGGGCAAGGGCACGGGCAAGGAAATGAATTATGCAAGAGGTCTATTGTTATGTGGATTTCTTTTTGCGTGGGGCGGTAGAGCGTTTCTTTTTAGCTGGTTTGATTGGTACAAGTTCATAGCGATAGGGGGGCTTTTCCTCGATGATTTTACCATTCCGAGAATACACAAGAGCGGTACCGGTGCGAACTGCTATTTCAAAGGCTCTTTGATAGCCTCTTCGATTGGCTTTTAAAATGAGTTCATTTAAATCATCGCTCATTGGCTATCTCCTCGATTTTTTTCCAAGCTGTTGTGTCTAGGATATCTATCTGATTACTCTTATTTTTCCTAGCGATCACTCTGTTAAAATTTTCTTCTTCCGAAGAATTATCTATTATTAGAGCCTCATCCGCCAAAGGCAGGTAGTGCTTGAGTAGGTTTTTGATGCCGGCGTAGTAGCGCCTCACAATGGAGTCTTCTGGCACGTAGTGCCCTCCTTGTTTGACTCGCTGAGCCACTCGCTTTACTGCTTCTTCAGGCTGCGAGAGCCAGAGGAATGTCAGGTTAATCTGGTATCCCTTGGATTTAGCCAATTTCAAATGCTTGATGTAGTTTGTGCCGGATGCTGTTGACTCGAAGGCAAAACTTTGATCAGCATCTAATAACTCCTTGAGTCGCTTAATCATGAGTTTACTGGCTGTCAATGCCATACTTTGAGGATGCTTTGGCGCCAGCCCGCGAGCAATCTCGTCGGCATTAATAAATTCATAGAGCATAGCGCAGTCGCTGATAAGCTCTAACGTCATCGTTGTTTTGCCTGCGCCATTTGGACCAGCGATCATCAGAATTTTTTTACGCATAGCAGTGCTTACTTGAGTTGGTAGAGGGTGACGCTGAGGCCGCCGTGTTGCAGGGGCCATTCGGAGAGGACGGTGCAGCCTGAGGCTTTGACGAGGTGGTAGGAGGAGGTGAGGAGGAATCCCCAGGGGGCGGCGGGGCATTTGGTTTTGAGGAAGTGGCCGAGGTCTTGGTAGATTTGAGGGGGTGCGTGCAGCCGTTTGCCGAAGGGGGGGTCGGTGATGAGGAGGGTGGGTGATTGCGGGGGGGAGAATTTGGCGACGGGGGTGTGGAGGAGGAGGACCTCTTTTTCAAAGCCGGTTTTGCGCAGGTGTTCTTTGCAGAGGCGGAAGGAGGTGGCGTCGCTGTCTGATCCGATGATGGATTGTGAGGGGATGGGGCGGCGCTGGGCGTCCCAGTGGGCTTTGAAGGCGTCCCATTGGGTGGGGTTGAAGGTGGGGAGGTGGGTAAAGCCCCAGTTTTTGCGGAAGAAGCCGGCGGGTGTGCGGGTGGCGATCATGGCGGCTTCGATGAGGAAGGTGCCGGCTCCGCAGAAGGGGTCGCAGAGGATCTCTTTTTCTGAGTATTTTGCATGCATGAGGATGGCGGCGGCGAGTGTTTCGGGGACGCCTGCTTCGCCGCTGGATTCTTTCCAGCCGCGCTTGTAGAGGGGGGCGCCGGAGGTGTCGAAGCTGAGGGTGGCCCTTTTGTTCTGGAGGAAGAGGTTGATTTGGACGTCGGGATTCTTTGTGTCGATGGAGGGGCGGGCGCCTTTTTTTTCTCGAATTGTGTCGCAGATGGCGTCTTTGACAAGCTGCGCGCCGTAGAGGGAGTTGCGGATGAGCGGGTGTTTGATGTTGGCATCGATTGCAAATGTTTTGGTCTCATCGAGGTAGTCTAGCCAGGGGATTTTCCTTGCCTCTTGGTAGAGGGTCTCTGGGTCGGGGCAGGAGAAGTGGGTGAGGGGGAGCATGACGCGGGTTGCAAGGCGGCTGAGATAATTGATGGTGAAGATGTTTTGCATGGTGCTGGGCGCGTAGATGCCGCGAAAGCCCATGCGCAAATCGGTAAGGCCGAGGGCGTGCAGCTCTTCTTTTAGGAGAGGTTCTAGGTGGTCGGCACAACTGATGAACAAGAGTTCTTTAGTTGTGGAGGAATTCGATGACATCTCCGTCTTGTACGACATAGTCTTTGCCCTCCGCTCTTAATTTTCCAGCATCTCTAGCTCCTGCGCGCCCTTGACAGGCAAGCATCTCTTGGTAGGAGACCACTTCGGCGCGGATGAACCCTTTTTGAATATCGGTGTGAATTTTGCCGGCAGCTTCGGGAGCTTTGGTGCCGCGGCGGATGGTCCAGGCGCGCGTTTCGATCTCTCCTGTGGTCAGATAGGAGATCAGGCCGAGGATGTCGTAGGCAGCTTTGATGAGGCGGTTGAGACCGGTTTCTTCAAGGCCGAGCGATTTGAGGAAGTCAACGGCTTCTGCATCTGTGAACTGGGCGACCTCTTCCTCGAGTTTGGCGCAGATGGGAACGACGCTATTTCCTTCGGCAGCAGCGTAGGCGCGCACCTTTTGCACGAGCTCATTGTCCATCGAGGGGAGGGAGCTTTCGGCAACGTTGCATGCGTAGAGCACTTTTTTGTCGGTGAGGAAGGGGTACTCTTGGATAAATTCTCTCTCTTCATCGGTGAGGGTGAGTGTGCGGAGGGGTTTGTTTTGGTTGAGGTGCGCCAGGGCTTTGCGCATGGTTGCAGCGACGGGGACAAGCTCTTTTTTCCCCTTCATCTGCTTTTCCAGCCTATTAGCGATATTTTCAGCCATTTGCATGTCGGAGAGGATCAGCTCTAGGTTGATCACTTCAATGTCTGCAATCGGATCGACCTTGCCTGCGACATGGATCACATCATCATCTTGGAAGCAGCGGACAACGTGCACGATCGCATCTGTCTCGCGGATGTTGGTGAGGAATTGGTTCCCAAGCCCTTCCCCTTCAGAGGCCCCTTTGACTAGGCCGGCGATATCAACGAAGGTGATGGTTGCTGGGACAAGCTTGCGGCTCTTAGAGAGCTTAGACAGGGCTGCCAGGCGGGGATCGGGAACATCGACGATGCCTACGTTGGGATCGATGGTGCAAAAAGGGTAGTTAGCAGCTTGCGCCGCCTTTTTTGTCAGGGCGTTGAAGAGGGTCGATTTGCCGACGTTGGGGAGTCCAACGATTCCACAGGAGAGTCCAGCCATAATGTTGCAAGGGTTGAAAAATTTATTGAGACTCTAAGGATAGGGGATGGGGGCTCTTTTGGCAAGGGGAAAATGGGTGAATAAATTTTTTGTTTGTTTTGATTGATTTAATTGTGTGGATTGGTTTATAATGTTGGGATTATTATGGCATCTATTACTTTTCATTCTATTTCTTCTGTTGGGGTGGTAAGCCCCGCACCTCCTCGAGGCTTTTCTGCGCAGGTGCGGCGCATTTGGAAAATTTTTACTGACTTTCTTAAGTCGTGCCTGAACTGCTTTGGGATCTTCTCTACTACTAGAGCGCCGCTTGCAGAGCGCGATTTGCGCCTCATTAGCGATCCGGGGCAGATTGCAGCGCGCCTCTCTAGCCAGATGCAGTGCGCCCTTGAGCAGATGCATAGTGAGCCGATGAAGGCGTTTCAGTACGAGACGGCGCCTGCTACTTGGGATAGGCATATGGAGCGCGTCGGAGGGTTTCAGGTTGGGGTTTCGCATGCCCAGGGGCGCAGGCCGACTATGGAAGATGAGCATTTGGCCCTCTCTTTTGACTTGAGAGTGTCGGGAAGAAGTTACCCTCTGCAGCTCTTTGGTGTGTTTGATGGGCATGGGGGCAATGTGGCAGCGCAGTATGTGCGCGATCACTTGGCGGGTAAACTGCAGGAGGCGCTGCTGGAATTTAATGCGCAGGGTTTGAGCGATGCGGGGATTTGGAAGGCGCTTAAAATGACAACTGTGCGCATGCATCGCGAGTTTAGAGAGGGGTTTGGCCAGGTGGCAAGACGGCAGGGAACAACGGCTACAATTGCCATGATTCTCGATAATAAACTCTGGACTGCCAACGTGGGCGATGCTAGGACAGTGCTGGATAATAACGGTACAGCAATGCAACTGACAGAAGATGCAAAGCCAGCTGATCTGCGCTATAGAAGGGACATTGAGGCAAGAGGGGGAAGGGTGGAGTTCAATGGTTGTCCGCGCATCAATGGGGATCTTGCTGTTGCAAGGGCCATTGGGGATCACAGGTTGGGTGAGGCCATTTCACCAAGGCCCAAAATCACTGTGCTGCCGATGGATCAGGTGCAGCGGGGAAGCCATCTGATTTTGTGTTGCGATGGTGTGTATGATGTCGCTAGAACCCAAGATGTCGTTGCAGCAGTGCATGCAAATAGAGCGCTATCGCCAGATGTGCTATCCGGCAACATCACCTATTCCGCCTATCAATCGGGCTCTAACGACAATTTGTCGTGCTTGGTCATCCCAATAGGTTAGTCTTGACTGTGCACATTTTTTGACTTACCTGCCTCGCCTATTTGCGCCCTCAGTGTTCGGCCTCCGGCCGAACTAGACATTCAATTACACAGGAAGGGGTTGTTTCGGTATAACCAACGGGGATCAACGCAAAGACGCAAAGTCGCCAAGACGCAAAGTTTTTGGGTATATTTTCAATTTTCTCTGCGTCTTGGCGACTTTGCGTCTTTGCGTTGATCTCAGCAGTCAAGCAATGTTAGTAACTGATATTGGCGCTGACGTGCCACATGCCAAGGTCGCTGCCGCCAAATCGGACAGAGTGCAGCTTAAAGCCGTAATCTACTCGCACGCTTGCGTAGGGGCCTATTGTGTAGCGCAGGCCGGGGCCTGTGCCCCACAGCTGCGCTGTTTTGGTGATCCCGTCAAAGGCGTGGTAGTTATAACCCCATCCATAATCCATGAACGCTAAGAATGTGAGGGCGTTTTTTGTTTTGCTAAACAGGGAGAGGGGGCGGGCGCGCAATTCCAGGTTGGCGCAGATGCCGTTGTCACTGATAAAGACGCTCTCGGGATAGCCGCGCACGGTGTTGTACCCTCCCAGGCTGAACTGCTCGCTGGGGATGAGGGTATTGGCTGAGCCTTGCGCGCGGAGCAGCGCTGAGATGGAGTCTTTGCTTGAGAAGGTGTAGACATCGCCGAGCGCAAGAGTGCCGTAGAAATAGCGGGGTTTGGCATCGTGGCGGAAGGAGGAGTAGTCGTGGTTTGTTTGGTGGGGGAGCCATTTGAAGGGGGACCCGAAGAGTTCCATCTGAAAGGAGAGGGCGTGGTGTCTTGGGGTGTATTCTAGGCTATAGCCGAGCATCTCTTGTGTGACGTTGACAGCTTTTTGCGTTACAGGGATAGGGGAGATCAATTTGTCCACAAAAAAGAGCGCGCTTGTGATGTACTTGTAATCAAACCCTGCGTAGAGTTGGTGCTGGAAGTTGGTGTAGAGGGGTTTAAAGGGGATCTTATAGCGCACACTTCCTTGCGCCTCTTTTCCTGTGTGATGAAAGTCGGGCAGTTTGGGATGGATTTCAGCATACCCTCCATAGAGCATGAAAAGGTGTTTCCACGGGAGGAAGGAGAGGTAGTTGAGGGAATGGGAGTGGAATTTGTTATAGGTGCTATTAGAGGTGAATTGGTAGTTCAATAGGTCATCTACGAAAAAAGCGTCTCCCCAGTTGAGACCTGCATAATAGCGCCCCCTTCCTGTGGATGCCACCCCTGTATTGTCTCCCCCTGTGTAGACCCTCAGTGGGAAGCGGTCTTGCGTCACAACCTCTAGGTTAGTCGTCCCTTTCTGAGCTCCAGGTGAGAGGATCGCTTCTGTATGATGGAAAGGATTTTGGTTGAGCCAGCCGATTGCGTTGAGAAGGTTGTCTTCATTTAGCACCTCTCCTCTTTTCAGGTTCCCCAGTTTCTTTTCCACCCTCTTTTTCGAGTACCACTCATTTCCTCGGTAGCTAATTTTCCCAAGATGCGCCTGTGTGATAACAAATACCACGACTCCAGAGGTGACCTCCTGTTCAGGGATCTCTACTGTGATCATTTGGAGCTTGTGCGCGCTGTAATATTTAAGGATCTCATTTTTGATGAGGAGCAGGTTGTCGCGCGTGATGGGCTGATTGAGATAGAGCGGTGCTAACTGCTTTTGCAACGCGCGCAAGGAGCTGGGCAGGGGGACTTGCTTATCGACATAGAGACCCGTTATTTGGTCTTGTCTGATGTGGCTTAAGGCCTGTTCATCGGCAACCAGCACTAGGCCGTGCATCTGCATGGTCTCTGTCTGTGCACCATAAATGGCAGAACCATTGAGCGTGAGGGCGGCCAGTAGGTAGGGTATAAACTTGATCATACGGTTCATAAGGGTTCTAGAAAATCCACATTGATGGGTATGGGAATTAATGTCTAGGGTTGACATTCTTTTATTTTGCTTGGTATGGATGGAGGGTAACAAGCTTGAGGCCAGTATGAGGTCCTTTTCACTTATACCATTTACAACCACATGGGCTGTCTTTTGCAGCCTCTCCCTGTTTGCGCTGCCAAAAGAGGCTAAAATTGTTTCTGGTCAGGCCGATCTGTCACAGGCATCTTCTTCGGGACAGCTCCAAATTAAAACAGGGGATAAGACAATTATCCACTGGAAGGATTTTTCCATTGCAAAGGGGGAGCGTTTGCAGTTCTTGCAACCCTCGTCTAAATCTGCCGTTCTCAACCGCGTCAAAGGGGGGGAGATCAGCTCGCTTGCAGGGCACCTGCTGGCAAATGGGAAGGTGTATCTCATCAACCCAAGTGGTGTGATCATTGGAAAAGATGCCTGCATCCAAACAGCTGACTTTTTGGCCTCCACCCTCGATCTTACCGATGAGGCCTTTTTGTTGGGGCAGGAGTGTTTATTTCAAGGGGATTCCAAGGAAGCGATCATTAACTATGGAACGATCGAGGCTTCTGATGGCAACATCACTTTGATTGGGCGTGTATTGGACAATCAGGGCAGTTTGAGCGCCCCTCAGGGAAGGGTCTCTCTGCTAGCTGGCCAGGAGATCCTTCTTAAGCCTGAAGAGAGCCCTTTTCTTACGATTCGCCCCGATGTGTCTGAAGCAGATGGAACGATCACACACACAGGTCACATTGAGGCGCTTGTTACCGACTTGCAAGCAGAGGGGCGCGCCTACACTTATGGGATCAATGTTCAAGGCTCTGTACTTGCCTTAAACACTGTTGAAAGTGAAGGGAGGATCTACCTTAAGGCGGGGAGCATTGCCATCGCTCCAGAGGCCACCTTGCAAGCTCCTCAGGGCAGCATCTCTATGGAAGCTACCACAGGCATGCTTTATGTGGAGGGAGTGGTCCAGGCGGAGCAGGGCAGGGTGGATATTAAGAATAGCTCTGCTAACGGTTTGTTTTATCATCTTGGCACTTTGGATGTCAGTGGAGGGGAGGGGGGAGAGATTCAGATTGATACTTCCACATGCATCAATTCAGGCCCTATTATGGCAGAGGGGCAGGTGGGCAGCGGTGGGAAGATTGCGATCCATGCGCGTGGCTCCTATACGGAAACAACGCAGGGGCTTCTTGCAGCTAGCGGTCAGCAAAGTGGCGGCAGCATCTCCCTTTTTGCAGATACGACACTCTTTTCGTCAGGCACGCACGTGAGCCAAGGAGACAGAGGCGGGGAGATTGTGGTATTATCGCCCCAGCTCACACTCGTTAGCGCCCGGGTCGATGCCTCAGGCACCTCGCAAGGGGGCAGTGTTTTTATTGGTGGGGGTGCGCATGGGGACTTTAAAGGCCCTTACAATGCGGCAACAACCCACCTTTCAGGAGATACCCATCTTTCTGTGAGTGCTGCGGAGATAGGCAATGCAGGGACCTTAGTCGTTTGGTCAGAGGAGAGAACCGTTTGCTATGGCTCAATTGAAGCCAATGCAGGTGCCCAAGGGGGAGATGGGGGGTGGATTGAGGTGTCATCCAAGCAGGCACTGCATTGCAATGCCCAGATTAGTGCCCAGGCTCCACATGGTCTCCCCGGAACTGTTCTGTTTGATCCTAAAAATATCACCATCGATGTAGCAGGCACTTTCCCTCAGTATGCATTTATCGACCCGAATCCAAATTCTGGGGCACTGTTTGGTAATTTGGTACAGCCTCTTAGCACAGGTAATGTAGTGATTACAAAATTCCAAGATGATGCAGGGGGTCTGCAGGCGGGAGCTGTCTATTTATACAATGCCACAACAGCTGCTCTCATCAGCACTTTAATAGGCAGCTCTGCTGGGGACCTTATTGGATCAGATGGAGTGACGGTACTGACGGGGAATGGGAATTATGTCATTAGCAGCCTCCACTGGACGAATAATGGGACGGCTGTAGAGGCAGGTGCTGTGACGTGGGGAAGTGGTATAACAGGTGTGTCGGGCATCGTAGGGCCCAGCAATAGCCTAGTTGGCAGTCAGACGGGTGATGGTGTGGGTAATCCTGGCACTGTCACTGCACTGAGCAATGGAAATTATCTTGTCGCAAATTTAAGTTGGAATGCTGGTGGTAATACTCAAGCTGGTGCTGTCACTTTTGGACCTGGAAGCACGGGTGTGAGTGGAGTTGTAGGTGCTGCCAATAGTGTCGTGGGGGATCAACCCTTTGATCGTGTAGGTGCAACGATCACTTACTTAAATAATGGCGATTATCTCATCATGACTCCCACTTGGCACAGCAATGCGGGTGCTGCCACATGGGGAAGTAGGACCTCTGGAAGCACTGTGGGTGTTGTGAGCGCTGCAAATAGTTACATAGGCTCTCTAGCAGGGGATCGGATTGGGTATACTGTAGTAGAGTTAATAGGGAATGGAAATTACGTGCTTTTTAGTCCATTTTGGAATTCAAATGCGGGTGCCGCTACCTGGAACAGTGGACTAGCGGGAGGGGTCGGGGTAGTTAGTTCAAGCAATAGTTTGGTGGGCTTGCCTGGAGATATTCTTGGAAACAATGACATCTTCCGACTGAGCAACGGGAATTATGTTGTAAATAGTGACGCAGCTTCCAATGGAGTGATTATCACTGTGGGTGCTGTAACCTGGGGAGATGGGGCAACGGGAATTACAGGGCTAATCACTAGCAGCAATAGTCTGTTTGGCAGCCATTCGGGTGATTTTGTTGGGTCGGGTGGGATAGTGGAGCTTGCTAATGGTAACTATGTGGTGAATAGTAACCAGTGGAACGGGAGCGGCGCAGGCTCTCTCACAGGCGCTGTGACTTGGGGAAGTAAAGCAGCGCCACTGACAGGCATTGTAAGTGCTAGCAATAGTATCGTAGGCAGTACAGCAAATGATCGCGTGGGATCTGGCGGAGTCACTGCGCTTACCAGTGGCAATTACGTTGTCAACAGCCCTCTTTGGAATGGGAGCGGCCCAGGCTCTCTCACAGGTGCTGTGACCTGGGCAAGTGGCAGCGGCG
>Ga0334722_10007492_pt1 | contig 10562 bp, 8 predicted proteins | sample C3_bottom_MG_FD_207210 | JGI IMG/M metagenome (GOLD analysis project Ga0334722, IMG submission 207210) | Sediment microbial communities from Yellowstone Lake, YNP, Wyoming, USA - C3_bottom | ecosystem: Environmental > Aquatic > Freshwater > Lake > Sediment | place: USA: Wyoming | collected... | reverse complement strand
GAAGCCCGACGCCAGAGCCAGCCAGGAGCGAGCCGGTCACACCGAACACGGTGACACCATTCTTGATGTTGCTTGCCACCAGGTCCGCGTCTCCATCCACCGAGCCCGTGCCGTCATGGTAACCCTCGGTGATGGTGACCGGCGAGGTGCCCGGCGTAACGTGCTGCTGTCCGACGTTGGTCATCGTGCCGGTGTCGCTGCCGGTATCGTTGGAGAACGTGCTGCCGTCGAGCACCTGCGCCGCCGTTGCGTCGCCGCTTGCCTGCAGCAAGGTGCCGGTGACGCCCCACATCGTCACACCGCTCTTGATGTTGCCCGGAACGAGATCCGCATCGCCGGCGCACGCACCGAAGCCGTTGTGGAAACCTGCGGGGATCTTCGCGTCCTTCGCTCCGGGATACACCCTCAGCGCCCTGCGATTGACCATCGTTCCGACCTGCGGGCCGGAGCTGTTCGAGTACGTCACACCTTCGACGACGTATTCGGGAAGGGCGCTGCCGGTGGCCTTGATCGACGTGCCGACGATGCCGAACAGGTTGACGCCGCTCCTGATGTTGGCGGCGAGAAGATCGACGTCGCCCTGGCACTTGCCCAGGCCGTTGTGAAAGCCGGCGGGAATCGCCTGGTTCGACGTCGTCGGGACCAGCGCGACGGCGCCGTTGTCGGGCATCGTTCCGGTGACGCCTACGCCGGCGGCGCTGGAGAACGTCCTTCCTGCCAGCACGTCTGCGACGGTTGCGGTTCCGACGTTGCATGCATCGAGTTTTTCCGGCGCGAGACCACCGTTGCACGCAGTCAGATCGCTACGACACGTCATGAGATCGTTGTTGCACGTGACGGGATCGCTGATGAGCTCGCCGCCCTCGAGTGCTTCGGCGACGCTCTGGTTGCACGCGTCGAGGAAAGCCTGGAACGCCGTGTTGTCGGTCGCGCTTGGGCACGTGGTGCCTTGCGCTTGTGCAGCCTGCTCGAGTCCCTGCCAGGCAGTCTCGAATCGCGCGGTGCATCTGGACAGCGACGAGGTGTACTGATGCTGGTTGCCGCCGAGTGCGAGGCGCTGCTCCGCCCTGGAGACACACTGCGCGTACTTTCCAACGGCGCCGTGCTGGCTCGATTCGCAAATCTGTTCTGCCGAAGGCGCTGCCATTGCCGCGCCCGCACCAAATACCATCGCCGCCAATGCTGCGGCCGTGATTGTCGTCTTCATGCTGAGCCTTTTTTTGCATCGTGATCCGCAGGTTGGGCCCCCAATGTCCCGCTGCTCCGGCGCGCCCTATGCATTTCGGGCCGCCCATTCTTCTGGTTGTTCTGTCTACCCCGCAGCCATTGGAGGAGACGTTTCGACGCGGACCCTGGCTGGTCCGCGTGAACCCCTCACCGCCGGCTTCGGCCCGCCCCTGCCCCCAGAAGCGGCCCCTCCGGTTGGGGACACTACCAAGTGCGACGTCCTTTTTGGAAGAGCACAGCGACTTTTAATGAGGCCGGGCGCGAATATCGGGCGGGGCGGCGGTGGAAAGTCACGGTACCCGGCGGGCCGCCGTCGTCGCCCGGTCTACGAATGGAGACTCGAGCGCGGGGCCGAAGGGCCAGGCTGCGAACGGAGACCGAAGCGCGGACCGATGAGAGCGTCATCCGGACGGGATCGGCCGAAGGGCCGGGCTGCGAACGGAGACGGAAGCGCTGCCGAGGAGCCAGAGCGGGGTCCGGAAAGCGGCAGCGATGCCGCCTTCCGGACTGATCGTTTATCTGGTGGATTTGTGGATCGCTTCCTCGCCGGCCTCGCCGGCTCCCTCTACGTCTCTGCCGACTCCTTTGACCGTGTTGCAGGCCAGCATCGACGAAGTCGTGATCCAGGCGACGAACGCGAGCGCGATCCAGCGTGAAAGTTTTCGCATGACATTCCTCCAAAAGTATTTTGCCCCTTACTGTTTACCTCGGCTCGAGCAGGCAACAAGGAGCAACGGGGCATCCGGGTGTCCAAATTGAACGTCAGTACGAGTAGCCATCAGTTTCGTGATTGCGGGGACCCTGTGGGATCGACGCTGCCCCGCCGATACGAGTGATTCTACGCTGGCGACGTTATCTCAGCCTCGAAAAGGAAGAGCCGCCTCGGCAAGACGGTTGCCTTCGAACAGTTCTTCGAGCGCGTCGCCGAGCCGTCTGGAACTGTCGCGAACTTTCTCCCAGCGGCGCTGTCGTTCGCTCGTCGAGAAGACCTGGAAATCGCTGCGGTCGGGAATCTTTCCTCCCGGCAGACTTGCGATGAACTCGTGCGACGGCGTTACCAGCACCGTCCGGGCGAGCAACGGGCCGTGGGCGTGGCGCCAGCGCAGCATCTTGTCGAACCATCCCGGAACGATGTGATTGCTGAAATGCGGGTAGAAGATCAGGCCCGGCGGCGCCACGAAGTCCATCGCGAAGTGATAGTCGGTGACGCCCCCGTCGCGGTAGAAGCCGCGCGGAGCGCCGGGCAGGTCGCGAATCGCTTGCATGACCAGCGGGATCGATCCGCTCGCCAGCGTGGCATCTTCGAAATTCGTGGAGTTCAGCGCGACGTTGCAGGTCGGAAGATCGTCGAAGTGGAACGCGGGCTTTTGCGAGCCGTGAAACACGACCCTGTCGAACGCCAGCCGCAGCAGGCGGCGTGAAACTGCATTGGCGGTCGCCGTGAGCGCTAGTGCGGAAGCGAGGACGGCGGGACGTTCGGTGGCGGAAAGCCCGTGACTGCGCGCGACGCCGACGTGCAGGCGCAGCGTGGGATGCCCCAGCGCGTTGCGCACGCCGTCGGCCCCGAGCAGCACGCCGAGAATGCGACGGCTTTCCTGCGTCACCTCGGCCGGAGTTGGCTTGCGGCGGTACACCTGTGCGGCGTACACGTGCTCGAAACGATCGATCGCGGAGATCGCGTCGGGCTGCGCCAGAGCCGCGTGACGAAACGCGCCGATGGAAGTGCCGAGCGCGTGCAGCGGCCGGCTGCGCGGGCCAATCAGGCGCCGCGCGAGCACGCGGTCGATCGACGGAAGGACCAGCCATTTGGGTCCACCGGACGCGCCAAGCAAGGTGCTGAACGAGTCGGCGCGGAATCCTTCGCGCATCAACGTCGCGCGTGCCTCGGAGCCGGCGCGTACCGTGAGCATGCTGGGCGTCGTGCGCGTCTTCGAGGCCATTGGCCGGCGATCATCGATGGTCGCGCGTGCTGAAGGAAGTCGCGCATCGCCACCATCGTGGGCGGTTCTATTTCTTTTTCTTCGCGTCCTGTTTGGGAGGCGGCGCGGTCTCCACGACCGGCGGGATTCCGTCTTCGGCCTGCTTGACCATCGGCCGGATGATCTGTGGACCGAAGGTCTTGCAGATCTCGTCCGCCAGCCCCGATGCGACCTCGAAAAGATGTCCCTCCTGAACGAAGCTGATCAGGAACTCGTCATTGGAAAGTTGTATGGCGATCGATGTTTCGGGGGCGCTGTCTTCGACGAAACACTTCGGTTTGTCGGGGCGCGCCAGTTTCGGGTCCTCGCTCCAGGCGGTGAAGAACGTTCCGGCAACACGATACGTCGCATAGCGCATGAGGTCGACGGCGACGTCCGCTTCGGGAACGGTGTCTTCGGACAGATCCTTCCTGACGTCCTCGGCGTCCTTGGCCATCTCCCTGGCGACGTTCGCGATGCGCTCGCGTGCTGCCTTGACCGGATCGGCGCCGGATCCGTCCTCGGCGGCAGGTGCCGCAGCGGCGGGGGGCGTCAGCGAGCCTCCGGTGTCCAGCTGTCCCGTTTCCAGCGCCGCGGTGGCGAAGGGCGTCGCCGCCACAACGGCTGTCACCAGCGTGATGCCCATCGTGCTGCACAGTGTTGCTGCAATGCGTGTCCGGCTCATTCTGAATGCGTTCCTCATTTCTCTACCCAGGCTTCGCGTCGCTCTTGCGGCGCACGGACGACGCACGCTTCGGCGTTGGCTGTGCGCCCGACCGTTGCGCGTCATCCGGGTGAACACAACGTTCGACGCTTACGGGAACGCCGCTCAATACTGCGTTTCCCGACAGCGGATCGATCGCTTCGGCATCGGTCAGATCGTTGATGCTTGCACCCGCGTGTCCGGCGGCAACGCGCAGCCACGTGCCGTCGTTGCCGTGACCGTAGCCGTGGGGCAGCGCGACCACGCCAGGTGCGAGATTGTCGCTCAGGCGCACGGGAACCTCGACTGCACCGGTGCGGCTCGTGATGCGTACGCGATCGCCGGCCGCGATCGTGCGCGACGCGGCGTCGTCCGGATGCATGTGCAGCACGCAACGGTCGGGCCCCGTCACCAGGCGCGGCAGGTTGTGCGACCAGCTGTTGAGCGTGCGCGCTTCGCGGATGCCGATCAGCACCAGCGGTGCAGCGTCGTGCGTCAGGGTTCGATGCAGGCGTTGCAGGTCTGCGACGAGTTCCTGCGGCGCAAGGTCGATTCTTCCGCCCGCGCGCCTGGGCAATCGCTCCGGCAGGCATGGCCGCATCGGTCCGAAGTCCATTCCATGCGCGGCCGCCTTCAGGCGCGCCAGCGTCAGCCCGGATTTCCACGGCCGCAGTCCGTTGCCGTACGGTCCTGCGCGCAGCGCCGCATCGAGCACCAGTCGCATGGCACGGGTGCTTCCGATCGCATCGAGCGCCTGCAGCGCCAGGCCCGCGACATGACCGGTGCCGCCGCGTTCACGGTACAACGCTGCGGCGAGCGCGATGAAAATGTCGCCTTCGGTTCTGGTATCCGGCGGTGCATCGAACACCGGCGGCGACCAGCGCGGCGTGGCGCGTACCGCAAAGAGCGGGAACACCAGGTCGAACTGTTCGCGCTCGAGCGGCGTCACCGGCGGCAGCACGATGTCGGCGTGACGCGTGGTCTCGTTCAGGTAGAAGTCGATCGACACCATGAATTCGAGCGTTTCGAGCGCGTCGGAGAGGTGGCGGCCGGCCGGTGACGACAGCACCGGGTTGCCCGCGATCGTCACGAGCGCTCGCGTCCTTCCCGTTCCCGGCGTTTCGATTTCGCTGGCGAGCGTCGCTGCCGGCAGCTCTCCCATGAATTCGGGCGTACCGCTGATGCGTGAGGTCCAGCGTCCGCGCTCGCTTGCGGGCTGCAGCCCCATCACGTCCACGGCAGGACTCGGGAACATCGCGCCGCCTTCGCGATCGAGGTTGCCGGTGACGACGTTGAGAACCTCGATCAGCCAGTTGATGGTCGTGCCGAACGGTACCGTGCTCGTTCCCATCCGTCCGTAGCAGACGGCAGCCGGTGCGTCGGCGAATGCACGGGCGATGTCGCGGATCGTGCCCGCGGCGATGCCCGTGCGTTCGGCAACAGCCTCGGGAGTGAACGCGGCGACGGCGTTTGCGACGGTGCCGAGTCCATCGAGCATCGGGGCGAGGTGACCCAGCCTGATCCGCTTGTCCGCGAACAGGCACTGCAGCATCGCTGCGACCAGCAGCGCATCGGTGCCGGGACGGATGAAGTGATGCTCGTCGGCGATGCGGGCGGTCTCGGAGCGCCGCGGGTCGATCACTACGATTCTGCCGCCGCGCTGGCGGATCTCGCGCAGCCGCCGCGGCATGTCCGGCGCCGTCATCAGGCTTCCGTTGGAGATCGCCGGATTGGCACCGATGATCAGCATGGAACCGGTGCGGTCCACGTCCGGCACCGAGAGCAGGAGTCCGTTGCCGTACATCCAGTGGCTGACGAGCTGCTTGGGAAACTGGTCGAGGGAGTTGGCGCTGAAGCGTTTGGTGGTCGCCAGGGCGGCCAGCAGCACGTCACTGAACAGCAACGCGCCGGTGTTGTGGACGAACGGCTCGCCGAAATAGCTGGCGACAGCGTCGTTGCCGTGCTTGCGCTGGACTGCCGCAAGGCCGGCTGCGGCCTCCGCGAACGCCTGGTCCCATCCGATGCGGTGCCAGGTGCTGCCGCGCCGTCGCATCGGGTAACGCAGGCGATCGGGGTCGGAGTGCAGGTCTGCGAGCGCAGCAGCCTTGGCGCAGACGTAGCCGCGGCTTGCGGGATCCTGTTCGTCACCGGTGATGGCGTCGATCCGGTCGTCGCTGACATGGATGGCGATGCCGCAGCAGGCTTCGCACAACGTGCAGGTTCGGTAGACGACGCGTGACATCAAGCCGCTTCCGGCAGGCGGTGCGGGCTTCTTGGCGAGAGCGGCCAGAGCAGTCAAGCCAGAGCGCTCAAACAGGAGCATTCACGGCGAACGCCGGCGGAACGTCATTTCTGCTTCGGCACCAGCTTCATCGTGTAGGGATGATTCATCAAGCCGATGAACATGTCGGTCCAGTATTTCTGATGCATCGCTGCGGCAACGCGTTCGGCCATGGCCGGCGAAGTCACCATTTCGACGTTGTCGAACGTCTGGCCGGCGATTTTGATCGCCGTCATCGGTTTGCTGGCGCTGCAGTCGACACGCGCGGCGGCACGACTTCCCAGACGCACGTACACGTCGCCATCGAGCACGACGAGCCAGACGTAAGACCAGTGTTCGCCTTCCTCCGGACAGTCCGAGCGGAACTGCAGCGTCTCTTCACCTTCCCACGCGGCCGGGGTCCATTCCGCCGCGAAAGCAGCCGTTGCGGTCAGCAGAACGACGAATGACAGGACCAGAGCGCGGATCTTCATGGTGCAGTCTCCTTGCGTGCGCCGCGGCGTAACACGCCGGGCCCTGCGCGTCTGATGTACGCAACCTCGAGCCTTCGGGCAAGCACGAACGGTGAAAGACTTCGAAAGCCGCTGGCGCGATTGCCACCTCACCGCCGCGCAACATAAACTCCCCGACCATGGCGAATCCGACAACAGACCCTCTTTTTCCCGAGTTGCCGATCGACTGGAACGAGATCACGCAGCAGGCGACGAGCCTGCTCAGCGACTACATCCGCATCAACACCACCAACCCTCCCGGCGGCGAGGAAGCGGGTGCGATCTTCCTGCGTGAAGCGCTGAGGCGCGAAGGCATCGACTCGACCTTCTACGATGCCGGCGACGGACGTGTGTCGATGTCGGCGCGTGTGCCTGCGACGCATTCGAGCGGGCTCAAGCCGATCGTGCTGCTCTCGCACATCGACGTCGTGCCGGTCGAGCCCGAACACTGGAGCGTCGATCCGTTCTCCGGCGCCGTTCTCGAAAACGTGATCTGGGGACGCGGCGCGATCGACATGAAGGGCATGGGCATCATGGAGCTGCTGTGCATGGTGCTGGCAAAGCGTCACGGCATTCCGCTGGAGCGTGACCTGCTCTATGTCGCCGTCGCCGACGAAGAAGCCGGCGGCCTGCAGGGCATCCACTATCTTTCCGAACATCACCCGGAACTGCTGCAGGCCGATTACGTGTTCAACGAAGGTGCCTACGGGTTTTGCGAGTTCATGGGGCGCGATGCGAAGATTCTCGGCATCTGTCCGAGCGAGAAGAGTCCGTGCTGGTTGCGCGTCAGCGCCAGGGGGCTGCCCGGACACGCGTCGATTCCGCACTCGAAGAACGCCCTTGCCAGACTCGTCAAGGCGCTTGCGCGCCTGGATGCCTGGGAGCAACGGATCGAGCTGACACCGGCGGTCGAAGGCATGTTGCGGACGCTTGCGCAGAAGGGGTTCATGCCCGCCGATCTCGATCCACGCGACAGCGCGACGCTCGCGATGCTCGCGTCCGTCGATGCGCACCTCAGCGCGATGACGCACGACACGCTCAGCCTGACCACCGTGCATGCCGGCCAGAAGATCAACGTGATTCCCGCCGGTGCCGAGGCGACCGTCGATTGCCGCCTGCTGCCGACCAGCGATCCGCTCGTGTTCGTGGCCGAGGCAAGGCGCGTGATCGACGATCCCGAGGTCGAGGTGGAGGTCATCTACCAGCACGTCTCGGGAATGTCGTCGATGGACACACCGGTGATGAGTATCGCGGCGCAGGTGGTGGCCGAGAAGCTGGGCGACGATGCTTTCCTGATGCCCCAGCTCTCGCCTGGTTTCACCGACTCCCACGCGTATCGCGCTGCCGGCGCGCAGGCGTACGGCTTCATTCCGACGCTGATGACGCGCGATGAGCTCTCGACGATTCACGGCCACAACGAGCGAATCAGTGTCGCCAATATGAGGCTTGGGACCGAGATCCTGTTCGAGGTCGTTCGCCGCCTCGGCTGCCGGGCGTAAGCGCTTCCGCGCGAGCCGGCGAGGGAACGCACATGATCCTGACGCGCGAGAAGATTCTCGAAGAGATCGAGGCCGGCAATCTCGCGATCGATCCCTTCGACCCTGCGTTTCTCGGTCCGGCTTCCTACGATCTCCAGTTGGGTGACGAGTTGCGCATCCTCGATGCGGAGGTCGGAGTGATCGACGTCACCGACGAGGCCGACTACGTTGCCTACAGCAACGTCGCGACTCTGGAGCACCCTTTCGTGCTGGCGCCAGGGCAGACGATCCTCGGCATCACACGCGAGAGGGTGCGTTTGTCGTCGAGCTTGTGCGGATGGCTCGAGGGCAGGTCACGCTTCGCGCGTCTCGGCCTGATGATCCACGTGACCGCAGGTTTCATCGCTCCGGGTGTGAACAATCGGCAGGTACTGGAGATCGCCAACATCGCGCCGTACTCGATGAGGCTCCATGCCGGCGTGCGCATCGCGCAGCTTGTCGTGCAGCGCACCGAAGGCGATGCCGTTTATTGCGGCCGCTTCGCTCGACAAATGAAAATCTGAAACGTGCGCTACGCGTGCGCGGAAGGGGCACGCGCAAACTCTTGTGAGACATTCCCCCGGACGCGCGCGCCACGACGAGTGGGAGCGCGATCCCTGCATCGTCGCGGCAGTGCACGCCAGGACGTCTCAGGCAGGCAACCGCCACCAGCCGCAACTGTGTGCGCCCCGCTGCGCCACGCGCGAGTGATCGCAGTGCTGAACGCGTGCTCACGCGAGTGACCGGCGCGGACATCGTCTCGCGTCTGCACCAGCACTTTTCACGCACTTGCAACGCGACATGGGCTTGATCCGCCTCATGTGAGCAAGCGCGTTTCGCACCTCACAGCCATGTGCGCGGCATCCTCGCCCGGAGGGGAAACAATCCGACAGGTGCAACGAGCGCGTGTTGTGCAACGGCGCGCGCACAATGCTCCCGCATGTACGTCACCGCGGTGCGTGATCGAAAGTCCTTTCGCTCTCCAAGATTTTCTGGCTCTCTTTTTCCGAACGGGGAATGTGCATCGAGTTTCGCGTTGGGAGAGGGTCGTCCCACGCCAGAGCAATTCACCGCTGCTCGTCCAGAGGTAGGAACGAACGGTGTTGGTGAACTCCTGCATTGCGGCCTTCGTGAAAAAGGAGACAACGCTCATGAAACAGCCTGCCGCCGACAGGAATAACAGAGGCGCCATCCTGATCTTCATGGCGCTGGCCACGACGATGCTTCTCGGATTTTGCGCACTGGTGATCGACATCGGCTACGGCATGGCGACGAAAGCGCAGCTTCAGAATGTCGCCGACTCGGGGGCGATGGCGGGGACGGCGGAACTGGGCCGCATCTACAATCACCTCGGGAACAACGTGGACTACACCACGTATCCGTTGACCGACGCGGACCGGGCCCGGGTGCTGTCGAAGGTGAACGACTACACGCTGCAGAATTTCGCCGCTGGAGTTCCCATCATGGTCGGTCCGTCCGACGTCGTTTACGGAATCTGGAATGGATCCACGAAGACGTTCACTTCGGCATCCACCGGCGTCAACGCGATTGCGGTCACGGCGCGGCGCGATGACAGCGCCAACGGAACGTTGGCGACATCGCTTGCACAGATCTTCGGGGTCAGAAGCATGGCGGTCAAGGCCGACGCAACCGTGAACATCCTTTCCGGTGTGCGATCGATGCCGCCGGGCATGGGCGACGTGCCGTTCGGCATCGCGTCGGCCTGGTTCACCTCGCGAGAGACGCCGTGTGGCGAGAATTCAGGAATCCAGTTCTTCCCCACGGGAACTGCGACCGGATGCGCGGGATGGCACGTGTTCGACGAAGCTCCCGCGAATACCGCGAAACTGCGCGACATCGTGCAGGATCTGACATCGGGCACGTACGTCTCGCCCGAAACGATCGCGGGAGAGAATGCCTACAATTTCACCGGCGGAACGATCGCGGCGGCGTTCATGGACTTCGTGACGCTGTTCGATTCGAAGAAGGGAGAGGACGGCACGTGGCTGGTTCACGTGCCCGTCTACGACCGGCAGGACTGCTCCAACCCCACCGGGCGAATCAAGATCATTGGCTTCGCAGCTGCACGCATCACCAACGTCAGCACGTCGCCGTACAAGCGCATCGACGCGCAGGTGGAATGCGACATCGTGCCGTGGGGAGAGACTGACGGCCCCGGCAATTTCGGCACGTCGGTCCAGGTCACCCGCCTGATCGAGTGACCCCGGGCATACCTGATCGAATGAGGTCTACGGAGGCTGCTCAGGCCCGATGCGTCGGGTGACTGCGCCGGCGGCGCGTCAGTCGCGACGCGGGCGAGGTTTCCGGAGGCTCTGCCTGCCGAGGGCCGAGCGATCGGGCGTCGATTCCTTACTTTCCCCCCGT
>Ga0334722_10007491_pt1 | contig 10562 bp, 8 predicted proteins | sample C3_bottom_MG_FD_207210 | JGI IMG/M metagenome (GOLD analysis project Ga0334722, IMG submission 207210) | Sediment microbial communities from Yellowstone Lake, YNP, Wyoming, USA - C3_bottom | ecosystem: Environmental > Aquatic > Freshwater > Lake > Sediment | place: USA: Wyoming | collected... | reverse complement strand
CGGTGGTCGCCGTACCCCCGAATGAAATGCCCTTCCATCATCTCCAGTACCTTGTTGAGGTTGGTAGCGTAGGGGCCGTAATGCCCCGCTTCATATCTGAGGCGTAGGGGTTCACCAGCTTCCTGCAGGAAATAGGCGAGCTTCTGCACTTCCAGCAGGGTGCGGCTGTAGTCGAGTGCCGAGTAGGCGTCCATCAGCCTGACAAACAGCGCGCGAGCGGGCGTCATGTGCGGTCGTTTGGTGCGTACAGGCATGGCTTTGGCATCCGGTGTACCGGCGGGTTCAAACAACAGAACCTGCACATCCGGCAGGGTGGCGAACGCCTTCTCGATCATTGGCCGCACTACACGCCACTCCAAGCCGCCCAAACCGCAACCGAGCGGCGGCACGGCGATGGAGCGAATTTCCAGACGTTGCACGTCAGCCACCATTGCCCTAAGGCCGGATTCAATGTCCTCAATACGAGAATTGCCTTTCCAGTGGCGCTTGGTCGGGAAATTGATGATGTAGCGCGGATTGACCAACCCACCGTTGTCATAGATAAGCATCTTGCCCGGCACCATATCACCTGCGTGACACGCAGCCTCGTATACCTTGAAATTGGCAGGGAAGGCCTGCTTGAATTGCAGGGCGATGCCTTTGCCCATGTAACCGACGCAATTCACAGTGTTCACCAGTGCTTCGGCCGCGGCCCGCAACAAATTTCCCCGGGTGAGTTCGATCATCTCGCTCTCCTCTCTCAGTAATACCAGCCCGCTTTGACAACGACCTCAGGTCGCGTCCGCTGCGGAATCTGGTTTAGTATGCCTTCAACTCGCTGCTTCGCTGCAACGTTCAGTACTACGATGCCACGTATAAGCGACCAATCCAACGACTGCCAGACCAGAAACTCGGCCTGCTTGCGGCGCTTGCGATCATTGTCTTCTGGCTGGTCGGACCAATAGCGCGCTCCTACGATATCCCAATCCACCTGGTCCAAATGAACTAAATCGTCATACCAGTCGGTAAAATTCGCCAGCCCATGCCCATCTGAAAATACAAATCGGCATCCCGCCTGCTGCACGATCTGCGCTGTGGTCACCAAATAGATCAAGGGCTCCTGGCCTTCGCTATAACCCGGCACACGCCCGGTCTTGAGATTGAGCAGCATGACCGACAGCGGGCCGAAGTAGAACGGTAAGTAGTCGTGAATTGTACCGCCAGGTCCACAGGCAATCTGTTTGACGTGGCGGCTAGCCTGCACGCTCACATTGTGAATCGGCCGGTAGGGCAGTCCGTCGTTCGGCGTCGAATGCGGCGCGTGCAACGTTCCCCTCGTTAACAACGTAGGCAGGCTGTCCACGTGTACCAAGCGGTAGAGCCAAGTCGGATTCGGAGGCGCGGCATTGGGCATTAGGTCAGCCCTAAGTCTGGCGGCGTTCTAACCTGGCCTAACAGCAAGTCAGCGGCCAAGCCTTGGCGAAGCATGTCAAGTTTTGCGCTCAGCGAATGCTCAGTAGCAATTAGCGCATCAACCGCACGGGCTTCCTCCAAAAACCGTACTTGCTGTGCAATTGGCGGGCAAGGTAATCTGAATCGTCCAATATCTTCCCCTGACACCCCAGACACAGCCACATGTCTTATGAACCGCCGACGGTCCAGCCAGGCAATTGAGCTCCTCAGGAAGCGAAGCGCGAATTCTGGATCGACAATATCTCGATTCAAACGAACTCGAACAACTGACGACTCGAACGTAAGCGGTTCAGACAAGCGAGGAACCAGAACACTCAGGCCAGCACCCTCCAGATTTAAGGAACGACGAGCAAACAGCAAGTCTCCTTCTTCGAGTCCGAATCGATCAAGTTCCGGCTCCGTTACATCGACGCGCGCTGCCGTCTCGGCAGACACATACATGCCCATGAATAAATCGGGCATATGTGCCATTCTGATGCCTCGTCCATAAAAGTGCGGCTTCTTGTAGAGGCCATTTCGACTTGGCTGTAGGTAGCAATCCTTCAGTTGGAAATCCCGCCAACCAGATCGGTCCCTGTTGTCAGCGGCAAAACAATTGAGCGTCAACCCTTCTTTTGCATTCTTAAGCTTCGCGATTACCGCCTCGGTTTGCTCGATAGCGTCATCGACCGCATCGAGAACAGCGCTGATGCGTGCTTGTTCATCAACTGACGGATAGCGAAGTTGCAAGCCCAACAACTGTTTGGTGCTTATGCCCTTAACGGTCGAACCAATCGCGACCCTGTCCAACTCACGGCCGCGTAGCGCAAGCGCTCTAATGAAGAACGCAGGCTCCACTGCGGACAAATCAATGAGCGCTTTGACATCCTGATTGATTGCGGTTGAAACCGTCGACAGCGCACAGCGCCCAACCGCCATTCGCGTGCAAACAAGTGGGGTGTTCGGCGGTATCAAGTTGCTTGCGCTGTTACGCAGTCCCTCTACACTTATGTGCTCCTCGGTGTCCCGCAGATAGATAGAATCCTCAGGAAAGTCCTTTACAGAGGCCCAAGGTATTGAGCCCTGCCAATAACCGGAATTATTTCTGGACGGCGTTCCTCCACCCACCGCTCGGCATAGTGCGCTCAAGGGGGCCTCATTCCAGGAAGCCTGCGTGCTCATGCGTATGCAAGCCGTCGCAGCAAAGCGTCGAGGCGCGTCTCACCCTTTGCGCGTTCGAAACGCAAGTCACTAAGCATGACGCGGTACTTGTCCCACAGCCGCTCGACATGCGCAACCAGCGTGGTCAGCTTATGCACTAGCGCATTCTCCAGTGCCTGTTGTACGCGTTCCTCTAGCAGATGCAGCACCATGTTGGCGGTCTGCGCCTCGTTCATGTCGTTACAGCGCCGGGTGAGCGTGTCGAGAAACTGATTCAGCAGTTCGCGATAGCGGGCACGGGTGGCGGCGAGATTAGTCTTGATAATTTCGTAGGGTTCAAGCTCCGTTTGTAGCGCGGCAACTTGGTCGAGCACGGGCGCGAGCCGCACCCGGAGGCCAGCGTGCTCCGCGGCGAATGCCGCGTTGCCGGCGTGCTTCTTCGTGCCGAGTTTCTTTTCCAGTTCCTTGAAGCGCTTGAGGTCGTCACGGACGCCATCCTTGAGTTCCTTGATGCGGCGCTCTAGGTCCTTGGCATAATTCCAGCCCTCGGCTTCCTCCTCGTCCTCGGGAAGTTCCTGAGCTTCCCAGACTTCCTTCTCGGCGCGTAGGCGTGTGATTTCCTGGCGTTCCGCTTCAATGCGCGCCAGGTAGTCCTGCATGGTGTTCTGTACCAGCGGATGGGCGAAAGGGTCGAAGATCGGGCCGCTGCTTTCCTCGTCCTCAAGAGCGTCGGCGATGGCGTCCAGCCAACCCTCGATGACGCCGGAGAAGCCTTGCTCCATCAGGGTCTTGAGATCGGGCAACACATCGCTCCACCAGCCGGCCACCACGCCGGCAAGCTGAAAACTGTCAAGTGCGCCTATTGGCAACAGCGCCGAGCCAAAGCTTTTCAGGAATTCACTCCGAACCCCGTTAAGGTCGCGGCCCTTGGGTAGATCGGCGAGGCGGTGTCGGTGCGCCGCCCACCAGTCATCGCAAGCTGCGAACACTGTCTCTCGGCGGTCGCGTATGCCGGTGTCAGCTTCGATCACACGCCGGATGGCTGCGCGGTTGTCCAGTGCCTCGGGAAAGTCAGCATAGCCTGAAAAGCCGGTGAGGTATGGGGCAGCAGGCTCGGCAACGGTCGTTACCCGCTTGCCCTTGCGAGTAGCGGGTTCTGTACGAGGTGTGAATAGATGCGTGAGGTTAAGCCCCACCGCTTCGAATAGCGGACGCTCAGCCTCTATTTCTGCGACCGGCACGCCGCCCTGCAAATGCGCCCGTACGTCATGCGGCTCCGGCGGGGGGGCGTTGTCCACGTAGCGCCGGATATTTAGATTGTAGTCGTTGTCAGCCAGTTCCTGCACGCTCACGGCGCGAGCGTAGGCCGGCACGTTGTCGAAGCGGTCAAACGTGGAAACAATTTTTTCGACGTGTTCGGGCTTGAGGTAGTTCTGAGCGCGGCCGGCGTGATATTCGGCGTCGGCATTGATGAACAGCACTTGGCCACGCCGGGCCTGCGACTTGCGGTTCGATTCCGGGCGCAATACGAGAATGCAGGCAGGAATGGTCGCACCATAAAACAGGTTTTGCGGCAGTCCAATGACCGCCTCGATCAAGTCCTGCTCGACCCACTTCTGACGAATCTTCTTTTCCTCGCCGCCCCGGAACAACACGCCGTGAGGCATGACAGTGGCGACCATACCTGTCGGTTTGCACACCGCCAGCATGTGCTGGGTGAACATCAGGTCGCCCTTCTTCCCGGTTGTCGGACACCAGCCCCAGCGAAAGCGCTCGGGGAACTCCATGTTGGTGCGACTGTAGTTCTGACTGAACGGCGGATTGGCGATCACCCGGTCAAAGCGTTCCAGTTCCCCAGCCTCGCGGTGCAGCGGATGCAGCAGAGTATCCTCGCGTTCGATATGGGCATCGGGGATGCTGTGCAGAATCATGTTGAGTTTGCAAATTGTCCAGGCAGAAACGTCCAGAACCTGCCCGGCAAGGCGCATATCCGCGCTGTCGCCGCCCGATTGCTCGACGTATTCCTTGGACAAGATAAGCATGCCTCCCGACCCACATGTGGGATCGTAGATGCTCATTCCCTGCGCAGGCTTCAAGAGACGCACCATTAAGCGCACCACGTCACGCGGCGTGTAGAAATCACCGCCCTTCTTGCCCGCCGATTCGGCGAACATGTTGATCAGGAATTCGTATGCGGCGCCCAACAGGTCGGAGAACTGGAAATCACCATTGCGAAAACGGTAGCGGTTGAAATGGCGCGCCAGCGCCCGGCAATCCTCGTCATTGATTACGCGCTTGTTGCCGACCTGCTTCATGAAGTCAATATGGTCGAGCACACCTTCGAGCGGGGCGTTCTGTTCGCCGAGCTTGGTCAACGCAGTGTTGAGCAGCGTGGCGTAGCGATCGGTGTTGAGCTGATCGATCAGGTGCGGCCAGCGCGCCTCCGGTGGAACGAAGAAGCTGTCATAAAACATCGGATCGTCACGGTTTTCGGGGGCGATCTTCTCACGCTCGGCGTCGAACTCGTCGGAGCAGCGCTTGAGGAAAAGCATGCCGAAGATGAAGTCCTTGTACTCGGATGCATCCATCTTGCTGCGCAGGATGTCCGCCGCCGCATACAGATGCCGTTCAAGCTTGGCGAGTGATAATCGGGCCATTCGTTCGTCCTGTCAGGCCGCGCGCTTCGCGGTTGTTTTTCTAGTTTTTACGGCCGTCTGCTTACGGGGCTTTACAGCGGAGCGTTTCACATCGTCATCCTGGGCACCGCCTGCACGCACCCAGTCATCTACCTCGGACAACTTGAACTTCCAGAGTCGGCCGATCCTGTGGGCAGGAAGTCCCTTCGCCTCGATCCATCGATAGACGGAATCCCGGACTACGTCGAGATGCTCGGCGACCTGATCTACAGACACCCAATGTTCATTCATCACATGTTCCCGCACCTATCGTCCTGGTGATAGTAGGTCATAGTCGGTTCCAATCGTATAAAAAATACTCTATCAGATCTTCATTATACGGGCCAGTGGTTCATGACAATCCACGAATTCGTCATCATGAATTCCTCGATCTCGCACCCAATCGTACAGCACCCTGAACACAAAAAGTTGCAGTACCTCTGGGTTCGCCAGCTCCGTATTGTCCAATTTGCCGCATTGCATACTTGAACAGTTTGGTCGCGCACGCTCCATATTTTTTATATGGAGAACGTGATGACTGTCATCCATTGTGCCGCCTGCGGCAAGGAGTTCGAACCACGCCCGCAAATCCTAAACCAAGCTTACTGCTCCGCTCCAGAATGTCAGCGCGAACGTCACCGGATTTGGCAGAAGAAAAAACGCCAGGCTGATCCCAAATACCGCCAGGATGACGCCGACTGCAACAGGGATTGGGCGTCTGATCATCCGAGCTACTGGCAGAAATACCGCACCGATCATCCGGACTATACGGAACGGAACAGAAAGCTCCAGCGCGAACGCAATCCGAAGACCAAACGTGCACCGATTGCAAATGAGAACGCGTCAATTCGGGATATCTCTTTGCAATCAGGGCGGTACTGGCTCGTACCCATTGGCCCAGACGGAATTGCAAAGGAGGACGCGTGGCTTGTCGAAATTGCTGTTATTTCATCGGGTTGCAATCCTTTAACGCGTGGTGACGAGTAATTGCAAATGAGAACGTTATGGATCGTAACGTCCGCCGCTGCTATGGTGTCGCGCGCAATGTTCTCGACGCAATTCTTTGGATGTTCCGCGTCATTCCATCGCAGTGGGGTGGGATGACGCGTCATCATTCTTGAGACCGAGAGCCATAATTTGAAATCAAACGGGACGGCCCTTCGGTATGGAAGATGACAACGCAGAGAATGGTGCAGCGATTCAGAAATCGATCTTCCGCGCCGCCGAGTACGTTCGCATGTCAACCGATCATCAGCAGTACTCGACGCAGAACCAGAGCGACAAAATACGCGAGTACGCTTCTCGGCGCGGCATCGAGATCGTCAAGACCTATGCCGACGAGGACAGAAGCGGTTTGGCAATCAAAGGACGCGCAGCTTTGCAACAGTTAATCAAGGATGCCACGGCCGGCACGGCGGACTTCCAGATTATCCTGGTCTACGACGTTAGCCGCTGGGGACGTTTCCAGGACGCTGACGAAAGTGCGTATTACGAGTATATCTGTCGCCGCGCCGGCATCCAGGTTGCCTATTGTGCCGAACAGTTTGAAAACGATGGCTCTCCTGTCTCCACCATCGTCAAGGGTGTCAAGCGAGCAATGGCCGGTGAGTATAGTCGTGAGCTGTCAGTAAAGGTGTTCGCCGGACAGTGCCGACTGATTGAACTCGGTTTCCGCCAAGGTGGCCCAGCCGGCTATGGACTACGCCGCATACTCGTCGACCAGAAGGGCTCAGTCAAAAGCGAACTGGCCCGAGGCGAGCACAAGAGCCTGCAGACTGACCGCGTCATCCTGACTCCCGGCCCGGACGATGAAGTCCGCGTCATCAATCTCATCTACAAGTGGTTCATCGATGAGTGTATCTCCGCATCCGAGATCGCCGGTCGACTGAATGGCATGAAAATACAAAACGATCTCGCCCGCGACTGGACACGCGCCACCGTTCAGGAGGTACTGACGAACGAGAAATATATCGGCAACAATGTCTATAACCGGATCTCGTTCAAGCTGAAGAAGACCCGAGTGGTAAATCCGCCGGAAATGTGGATACGAAAAGAACATGCATTTGATCCCATCGTTCAGCCCGACCTTTTCTACACGGCGCAGGGCATCATCCGCGAGCGTGCCCGGCGCTATACGGATGGGGAACTGATCGAGCGCTTGCGCAGCCTCTACGCAAATCGCGGCATTCTTTCTGGCCTGATCATTGATGAGGCGGAGAACATGCCATCCACCTCCGTCTATATCCATCGGTTTGGCAGCCTGATTCGCGCCTACCAAATGGTGGGGTTCACTCCCGATCGAGACTACCGTTACCTCGAAGTCAACCGCTTTCTACGCCAACTTCATCCCCAGATCGTCGCCGAGACCGAAACGCAGATTGGGGCGATCGGTGGACACGTCGTGCGCGATCCTGCCACCGATCTCCTACGCGTCAATCAGGAGTTCAGCGTTTCTCTGGTAATCGTTCGTTGCCACACTACCGAAGTTGGCAGCCATCGCTGGAGGGTCAGGTTTGACGCCAGCTTGCGTCCCGACATTACTGTCGCAGTACGTCTAAACCATTCGAATCAGGCTGCGCTTGACTACTATCTGCTGCCCCGGCTGGATTTCGGACAGCCGCGCATCAACCTTGCAGACTATAACGCAGTCGAATTCGATTGCTATCGTTTCGACACTTTGGATTATCTCTATGGCATGTCTGCGCGAGTACGACTCAGGAGGGCCGCATGACACCCACGCATCGCGCCAGCATAGTTCGGATGATTCCCATCGATCTGATTGATGTTTTGAATCCGCGTGATCGCAATAAGCGGGTTTTCGAAGAAATCGTTGAGAACATAAAGACCATTGGTCTCAAGAAGCCAATCACCGTCACACCACGCGTCGGGAAAGATGGAAACGAGCGCTTCCTATTGATTTGCGGTGAAGGACGACTAAACGCTTTCCGCTCACTGGGTGAAGCCACTATTCCCGCATTAGTGGTCACCGTCAGCGACGAAGACGCCTTCATCATGAGCTTGGCGGAAAACATCGCCCGTCGCCAATTCCGTCCGCTGGAAATGCTGTCCATCATCAAGCAGATGAGCGACAAGGGTTATAGCCCCAAGGCAATCGGGAAGAAAACAGGCCTCACGGCCAATTACATCGTTGGCATACTGACCTTGCTCCAGCAGGGCGAAGAACACCTGCTGATCGCTGTCGAAAGAGGGCGAGTACCACTGAGTGCTGCCTTGGCTATCGTCAATGCGGGTGATGACGATAAAGCCATTCAGTTGGCAATGCAGGAGGCTTACGAGTCGGGGAAACTACGGGGTCAGCAATTGAAGGTCGTGCGCCGGATAATTGAGCGCCGGCAAACATCGGGTCGCGCCGGGAGGCGTGCCAAGACACGCAAGAGCGCTGATGTCTCCACATCGAGCCTTGTGCGTACCTACCAGCGGGAAGTTGAGCGACAAAAGAATACTGTGAAGAAAGCGGAACTTACCCAACAAAGGCTGCTGTTTGTCGTTAGTGCGCTGCGACAGTTCTTTTCGGACGAAAACTTCATCAACCTGTTGCGTGCGGAGGGGCTGGACACTTTGCCTGAATATCTCGCCAACCGCGTATGGCCGAGCGGTAGCGCAACATGAACAAAGTGTCACTCGGCTTTGTTCCCGACCCTCTTTCTGTTCCGTTGGATCAGATCCTTCCCTCGCGAAGTTTGCCTATCGCACTATCCGCCTCGGTCAAATTCAAACAGATCGTGGCGTCCATAAGCGAAATCGGATTGATAGAGCCTCTATCGGTCACGGCCTTAGATAAAGCGTTAGGGCAACACATGTTGCTCGACGGACATGTGCGTTTGGTGGCATTGCGGGAGTTAGGGTACGAAGCAGCGCCCTGTCTGATCGCCACAGATGATGAGGCGTTCACCTACAACAGTCGTGTAAATCGGTTGTCGACCATCGAAGAACATCGAATGATTCGTCGGGCAATCGAACGCGGCGTTTCTGCGGAGCATTTGGCGAAGGCTCTAAGTATCGACATCTCCCAGATCATGAAAAGGGCCAATCTCCTCGACGGAATATGTCCTGAAGCCGTTGAACTGCTGAAGGATCGACACTTCTCCGCCGATATTGCCCGAGTGATTCGCAAGATGAAGCCCACACGACAGGTTGAATGTGTGGAATTGCTGGTATCGGCGAACACCATCACGGTGCCTTACGCCGAGGCGCTACTGGTCGCTACGCCCGCCGAGATGTTGGTCGATGGCAAAAAGCCGCGCAATCTGACCAGCGTGACGCCGGAACAAATTGCACGCATGGAGCGAGAGATGGAGAACCTGCAGGGACAGTACAAACTGGTCGAGCAAACCTATGCCGAGGATGTGCTCAATCTGGTGTTGGCCAAAGGCTATCTTGGGAAGCTATTTGTAAACAAATCTGTGATTCGCTTCTTTCAGCAAAAGCAACCGGAAGTCCTGGCCGAGTTAAAGATGATCGTGCAAGCGTTATCGCTTGATCGTTGAGAGCGAAGAATTGACCAGGAGCATTTGAAACCCTTCCAAGCTTGGAAGGTCGTAGTGCTGCCCGTGTGGGCGATACGAGGGTCTTTAACAATTTGGATGCTGTTGGGCTGTCGCTTGCCTATGCCAGATACGACAGGTGGGGTCGTATTGGCGATCGACAGCTGACAGGCGCGCCGCTGGCCTGTTCATTCTTATTGGTGGGTAGGGATGAATAAACAGCGGCACCAACCATTCTCAACCCGGCCGGCTTGTCATCCCGGTCGCAACAGGAAATCGGCTTCTGCGACCCGCCTCGTCAGCAATCCGGGCATTTCTGATGAGTAGCGTATGGTACAAACGCAAAAATGCTCCCCGAATCAACCAGAAGGCCGAACCGGGGAGCTTGCGTTTGGAAAGTCAGAAAATTCTCTACCGCGCCCAGCCCTTTGCCGTGTTCAAGTCGACTATGGCCTGATCGCCGCGCTGAAGGATTCCGAGAGTGCCTTCCTGTAGGAGTCCATCAGCGTTTGCCAGTCCGCGATCAAGGGTGGCTCGATCGAAGCAGGCGCGCTCAGCACTTGCGGCACCGGCCGCGGCGGTGGGCAAGAGACTGCCACCGGCACGTTGTGCGCGCAGGCTGCGGTAAGCATCGTACACACCAGCGAGGTCGCGTTTCGTCTTAGCGTTTTCATCGTCTGCCCTTTTCTTGGTTGCCAGGTCTTCCAATTCGCGGGTCTTGGCCGCTTTCGCGGCCTGCTCCCCGATCACCTCGACCTGAGCGGTGAAAGCGGCGTACTCGGCCTTGACT
>Ga0334722_10007490_pt1 | contig 10563 bp, 15 predicted proteins | sample C3_bottom_MG_FD_207210 | JGI IMG/M metagenome (GOLD analysis project Ga0334722, IMG submission 207210) | Sediment microbial communities from Yellowstone Lake, YNP, Wyoming, USA - C3_bottom | ecosystem: Environmental > Aquatic > Freshwater > Lake > Sediment | place: USA: Wyoming | collected... | reverse complement strand
CCTCGAATTATCAAGATAAATGTTTCGTAATTCGAAAATACCTTCACCGGTGGATTTTTAAGGGTTTTGTGAAGGCGTGCACTTTCTTTTGCCTGCCTTCATCATAATTGCGGGCCATTTTTACTGCAATACTGTTTTTCGTTTTCGCTAACAGTGAAACCAGAGTAGGAGGCAAGGCCGAAAAAAGGCCCCCTCGGGCAGGTGCCGTCGGGGGCCGGAAGGCGTTTCAAACGTCCGTCGTCTCTAGCGAGCCTCGTTTCGCTTGTAAAGGTCGATGAAGTTCAGGATGAATCGGAGCTGCTTCTGCTCAAGATGACAAATTGAACGCAGAACGGACTGAACGTTCGCCTCAAGGAGGAGCTTGCGAAGGTCCGGACCCATCGAGTGGATCATCTCCTCGACACCCTCGCGGTCCATGACCAGATAGCAGGGGGACACGCCGAGGGCCTTGGCCAGCTTCTCCACGGTCTTCAGGGAGGGCTGGACGACGCCCGATTCGACCTGGGCGACCATAGCCGGCGAGATGTCCGCCCGCTCGGCCAACTCCTTTTGGGACAAACCGAGGGTCTCGCGGGTCAGGCGAACTTTCTCGCCCAGCGTGTTGGTGGGATTGAGGATGAGTGGGATGGGCAGGTCAAGGACCTTCGCCAGATTGCGCAGGGTCTCGATGGACGGGTCGGCCTGACCGCGCTCGATGTCGCTCAGGTGGCTGGCGGAGATGCCGGCCTGCAGAGCCACCTCATTGAGGGTCAGCCGACGCTCCTCGCGCTGCAGGCGCAGCTTGTCGCCGAGAGTCAGGCCCTGGTCGACTGCCTCCAGGGGAATCAGGGCGTTCTTCGGCACGTTCAGGGCCGCCGCCAGCCGGTCGATGGCCCGCACCGACGGCGTCTTGTGATTCCGTTCGATCTCGCTGAGATAGGAGATTGAGAGGCGGGCCCGCTGGGACAACTCCGCAAGGGTGTAACCTCGCTCCTCCCTCAGCTTGCGAAGGGCCTGACCGACTTCAACCGGCATCGCGCCACCCCTTTTCCGCATCTCCCCTGGTCAATCATAATCGCCCGAGCCCGACCAGGGCGGCCGCCAGAACCACGAGGCTGAAGCCCTGGGCCACGGTGAGCCAGCCCCACAGGAATTGACCGTCGCGAAAGAATTCGGTGATAAAGCGGGCGACGGCGTAGAGGGCAAGGTAGGTATAGAAGCGGCGGCCGACCGGATGGCCGGTCGCTGGCCTCGGCGGCGAGGACCTCGGCGAGGACCTCGGCGGCGAGGGCCTCGCTGCGGGCCCCGCCGCCGGTCCCCGAAACGCCGGCAGCATCAGGACGACGAAGATGGCCAGGTCCAGAAAGGCCTCAAGGGGCTGAGCCGGAAACCGCGGCCCCTCGGCCAGGGGGGTGAAGAGGCCCCAAGCGGCCTCGGTCGGACGGCCATAACAGCAGCCCCGGAGGGTGCAGCCGATGCGGCCGATGGCCGTCCCCAGGGCCGCCCCGGGAGCCATGAGGTCGAGATAAGATAAGAAAGGCCGTCCCCGGCGACGGGCGTACCAGTACCCGGCCGTCGCGCCGCCGAGGAGGGCTCCATAGAGAGAGAGACCGCCTTCCAAAAGGGAAAAGGCTCGCCATGGTTCGGTCCGGTAAACGGGCCACTCGGCCAAGACGTAAAGGAGCCTGGCCCCGGCCAGACCGGCCAGGGTGGCGAGGACTGATAGATTCAGGATTTCGGCTGCCGGCAGCCCGCGCCGGCGGCCTTCGACAATGGCCACGATGACGCCGGCGGTCACCGCCAGGTCGAGAAAAAAACCCCAGGAATAGACGGCCAGGGAACCGACGGTGAAGAGAATGGGCCGCACGGCCGCGCGGTTTCGGCCTACCTGGCCGCGTCGACGATGTCGCGGACGATCTGGTCGACCTCGGCCGGGGTCTCGCCCAGCGGGGCCCCCGGGAAGAACGACGCGAGCAGGGTTGGCCGCAGGGCGCTGATGTAGGTCCGGCCGCCCTTCGTGTAGACGTTTATCTTGCAGGGCAGGAAGAGGCCGATACCAATGTCGCTGGTGAGGACCCGGTTGGCGTACTTGGCGTTGCAGATCTCGATGATCTTCATCGGCTCGCGTTCGAAGCCCTTTTCCTTCAAGGTGGCCTGGACGTCGTGGACGTGCAGGACCCGGAAGCCCCTCGCAGCCGTCTCGGCCTCGACCGCAGCCACGGCCTCGTCGAAGGGCCTGTCCGTGGCCACCGTGTAGCTCATCTCGGGGACCGTCTGGACCTGCGAGGCCTGCTTTTCGGCCCGCAGCCGTTCCACGCGGTCCTCGAGGTCATCCAGCTCGCGGGCCATGGCCGGCTTCAGGGAGTGGGCCGGCAGCCGCGAGCGCAGCTCCGCCAGGTCGGCTTCGGCCCTGGCGAGTTCGGCATCGATGTCGCGATTCATCACGAGACGACCTCCTTGATCCCCCGGGCCTGAATCTCGTGGACGATGGTCCGCCACGACACCGGGGCCTCCGGCAGGACCTGCCCGTTGACCATCAAGAGGGGTAGGGATGCCCGTCGTTCCTGTAACATCCCCAGGATGCTCGGGAAGCTATCCATTTTGGGGTCGTCGACGTCCACGTAACTTATCCTCACCCGGCCGTGGTACTGATGGTCGAGGAGGGAAGCGTAATGCTCGGTGATCTCCTCCTGAGATCGCGTCGGCCCTCAGCCGCCGGTGAAGCAGGCGTCGCTCACCCGAGAGCCGAAGACGACGAACTCGACCTCGGGTGGGGCCTCGAGCTTCCCTTTGGCCGACGCCTCGGGGCGCCGATTTGCGCGGAACATGGGATCCCCCCTTCCCGCGGGCGGGTGACCGGAGCGAGCTACCGGATAACTGAGGCTTTACGAGGAATCGACGGCGTCCGACCGGTGACACGGGCCCACGGCCCGATCAGGCCGGCCCTCAGCCGAAGCTGCAGGAGCCTCCGGAAGAATCGGCGTCGACGCCGCCACCGGACGAACCCGCCCGGCCGGCCTTGACGAAGATATGGCCGGAGTAATCCTGGCGGAGGCTCCGGGAGCCGCAGCCCGGACAGGCGACGCTGTCCTTCTGACTGATCGGCACGGTCACCGTGAAGCGATGACCGCAATCACGGCAGGCGAAGTCGTAAGTCGGCACGGCTGACCTCCTGAAGCTTGAGTGATCAGGGGGATATGGCCCGGGGACGCGAAGCCCCGCCGTCCATACCCCTCCGGGTATCTCGTGGCATCATTTTAACGCCCGTCGGCCGGGCCTGTCAAGGGATATCGGGCTTGCTTGGGACATCAGAAAGCTTGGTCGAACAGTGGGGGCAGTAAGTCCAACCTGGTTGAACCGGCCGCCCGCAACTGGGGCAGTCACGCCTGAGCTCGAAGCCACAGGAAGGACAGACCTTGAAATCCTCGCGGACGGCCGCTCCGCAACGCGGACAGGTCGGACTCTCCCAGGGCCACGTCCGGGCCCGCCGATGGCCGCCGGAGACCCGGGCCGCGTTATCCTCGGCCAATCGCCAGATCAGCCAGGCCACCAGGATCAGGACGAGGAGCATCATGGACGATTGTCCCCCTTCAACGGCTCACCGCAATATGGGCAGACCCGCCAGTCCGACTCAGACGGCCGGCCGCACCTGGGGCAGAGACCGCCGTGTCGCCGCTGGCCGCCATGGCCGCATGGACCGCCGTCGCCGCGCGGGCCGCCGTTGCCGGCCCGCGGGCCCATGAGCAGGTAAATGACGAGAACGACGAGGCCGATGATGAGCAGGGTCCAAAGGGGGCTCCACCAGCCCCAGCCCATTGGGCCGCCGGGCCCGTGCATCCAGTACATCATCCCGCTCATCGGGCCGTAGAAACCGTTTCGCCAATAGCCCGCGTACGAGTAGTAACCGAAGAGGTTGTAACCGACCACGGCCAGGACGAGCAAGGCCGCGGCCAGCCAGAACCAGTGATGACGGCGCATGTCGCTTCACCTCGAGGGGGCGGTCGTGGGGGCGCCGAGCCAGCCGAAACCGGCCTGTCCGGTGTAGCCGTTCACGAGGACAAGGGGACCGGGCTTACCCCCGCCCGCGGTCTGGAACTCGTAATAGCCGTAGAAGGTCATCGGGGAACCCAGGACGCTCAGACCGTCGCCGGGCCGCGAGGCCAGGAACTCTGAGGCGATCCTGGCGGCACCGTCAGCCGTGATGACCATCGCGCGGGGTTCGATCGGAGTGCCGTTGGAGGGCGTCCCGAAAGGACCGCCGATGCCGCAACCGTAACCAGCCCAGGCCCCCCGACCGGGGAAGCCGGGCTGAACGTTGCCTGCCGCGCCCGAGCTCGTGGCGCCCCAGGCCGTCCCGCCCATGCCGTACTTGGCGTCCCAGATCATGGCCAGGCCCATCTCATGGGAGGTGAAGCCGGTCACCTTGTCGACGATTACTCGGAAGGCTGCCCTGCCGGTGCTCTTTTCGGTGACCAGGAAGGACCAGGCCCGATTGAACTCAGTCGCCGGACCGCTGACGGTCAGGTCCTTGCCGACGTTGCCGAGGCCGGTCAGGTAGCGGGCGGCGTCCTTGGCCGCCTGGGCTTCATCGACCCTGATCGCGTTGGCCGGCAGGCTGCCGCCCCAGTAGGCGCCCATCATGCCGTAACCGAAACCCCGGCCATATCCACCCATCATCCCGTAGCCTGCGCCATAACCCGGGCCGTAACTTGGGCCATAACCCGGGCCGTAGCCGGGGACCGGGCCGGCCGTTCCGTCGTCGGCATCGGCCAGGCTGGAGGGCACCCCGCCACCGGCGGCGGTCTGGTAGGCCGTCTGGTAAACCGTCCGGTAAGCCGTCTGGTAAGCGGTCTGGGCTGCCCGAGCCTGCGCGCTGGCCCCGACCTGCCACAATCCGAAGGCGCTGAGACCGATCACAGCGGCCCCGATGATGGCCAGGAAAAATCGTCTTCTGCTCATTTTACTCATCTTTGGGACCCCCTTGGAGAGGCCGGCGTGTCGCGCCGGCGCTCCTGTTGTCACCGTGGATGAGTGTGCATAAAGCGTGCCAAATTCTCGCCGACGGCCATGAACCCAGGAACGGTGCGGTTCGGCGCCGTTCGGTCGAGGGCGCGGCCGCAAGTTTCATCGGCCGCGGGCGTGGCAAAACCAACAACGAGGCACCGATCGTTGGCGCAAAACAAACAGCCAGTCCATCACCCGCCGAGGCCATGCTTTTGGATACGGTAGATGAGCGTCTGGCGGGTGATGCCGAGGAGCCGGGCCGCCCGCGTCTGGTTCCCGCCGGCCTTGGCCAGCGCCAGCCGGATGAGCTCGCGCTCCACCTCTTCGAGCGAAAGCCCTTCGTCGGGAATATCCGGGATCAGGCCCGCGGGGTAACCCGCCGCCCCCCTCGGCGCCCCCGATGGGGATGACCCCGATGAGGACGACCCCGATGAGGATGACCCCGATGGGGACGACCCCGATGGGGACGACCCCGATGGCAACCGCTCCCGCAACACCTCAGGCGGTAGGTCCTCAAGCCGGATGACCTCTCCCCCGCCAGTGATGAGGGCCCGCTCGACGGCGTTCTGCAGCTCGCGCACGTTGCCGGGCCAGTCGTAGTCGAGCATCGCCTGCATGGCCTCGGGCGAGACCCTGGCCAACGTTTGACCGTGGCTCTTCACTTCGATAAAGTGCTTGACCAAGGCCGGGATGTCCTCCCGCCGCTCGCGGAGTGGCGGGAGCTGGATGGGGACCACGTGCAGGCGGTAATACAGGTCCTCCCGAAAGGTACCGGCCTCGACGGCTGCCCTGAGGTCGCGGTTGGTGGCGGCGATGAGCCGGAAGTCGGTGCGCACCGTCTCGCGCCCGCCGAGGCGCTGGAACTCGCGCTCCTCGATCACCCGCAGGAGCTTGGCCTGAAGGGCCGGGCTCATCTCGCCCACTTCATCGAGGAAAAGCGTGCCCCCGTCGGCCTGTTCGAAACGGCCGGCCCGGCGGGATACGGCCTCGGTGAAGGCGCCCTTCTCGTGGCCGAACAGCTCGTCCTCGAGGAGCGTCTCGGGTAGGGCGGCGCAGTTGACGGCGATGAATGGCCGCCCGGCCCGCGGCCCGCGTCGGTGGATGGCCCGGGCGACAAGCTCCTTGCCGGTGCCGCTTTCGCCGTAGATGATGACGTTGGCCGTCGTCTCGGCCAGCCGGTCCACCAGGGCCAGGACCTTGCGCAGGGCCTCGCTGTCACCGATGATGATCCCGTAACCGCTGCGGCGGTCGAGCTCGTCGCGGAGCCGCTCGACCTCGCCCTCCAGTCGCCTGAGGTCCAGGGCCTTGGCCACCAGGACGCTCATCTCATCGAGGTCGAAGGGCTTGGTGACGTAGTCGTAGGCGCCTTCCTTCATGGCCCTGATGGCCGTCTCGATGGCCCCGTGGGCGGTGATCATGATCACCGGCCGGCGCGGGTCGGCCGACCGCAGACGCTTTAAAACCTCGATGCCATCGAGGTCCGGCAGCCTCAGGTCGAGGATGACGAGGTCGGGGGGCTCCCGCGCGGCGAGCTCCAGCCCCTCCCCGCCTGTGGCGGCGGCGACGACCCGGTGACCCTCAGCGGAGAGCCCGCGCTGCAGGGCCCAGCGGAGGTTCTTCTCATCGTCGATGACCAGAATGACGGCCAAGGACAGCCCCCCTCACGAATCCCGCGACAGCAGCTTCGTCATTTTCGCCCCGGCGGCCGGGAGGCTGACCCGGAAGGTCGTCCCCTGCCCCGGAACGGACTCGACCTCAATGAAGCCGCCGTGGGCGTCCACGATCCGGTGGGCGACGGCCAGGCCCAGCCCGGTGCCGGTGGGCTTGGTCGTGTAGAAAGGGTCGAAGATGCGGGCCAGGTCGGGTTCGGGGATGCCCGTTCCGCTGTCGCCGACGACGAAGGTCACGTACTCGGGGTCATCGCGATTCAGGACGGCGCCGATTCTGAGCTCCCCGCCGCCGGGCATGGCCTCGACGGCATTCATGACCAGGTTGACCAGGACCTGTCGGAGCTGAGAGGCATCGGCCCTAACGAGGGGCAGACCCTCCTCGACCTCCTTCTCGACCGATACGCGGCGCTCGATGAGGAACTTCCCGAGCATGGTCAGAGCGGTGTCGACGGCCTCGCCCGGGTCGACGTCGGCGAAAGACGGATCCGCCGGCCGACCGAAGTTCAGGAACTGGGTCAGCCGCTGGTTCATCCGGTCGCACTCGTCTTTGATAACCCGGGTGAACTCGGCGACGTGTTCGTCGCCGGCGAATTCGCGCTCCATCACCTGCACCGTGGCCTTGACCACGCCGATGGGGTTCTTTATTTCGTGGGCCACACCGGCCACGAGCCGACCCAGGGCGGCCAGCTTGTCGGCCCGGCGGAGCTGGTCCTCGAGCTCTTTCTTTTCATTCAGGCGGCGTTCCAGCTCCCGGTTCATCTCGGCGATGCGCTCCGCGCGGCGTTCCAGCTCCTCGCGGGCCTCCCGCTGCTCCTCCGCGTAGAGGAGATACTCACGACGCCGCCGAGCCTCCGTCTCTTGAAGCATGCCCGTGACCCAACCGGCCCCGTTCAGAAGCAGCACATCGGCGATGGCGGGCAGGACTCCCCGCACCGGACGGCCGATGAAGAGGATTACCCACGGCGCGTATAGCAACGAGGCGGCGATGGGCACGGCGACTCCGCCGGCCAAGCCGAAACGCAGCCCAGCGTAAATGACCGGCAAATAATAGGCCGCCCGATACAGGGCGTGGTACTCGAGCCGGTCGGGCGGGGTGGCGTAGTGGAGATAGGTGATCACGGCCAGGGACGCCGCGATCAACAGGGCATCGCGGAGGTTGTCCCGGCTCGAACCGTTTCGTGGCCGCATGGTCTGATACCGGTCCCGCGGGCCCGGGCTACCTGGCCGCCCGCTTCTCGATGGCCCGCTTGATGAGATCCAGGTCCTGCGCGAGCTTGCGCTGCCGGGCCCCGATGCTCAGGGTGTAACCGAAGACGACGACCCAGATGATGGTGTACGCGGCAAACAGGAAGGGCAACGCTTTCTCGGCTGATGGCATGTCCCAGACACTCCTTTCGAATGACCGCGCGGGCTTGGTCCTTGGCCCTCCCGCGCCACGCGGGCGGCGCCCTAGCCCCGCGACCCCTGCAGGCGCTCCTTCAGCTGCGCGACCTCATCCTGCATGGCTTCGATCCGAAGCCGGTGGATGAGGAGGTAAACGAACAGGAAACTGAAGGCGATGAAGCTGACGATCATCGTCTGGAGCATCGACTTCTCCATCGCCGCCCCCTGCCAGGTGATGACCACCGGGTGAATGGTCCGCCACCAGCGGATTGAAAAGAAGACGATGGGCACGTCGATGAAGCCGATGATCCCGAAGACCGCGGCGTAACGCGCCCGCTTCTCTGGCTCGTCGGCGGCCAAGCGAATGAGAAGGTAGGCCACGTAGATGAACCAGAGGATGAGGGTCGTGGTCAGGCGCGGGTCCCAGGTCCACCACTGGTTCCAGGAAACCTTCCCCCAGATGGGCCCGGTGATCAGGACCAGGGTCGTGAAGAGGACGCCGATCTCGGCCGACGACAGGGCCAGCGCGTCGTATCTCCGCTCCCCCTTCGAGAGGTAGAGAATGCTGGCGGCAAAGACCACGCTGAAGGCCAGCAGGGCGTTCCAGGCCGAGGCGACGTGAAAATAGAAGATGCGTTGAATGAGACCGAGGGTCGCGTCATCGGGGACGTACATGAAGATCAGGTACTGGGCCACGGCGATGAGGACGAAGGTGATGACGGCGATCGAGTTCAACCCACCGCGCCCCGGTCTGAGACCGGGGACCGGCCCGACGGCGGGCTTTTCCTGAGGCATCGTGGTGGACTCCCCCTTCCCTAAACTTCCAGGAGGTATTCAAAGAGCAGGAACGGCACGGCCACGAAGACCGCATCGTAGACTCCGAGGACCTTGAACCAGGTGACGAAGTCGGCCGGAGGCAGGCCGCCGAAGACACCCCGGGTCGCCTCGACGGCGGCGATGACCACCGGAATGACGACCGGGAAGAGAATCACCGGCAACAGCACCTCGCTGGCCTTGGTGTTGGCCGTGAGGGCGGCCAGGAAGGTGCCGACGGCTACAAAACCCAAGGTCGCGAGGAGGATGGCGGTGCCGGCCAGGAGCCATGAGCCGGCCGGGGTATAGTTGAACATGACAATGAAGATGGGCAGGGCGACGATTTCGACGATGGTCATGAAAACCCAGGTCCCCAGGAGCTTGCCGAAATAGATGGCGCTTCGGTCGACCGGACTCAGCATCAGGCCGTGGATGGCGTCGTTGATCCGCTCGCCGGCGAAGGAACGGTTCAATCCGAGGATGCCGGCGAAAAAGAACGCCACCCAGATGAGCCCGGCGAAGATCACCCGGACTTCATCCCGGGTCGGGTCGAAGGCGAAGGCGAAGATGGCGATCACCAGGAGGGCGAAGATCAGCATGGCGCTGATCATTTCCTTCGTCCGGAATTCGGCCCGGAGATCCTTCCAGGCGATGAGCCCGACCTTGCGAAGGAAGCTCACGGCGTCACCCCCCGGTCGGCGCGGGTGGTATCCCCGCCATCGTCGGGGCGCATGGCCGCGGTTCGGTAGCGTCGATTCAACTCGTCCAGGGTCAGGTCGGCGGCGGCTTCATTGATGGCGATCCGCCCGCGGACAAGGACAACGACCCGGTCGGCCATCGCCAGGCCCTGGTCAAATTGGTGAGTGATCATGACGATGGCCCGCTCCGGGCCCTTCAACGAGCTGAGGACCGAGGAGAGGGTCTCCGAGGCCTGCGGGTCGAGGCCGGTGTAGGGTTCATCCAGGAAAAGGAGGGACGGGCGGTGGATGATCGCCCGGGCGATGGCCAGCCGCTGGACCATTCCTCGGGAGAACGTCCGCACCGGCTCGTTGAAGAAGAGCTCCAGCCCGACCTCGGCGAGGACCTCGTCGATCCGTCGCGGGAGGTCCGGAACGTCATAGAGCCGCCCGTAGAAGTACAGGTTTTCGCGGGCGGTCAATGAGTCATAGAGATAACTGTGGTGCGAGATGACCCCGAACTGCCGGCGCACCTCGGCCGGAACCTCGGCGAGGTCGCGGCCGTCGATCGTGACTCTCCCGGTGGTCGGCTTGAGGAGACCGGTCAGGATCCGGATGAGGGTCGTCTTTCCCGCCCCGTTGGGACCGAGGATGGTCAGGAAGCTGCCACGATCCACCGTCAGGTCGATGTCCCTGAGAATCATCCTGGGTCCGATCCGCTTGCTGACGCGGCTGGCGACGATTGCGGGCGCGCCCATCCCGGCGGCAACTGCGGGCGCACCCATCCCGGCGACGATTGCGGGCGCGCCGTCCGAGGCCGGACGGCTCCGGCTGACGACCACGCCTAGTCCTTCCCCGCCTGCCGCAGGGCGAGCATGACCTGGATCAGCTCGGCCTTGGCCGCCGACCGACGGACCTGGTAATCGTCGTCCGTGACCTCGCCCGCCCCGTGTCGCCGATCGAGGGCGGCGATTTCCCGAATGAGCTGGGCCTTGCGTGAAATCCATAATTTTTTGAACGGCGTCCGCGATATGTTG
>Ga0334722_10007489_pt1 | contig 10563 bp, 8 predicted proteins | sample C3_bottom_MG_FD_207210 | JGI IMG/M metagenome (GOLD analysis project Ga0334722, IMG submission 207210) | Sediment microbial communities from Yellowstone Lake, YNP, Wyoming, USA - C3_bottom | ecosystem: Environmental > Aquatic > Freshwater > Lake > Sediment | place: USA: Wyoming | collected... | reverse complement strand
AATTCTGTGGTCATAGATATAAAGGATTATTCAGGCACTATTTCTATAATTGATCCACGATTAGAAACAAGCACTACTTCAGGATGTAAGGTGAAAGATATGAAGGAATTTATAGCTGAACTCCATTCAAAGAATATTTATACGATAGGTCGAATTACTGTTTTTCAAGACCCTCATTACACCAAACTTCACCCAGAATTGGCAGTGAAGAAAAAAAGCGACGGCAGTGTTTGGAAGGACCACAAGGGTCTAGCCTTTATAGATGTAGGAGCGAAACCTTATTGGGACTATGTTCTAAAGATAGCCACTACTTCTTATGCTCTTGGCTTTGATGAATTAAATTTTGACTACATTCGCTACCCCTCTGATGGAGATATGAAAAACACAAACTATACTTGGACTATGGGCACTTCGACCAAAACAGATATGCTCGAAAACTTTTTCTCATATTTGCACTACAATCTTAAAGATACTGGAGTAAAGACTTCTGCAGATTTGTTTGGGATGACCACTACAGCCAATGATGATTTAGGGATTGGACAAGTGCTCGAGCGCACTCTCCCATATTTTGATTTTGTAGATCCGATGGTTTATCCATCTCATTATCCTCCAACATGGAATGGTTTCAAAAATCCCGCTGAACATCCATATGAAGTGATTAAACTTTCTATGCAAGGGGGGATTGATAAGGAGCAGGCTTTGAATATCTCTCGTGGGGTGGCTACTTCTACACCATCAAAGCTTCGTCCATGGCTTCAAGATTTTGATATGGGAGCTACCTATAACGCACCAGAAGTTAGATCTCAAATAAAAGCTACCTATGATGTTGGTTTAACATCATGGCTTATGTGGGATGCGGGCAACAAATATTCCCCGAGTGCTTATTTGCCAGAATAAAAAAACCCGCCAGAATGACTCTGTCGGGCTGGCCACCGTTTAGGCGGTGGGGTTGTCTTTCTTGTTTTTCAGATATTCGAGCTGCTGTCCCCAGCGCAGGAGAAGAGCTGAAACCTCTTCGTCCTTTACATGGATGAATGGACGAGCATAAAGCTTGTTCCAGGGTGCTGGATCGAGCTCTAGCTCGAATTTCTTTGCTTCAGGGTGAAGCTTCAGGAATTCTCGAAAGACGATCAGGATCTCCCTATGACCTTCAATGGCGTGTTTCCCATCAACTCCTGTTTGTTCAACAAGAGTAATGTCAGTACTCACTTCGATTCGATTAATCAGTTTTACCTCCGGCTAGATGTTTCGTCTCGATTTATATTATCTGTTTAAATGTCAGTGTCAATCATGGTTGACATACTGTGTATTTAGATATATAATAACAGCAGAACACGTCCCTCAACGGAGCTTTGCGAATGAGTGAGAAACAGTTGCTTGTACTAAACTACGTTGCTCATGCACGCGACCACAATCTCAAAGCAAACGAGATCAGGTCATCGTGGAAGTGGCCCTTGGCAATTTGGCACATACTGTGTTCAGTCTCTTATGCCAAGTTGGCTGCAGCCATTGGTGTTGGAGTCTATGATCAGATTAGTGTTGTTGTCCTAATCTTGGTGAGGACTCCTGTCTGGCTTGGTGGTGACTATAAGCTTGGCTCGAAGATGTTGAAGAAAGCTCTTGAAGATCATCAAACCGGAGCGCAGAAGTTGCCTTCGCACATTCAAGTGCTTTTCTTGCTCTTGCACAGAGAGTGTCTGTTGAGACAGAATCTGGAGTGGCTTGCTGCAGTGAACCTTAGGGATGCAAGGGAGATTGTCTCTAGAGCGAATCCAGAACAAGCTACCAAGATTTGCGAAATTCTTCGCAAGTTGCATGTGAACCAAAAGACTCTGGTTTGAGTACCCGGCCACGCGAAGATGCGTGGTTTTTTCATATCTCAAAAATCTTAGTTGTTGTATAATAAGAAAAATGGATCAAAACAAGATCACGTATTTTGGTGAGACCGATTCTCGGAGTAAGCGAGCCCTTTTTGGTATCAAGGCCAAGGATAGGGCCAAGCATGTTTATGTGATAGGTAAGACTGGCATGGGCAAATCAACCATGCTCGAGAACATGGCTATTCAAGATATCCAGAATGGCAACGGGACGGTTTTCATAGACCCACACGGAGGCACAGCAGAGAAGTTCCTTGATTATATTCCAGAAGAAAGAATAAAGGATGTTTTGTATTTTGCTCCATTCGATCTAGAGTATCCAGTTTCCTTTAATGTGATGGAAGATATCGGTCCAGACAGTCGCCACCTTGTGGCCAACGGACTCATGAGCGCCTTTAAGAAACTGTTCGGTGAAGAAAGTTTTTCTGACCGAATGCAATACATTTTGCAAAACACTATCCTCGCACTTTTGGAATATCCTGGGGCCACAATGCTAGGTATAAACAAAATGCTTGTAGACAAGGCCTATAGGGACAAAGTGGTCGCCAATGTCTCAGATTCATCAGTGAAGACTTATTGGACCAAAGAGTTTGCTGGTTATACAGAAAGATTTGCTGCGGAAGCCATCCCAGCTATTCAAAACAAAATCGGACAATTCACCTCTAATCCATTGATTAGAAATATTATTGGTCAACCAAAATCTACTTTTGATATCCGTGAATTCATGGATAAGAAGAAGATTATTATTGTGAATCTTTCTAAGGGCCGAGTAGGAGAGGGGAACGCCAATCTTTTGGGTTCAATGCTCATCACCAAGATTTACCTTGCTGCCATGAGCCGTGCGGACAAGAATAATGCCGAACTAGCGAAGCTTCCAGATTTTTATCTTTATGTAGATGAATTCCAATCTTTTGCGAACGAATCTTTTGCAGATATTCTCTCAGAAGCTCGTAAATATAAACTTAATCTAACCATTGCTCATCAATATATAGAACAAATGGAAGAAGAGGTGAGAGACGCAGTATTTGGAAACGTGGGCACGATGATTGCATTTAGAGTTGGGGCTTATGATGCGGAAGTTTTAGAGAAAGAGTTTGCTCCAACATTCATTGCAGAAGATTTGGTCAATCTAGGGATGTATCAAGTTTATCTAAAACTCATGATTGATGGTGTTTCTTCTAAACCATTTTCAGCCACCACCATGGCGCCTATTAAAGCTCCAGAAGTTACATATAAAAAAGAAGTTATAGAAAGTTCGCGTGCCCAGTTTGCACATGCAAGGAAAGATGTGGAGAAGACTATTGCAGACTGGCAAGGGGAAGTTAAACCAGAAGTCCATGGATTTTCTGGATTAAAACATGATGATTTTAAAGGCAAGAAAGATTTTCATAGAGATTCAAGGCCTCAGGAACCAAAGCGTAGTGTTCAAAATGCACCAAAAGTATTTGATCCAAGGGCAATAAAAGACGAAAGCGACGATTTTAAACCCCTAACAGCTATTAATATCCCAAAAGCACCAGAGCCACCAAAAGTTTCTTTGAATAATTTAAAACCCCAACAACAAAGCAATCAGAGACAACCGAGCAAGGAGCATATGTCTGATTTGAGGAATGTGTTGGCAGGTATGGTTAAAAATGAACCCCCAAAAACAGAATCAAAAAAAGCAGAACCACCAAAAGTCGAAGAGAAGAAAAAGACCAACGAACCATCTCCAGAAGAATTGAAGAAAATTTTAGGAGTTGATGAATAAAATGAAACGCGTACTAATTTTTTCCTTAGTTTATTATCCTCGTTTTATTGGTGGAGCCGAGGTAGCTATTAAGGAAATAACAGATAGACTTCCAGAGAATAATTTTGAATTTCATATGGTGACACTTCGTTTGGATAAAACATTACCCAAAGAAGAAAAAATTGGAAATGTCTTAATCCATAGAGTTGGATTCACAGGAGAGTGCAAGGATTCCGCTGATTCTTTAAGATTCCCATTATTTATTAATAAATATTTTTTAACTATTCTTGGTTTTTTTAAAGCAAGAACTCTTCATAGACAATATAAATTTGATGCTATCTGGTCTATGATGGCCAGTTACAATGGGTTCGCAGCAATGTTCTTTAAATATAATTTTCCAAAAGTACCATATATTTTATCTCTCCAAGAGGGAGACCCAATTGATTATATTAAAGGCAGAGTTGGGATTTTATATTTTTTATATAAAAGAATATTTACAAAAGCAGATGTTATTCAAACTATTTCAAATTATTTGGCAGATTTCGCAAGGAGTATGGGTTATAAGGGTGGGATAGAGGTCATACCTAACGGAGTTGATACAAAACACTTTGAGCAAAATTACTTAGAGAATGAATTATTGGATTTGAAAAATAAATTAAATAAGAAAGATGGCGATATTTTTATCATCACCACTTCTAGACTAGTGGTGAAGAATGCGGTTGGGGATATTATCAAGGCTTTATCTGAATTACCAGAGAACATTAAATTCATAATTTTAGGACAAGGATATGAAGAAAATAGTTTAAAGAAATTAGTAAAAGAAATAAGAGTAGAAGAAAGGGTGCAATTTTTAGGTTATGTTAGTCATGAAGAAATGCCAAAATATTTAAAGGTATCTGATGTGTTTATTCGACCATCAATTTCAGAAGGGTTTGGTAATTCATTTATAGAAGCGATGGCTGCCGGATTGCCAGTCGTAGCAACCCCAGTTGGAGGTATTGTAGATTTTCTAAAGGATGGAGAGACAGGATTGTTTTGTAAAGTTCAAAATCCAGAAAGCATCGCCGAACAAGTGAAGAAACTTATAGATAATCCAGAGTTAAAAAATAAATTAGTAGAGAATGCCAGTCGTATGGTAAAGGATAAATATGAATGGGATTTAGTGGCCAAGGATATGAAAGAACGAGTATTCTAGGCGTATTTTCATCTATTGACTTTTGTGTATAAAGTGTGATATAATATGAGGTGCTAGAAAGTCTAGCCGTTCTTTACCAGGATGCTTTGATAGCCCGGAAATACCGGTGTCTTGATTGGCCTACCAACTGGAGGAAGTATGAAGCTTCTCAAGCAGAAGAGGGTCGGACTTATCATCCGCACCTTCAACACCAAGCTCGAGCTTGTCGCAGACCGCGCCAAGCGTGTGCTCGAGACCGCCGCCAAGGCGCTCGAACTCAAGATCGATGGAGACTCGGTTTTCTCTCGCGTTGACATTATCGTGGCTGCCGATCCGCAGTATGCGGATTGCGACTGCGGAACGACTCGCGACAATCTCATCGAGATGATCACGGACATGAAGCACGAAGAGCATCAGTGGGCGTTTGATCACGACAGCGCAAGTAACGCCGAGGTGATCAATCGTCTCAATGCGATTCATGTGTCAGAAGTGAAGAGGGGTGACATTTTCGTTGGCCTCCTGAACTTCGGCATCATGAAGCAGGTGCGTGACCGTATCGATTACTCGGTCATCATCTCTTCGGGTGTGAACAGTTACATGACGCCTGAGAATGTCGGCGCCATGCTTACGGCCATCGAAGACGGAGCACTTGTTGCAGGTATCGCCATCGACGAGCTTTCGGAGCTCACCATGCGTGGTCGCATCGCGAACACCTTCGCGATGTGGGACAACCAGGCGCTCGGTCAGGTCGGACTCTTCGATTATCGTGCGGCGAAGCCGAGGAAGGACGACAAGCAGACTCTCTATCTCCAAGGTTGGAGTGAAGAGCTCGAGCGCGACAAAGGTAACGGTGAGGTTTACTATCACCGTGCTGGTGTTGAAGAGATCACCCCGCTTGTGCGCCTCGGTCGGACCTTTGGTCCGTGCATCGCGCCCATCGTTCCAATTGGCGAAGGTCTCCAGTGGACTGCTCCAGACCCCATCAAGGATCCCGAAGGCTACTCTCGTCACCTCAAGAAGTTGGGGACGAAGGCTGCCCGACAGGAAGCATGGATGTACGAAGAGGGGGTCGATGAGACTTTCCTCGAAGGCATGGTGCTTCCGAAGTATCGCAAGTAGAACACGTAGTTCTGCAGTACCCCGTATAGACCGCAAGGTTTATGCGGGGTTTTTTCTTTATGCTATATTGGTCTCATGCAAAATAGATTTGAATTTATAAAGACTCTTATTAGAAAAGCGGGACAAAAGGTTCTTGAAGCTCGAGACAGGAATTTGGAAGTTTTATCCAAAGAAGGAGATTCAAGGAATTTGGTGACTAATGTAGATTTGGAAGTAAATACTTTTATTACAGAAAGAATTAATACAGAATTTCCAAACGAATTAATTTATTCTGAAGAGACCAAAGATAAAGTGAATGAAACTGGAAGTTTTTGGTCAATAGATCCAATCGATGGGACATCAAACTTCGCTCGTTCTATTCCACACTATGCAGTAGTTATTTCTTGGATGGAGAATGGTGAACCAACCATGGGGGCGATTTATAACCCAGCTACAAATGAACTTTTTAGTTTTGATAAATCCAAGGGCACGTTTTTGAATGATAAATCAATAAAAGTTTCTAATGTAGATGTTTTAAAGGATTCTTACGTTCTTCTACATATAGGTCGCAAGGAAGATATAAGAGAGTGGGGTATTAATTTGGAAAGAGCTTTCATAAAAGGAGCGAAGAAAAATACTAATCTTGGTTCATCCGCTTTAGACCTAGCTTTTTTAGCTTCTGGGAGAGTAGAAGTTGTTATCTATGGCACCATGACTACAATGGACATAGCTTGTGCCACAGCTCTGATAAGGGCCGCAGGCGGGGAAGTTTATTCTATAGATGGTACTCCAGTGAAATTTCTCACCACCCCACAGCAAATCATTGCCACCTCAAACAAAGCTTTATTTGAAGAGATTTCTAAACTTTAAGCCACTGCGAATTCTTTTTGCCTTTCTTTTTCTTCTTCTGACCGAAGATTGTCTCGTTTGCCTTTATATTCATCCACTAATTCCCTAGGTAATTGTTCATCTTCTAAAATATGCTCGAGTACTCGATGCCAGAAAGCAATGCGTTTCTTGGTTAGTTCATGTAGGTCACCAGAAGTTTTAGGTAGTGAACGAATATAATAGTCGACCAAATATCCAAGCTTATAAACACGCATTAGGCGAAGATTTAAATATTCAATTTCTCCGCGATTGTTTCGAACATAATCAGACAAGAGTTTTTCAAGGTCTGGATTATGGATAACCATATAGTTTAAGAATCTCGCCCAACCTTCATATTTATTTCCAAATTGTACTGCTGCCGCATCGAGCATATACATCTTTTGTCCAGTGACTCGAAAGTTGTGGGGGACGAAATCCGTGTGTACCAAGTGATTTGAATAAGTATCAATAGTTGCCTTATGTTCCTTGATAAATTTTTCTGCTCTTTCTAAAACATCTTCGAGTATGCCGTCTTCATCAAGTTTTTTTACCGATGATTGAAATTCATCAAAAGAATCAAAATAAGTTCGTGCAGTGAAAATAGGGAAAACAATACCAACCTTTTTTATATGTTCGAAGGTAGTGGCGTGGAATGCCTCTTGGGCTTCAAAGGCTTTGAGGGCCATAAAGAATTGTTGTTCGAGTGGATGTTCAACGAAAACTCTCTCTTGGCCTATATATTCTGTGACATACATCAAGTACTCTCCGATTTGCCCAAAATATATCTCTGTGGGGAAGAGTAAAGCTTGTTTAGCAAAGGAAACTGATTGGAGTAAATCTCGAGCATTTTTTTCATAAATAATTTCTTTCTTTCCATCTATATGGTCTGATGCTTTGATGACAATTTTCTTACCGTTTTTGTCCTGACCCATAAGCACTAGTTTATTTCTGGTCATCAGAAATCTCTCTCCACTAATATGTGGTTGTTCTTCATCCAAAATATAATCAAGGGTGTCTATAGCTGTTTTGATAGCAGTTATTTCTGTTTCCAGCCTTTCTTGCCAGAGAACCTCTGTTTCAGTTGATTTCATCGTCGTTTCATCCTATAGTAGCCTTATCTTTTCTGCAATTATATGAAAACAGTCTTAGTCACAGGGGGAGCAGGCTTTATTGGCTCGAACCTTTCTGGTGAGCTTTTAAAAAGAGGCTATAAAGTTGTTTGTATTGACAATTTTGATCCGCTTTATGATCCTAGATTAAAAGAAGCAAATGTTGAGCCGTTTAAAAAAGATAGCAATTATGTTTTATATAAAAGTGATATAAGAGAGTTTGAAAATTTGAAGGATATTTTTAAGAAAGAGAAGCCAGCCTTTGTGGTTCATTTGGCTGCACGACCAGACACCAGAGACGCTGTAAAAAATCCTTGGGATTATATTTCTGTAAACATTGGAGGCACTTTGAATGTTCTTGAGGCTTGCAAGGATGCTGAAATAGAAAATTTAGTTATGGCTTCGTCATCTTCTGTCTATGGCAACGATCCTAGTATGCCTTGGAGTGAAAGTATAAAGGCAGATAAACCTCTCTCACCGTATGGAGCGACCAAGAAAACCACTGAACTTCTTGCGCACTCGTATCAACATAATTTTGGTTTAAATATTACTTGTATTCGTTATTTTAATGCTTATGGTGAAAACAATAGACCAACCATGGTCCCATATATATGGGCAGACGCAATTTTAAATGATAAAGAAATAGAAATTTCTGGAGATGGGTCTCGAAGTCGTGATTATACTTATATAGGGGATGTGGTTGAGGGGACCATCTTGGCCATGGAGAAACCACTCGGTTTTGAAGTTTTAAATATTGGTAACTCTGATCCAGTTTCTTTGAATGAATTACTTTCTGTTTTTGAAAAGGTTACGGGCAAAACAGCAAAAGTTAAAAGTCGTCCAAGTCATAAAGCCAGCGTTGAATCTACTTTTGCCGATATTACAAAGGCCAAGATTTTACTAGGTTGGGAGCCAAAAACTTCTATAGAAGACGGGATAGAAAAATTAATTACTTGGTTTAGAAACAATAGACTGAAAGATAACGTTTAGGTTTTTAATATGTGCCTCCCAAGAGAATTTTTCTTTCAATAGAATATTGCCTTGTTCTGCTAATTTTCGGGCATAGGCAGGATTATTAAATAATATTTCTATGGCGAGAGCTAATCCTTGTGGGTCATTTGGTTTAACCAATAAACCAGTTTTTTCATGATAGAGGGCCTCATTCGTTCCTGGGATATCTGTGGCGATTGTGGGGATATTAGCTGCGAAGCTTGTGAGCACAGTGTGTGGGAGTCCCTCGTATGTAGAATTCAAAACATAGATTTCAGAGCATTTGCGTAGTTGCCATGTTTCAGCTCGAGAAACCTTGCCCAATAATTCAACTGCATCATTAAGACCTAATTCTGATTTTAACTTTTTTAGATTTTCTAATTCTGGTCCATCTCCGGCAACCACTAATTTTGCATCTGGGAATTTTTCTCTAACAATTTTTAATGCTCTTATCATTCCATCTATACCTTTCCAGGCTACGAGGCGAGCAGTAGTGGCAATTTGATGTGTGATTTTTTTTGCTGCAAAGGGAAGCACCTCTGTTTCTTCAGCGGCGTTATAATTTACAACAGCTCTTTCATTTTTTACTCCATAAGTTTTTTTAAGTTCTTCAAGTAGATATGCAGATGGAGTAGTGACTATTCGAGCTCGTCTAAGAACAAATCCTTGAATCATCATCATTAATTTAATTTTGGGGCCTCCTTCAGGAGAAGAAAGGAAATCTTCTAGCTTTTTTTCTGTAAGCTTATTTTGGGTAGCTCTTTCCCACGCTTCGTCGCCAACAAATTTTAGTGCAAATGGTTTATTGAGAATCATTGAGGCAAGTGCAACGGGCAATCCGGCGGCCATGGCATTTTGGACATAAATTAAATCTGCATCTTTACTAGCTTTATAAACAGCCAGGAAAAATTTGACTAATCTAGTCAGCATTGGTCTTTGTTTACTTACAGGAACAAGAATTGTTTTGGGAAATGCTTCTCGAACATCTGTATAAGCCACTACTGTGATCTCATGTTGGTCATGGAGTCGTTCGCAGAGTTCTTTGGTGTATGTAGCTGGTCCACCGATTTCTGGCGGGTAAATGGGGGTGGCGATGACTATTTTCATAGGAGTACTATAACATTTCTAAACAACCAAAATAAAGCTATAATTAGGCGCATATGGAGAAAAAACTATTCTATATAGCCAATATGCGCATGCCTACTGAGCGTGCTCATGGGATACAGATTATGGAAATGTGTTTAGCATTTACCCATCTTGGTTATGAGGTTGATTTAGTTGTGACCAATAGAAAAACAAGTGTCACAGAAAACCCTTTTGTTTTTTATGATATGCCAGATGATTTCAAAATTACTAAGCTTTGGTGTTGGAATGCTATTAGATTTGGGAGAGTTGGTTTTTGGATTCAATCGATAACTTTTGCAGAAAGAACCGCTTGGTATTTAATGAACAAAAAAGGAATTTTTTATACTCGGGATGAACTGTTAGCAGTTTATCTAAAATTGTTCGGTAAAAGAGTCATCTGGGAAACTCATATGGGTAGAAATAATATTTTGGTTAAGTTGATTAAATTATTAAATATTCCAATTGTGGCCATCACTGAAGGGCTTAAGGATGTTTACACCAAAGATGGTTTTTCTACTGAAAAAATTTTAGTCGCCCCAGATGGCGCGGATATAAGTCGTTTTGATATAAAGATTTCAAAACAAGATGCGCGCA
>Ga0334722_10007488_pt1 | contig 10563 bp, 10 predicted proteins | sample C3_bottom_MG_FD_207210 | JGI IMG/M metagenome (GOLD analysis project Ga0334722, IMG submission 207210) | Sediment microbial communities from Yellowstone Lake, YNP, Wyoming, USA - C3_bottom | ecosystem: Environmental > Aquatic > Freshwater > Lake > Sediment | place: USA: Wyoming | collected... | reverse complement strand
CTTCAGATTAGGCAAGAATCCGCACAGAAAAGGGGTTAAGAAAGGATTTGTTCAACAGAGTGTAGATAATATCCAAAAGTTGAGTTGAGACGGCTATATGAACGTTTAAAAGCGAAATAAACTTAGGTTCTAAGAACCGATAATCATTACAAGAAAGAACGATTTTTTACTAACACGTAATCCGAAGAGTTAAGTTGTTTAAATGCAATTAGTTACATGAAATATACTAACCCGACCTCTTTGGACTAAAATGTTTGGTTTAGAGGACTTAAAAAGAATATATTTTTGTAAAAATTTTTGCCGAAATTTTTGAGAATGGAGCGTTCTAATTTTTATGTTGTGCAATTTAAGCCGGACTTTCACTTTGATACCTACCCCCTTGTTTTAGGGTGTATAGGGGTGAATTCTATTGATTTTTTCTGTTGAATTTATGTCTATAACATAACTAAAAGTAAGACCAGAGTAATATCAGAGTAATCATAGAGTAATATCTTGAAGGTGAAGAAATAGAAATATTACGAGTTAGTAGCATTCTAAACCTTTCAAATCAGTTTGAAAATAAAGAAACATATAACATAGGCAGAGAGAAAAATCATTTCCGTAAGATGTTTAAATGAAAAGGGTTACAAGCGAAGTATTTCTTAGCCAAGATATATATTGACATTTGACAATAAATGATTTACCTTTACTTCCAAGATGAAAAGCAAAATGATAGATATAACCAAACTTAGAAGCCCTCAAAACTTTGCAAACGAAAAGGGCGTTTCCAGACAGTTAATTTATGTTATGATGGATAAGGGTTTACTTGATACTGTTGAAATAGACGGAACAAGATTTATTATTTTGAATAAAAAAGCATTAGAGTATAGAAACACCAAATAGAATTTATTTCTTAAAGCCATAAAGATTACCACATGAAAAATAATATTGATACATGGATTAGCTCAAATGGTTTAAGGGAGCGTGGTAACTCCTTTGGCTTCCGTTTGGGCTTTTCCATTTTATAAACGTTCATTGAATTGATTTAATTGGTAGTAGAAAAAGTTACTACAAAAGTTACTATAAGAACTACCTGCATCTTAGATTTTTATTCTATAATCCAATGGTTATATTTCTAACTGAAAATAATGCCATGCTTTAGAATTAAGTCTATTTAGCATAAAATTCTTATATATCTTTGAAAAGAAATAGCTGCCCCCGTAGCTCAGAAGGATAGAGCAGCAGTTTCCTAAACTGTTGGTCGGAGGTTCGATTCCTCTCGGGGGTACAAGCGTTATTTAATTTACGAGGCAAAAATGAAAAAAATAATGTCCGTTATAGTATTTGCTCTTGTTGATGTGGTCTGTTTTCTTCAAGGCGGTGTAATTTTAGCTTATGCCCTTCTTCATATAAGTTACAAAGTTGAGGTTGTACGAGGTGAAGGACTTACTACATTGGAGATGCAGAATCTTCAGGTAGCAATAGGCGGATATTATTATTACTCTGACCAATATGTTAAAGTTGCTCTCATAGGAACTGCCTTACTAATTACCGGCTTTTTAATGAGAAACTGGCGAAAAAGTTTCGATTAGGATTTTAGAATAATAATTTTAGATTATAAGAGAATTGTAAGTTTAGGATTTTTTATTGAATAACTTATTTATGAATAAATATGGAGTACATTATGAAGCAAAGAATGAGAACAACAAAATTGTTTTACAGTCTTATTTTTTTAATACTTTGTGCAGCAAGCACACCGGCGCAGACTTCCTTTAATACCTTTAAGGATTTCGGTTATAAAGGCGGTTTCCAAATCAACGGCGTTTTGCCGACAACAGAGTTTGAAAGCGATAACGGATTATCTCTCTCCTCTTATTTATTTAAGGGATTTTTCAGATTTGAATTATCAAATGATTTTCAGGCGGAATTAAATGCCGGTTATGGAAAACTTTCAGGAGACGGCGGAACATACTATAAACCAAGCTCACAATACGAAACTTCCATCATTCCAATCGAAGCAAGATTACTTTACACACCATTCGATTTAGAGGGTTGGAATCCTTATTTCTACGCCGGAATTGGTTTGTTGAATTATGATGTAACTAAGAAACCACTCGCCGTTTCTCCAGGTTCAGTTGAAGCTAATGGCTGGACAGGTGTTATTCCATTCGGTATTGGAACCGAAGTAAAATTATCTGATGAGATTGCACTTGATTTAAGTGTCGGCTATTCATTTTCTCTAACTGACAATCTTAATTTCTACAGCATTAAAGGAACCAATGATGGATATATCAATCTTGGCGTTGGATTATCTTTTTCAAACGAAAGCTTAAATACGGATAAAGATCATGATGGTTTAACAAAACGGGAAGAATTAGCACTTGGGACCGACCCGAACAATGCAGATACAGACGGCGACGGATTAAAAGACGGTGAAGAAGTAAATAAATATTTAACAAATCCACTTAAAGTTGATACTGACGGAGATGGTTTAAGTGATGGCGATGAAGTGATGAAATATAAAACCGATCCGTTAAAAGCCGACACTGACGGTGATGGTTTAAATGATGGTGATGAAGTGTTGAAATACAAAACTGATCCATTAAAAGCAGACACAGACGGTGACGGATTAAAAGACGGTGAAGAAGTAAACATGTTCAAAACAAATCCGTTAAATACTGATACCGACGGCGATGGTTTGAATGACGGTGAAGAAGTATTGAAATACAAGACCGATCCTTTGAAAGTAGATACCGACGGCGGTACTGTTGGTGACGGAATTGAAGTTAAACGCGGAACAAACCCGCTGGATCCAAGCGACGACGTTCCGGTTACGGTTGTTGAAAAAGAAATGACTTTTGATTTTGTTCACTTCGGATTTAATCAAACTACCCTAACTAAAAAAGATAAAAAAATTCTTGATAATGCTTATGAAGTGATAAGTAAATTAAACGATGCAAAAATCAATTTAAGCGGACACACAGATTCCATCGGCAGTGAAAAATACAACATGAAACTTTCTATCAAGAGAGCAAATGTTGTTCAGAAATATTTGGTTAAGAAAGGAATCAGCGAGAGCCAAATTACTGCTGAAGGATTTGGAAAGACAAAACCAATTGCATCAAATAAGACTGCAAAAGGAAGAGCGGAAAATAGAAGAACAGAGATAACCGCAAAGTATATGGAAAAGAAATAAACATAGAGTTAACAGTTATAAAAGACCCCGCAAATTGCGGGGTCTTTTATTTTGGGAATAATCTTATTGTAAGCTGTTGGGATCTAATCCATGTTCGTTAAATAGGTCACGATATTTAGAAGAAACCATCCGTTTAAATTCATCCACACTATCTAAGAGTTTGACTAAAGAAATATCTCCGCCAAATTTGAAATAGTAATCTGCCAGCTGTTCTAAATAAATTTCAGTAAGCTTAGATATTGTTTTATAAGAAACCGACGTCTCAAAATCTAGTTGCCCTAATTCTTCCAATTCCTCGGGACGAATTACCTCTTCTTCATCTAACAATGAGAAGTCTTCAATATTGTTTTCAATTTCATTTCGCCTTGTCCAGATTCTGGCAAGTTGGAGTAAAACAGAAACTATTTCTTTAAGTTTTTGTTCGCGGCTAAGTTTTATATCGTCTAATGTTTTTTCTCTAAGAGTATCGTTAATAGCGGCAATCTGAAATTTATCCAGTATTTCCGAAAGCTTATGAGGTGAGTCCTGCCCAATAACCATCTCCTTAAACTTGTGCTGAATATTTTCGTTGAAAGCAATCTGAGCATCATTCTCTATTTTATTGGTTATAAGCAGTTCCAGAACTTCCTCTTTACGATCCGGGTATTTTCTTTGTAAATATTCTTCCGTGTAATCAAAACTGTTGTAATCAAGAGAAGGATCATCCATCAAACTGACTAAATAGGATTTAAGTTTGAGTAGGATTACAAATAGTTCAAATTGTTCTGAAGCCATTTTAATCTCTTTTTTTAGTGAATTCAATTATAATAGAATAACCAAAGCAATAGAAAAATAAATGATCAATCCGGTAACATCAACAAGAGTAGCAACAAATGGTGCCGAAGATGTTGCCGGGTCAAATCCAAATTTCTTAATAATCAATGGAAGCATTGATCCCATAATTGTACCCCAAGTAACAACACCAACCAATGAAAGACTTACAGTAATAGCAAGTAAAAACCATTGGCTGCCATAATAATGCCCCACAGATTGCCATACTGAAATCCTTATAAAACCAATTGATGCAAGAATAATACCTAATACCAAACCAGTTAATATTTCCCTTTTAAAAATGAAGAACCAGCTTTTTAATGTTACTTCTTTTAAGGCAAGTGATCTAATAACAAGTGTTGTAGCTTGTGAACCTGAATTTCCTCCACTGGATATAATAAGAGGAATAAAAAGAGCTAATAAGACTGCTCTTTGAATTTCATCCTGGAAAATTTGCATTGCCGATGCAGTTAACATTTCGCCTAAGAAAAGAATGCTTAACCAGCCGGCTCTTTTCTTAATCATCTTAAATAAAGAAATATCCGGATATGGCTCGTCTAGGGCTTCAACCGCCGCGATTTTTTGAATATCCTCTGTAGCTTCTTCTTCAGCAATATCCAAGACATCATCAATGGTTACAATTCCAACAAGCACACCGCTTGTGTCTGTAACCGGCAAAGCAATTCTATCATATTTTTTGAAAATTTCCACCGCCGTTTCCTGGTCATCATTTACTTTTAATGCGACAAAATTATAATCCATTAAATCGCTCACTTTATCTTCAAGCGGAGATAAAAGAAATTCGCGGATTGTAATATCGTCAATCAAAATACCTTTTTCGTTTACAACGTAAACCACATTTAGAGTCTCACTATTTTTCCCATACGTCCGGATGTAATTAAGTGTCTCTTGCACCGTCCAATGTTGTTGTGCCGCAATGTAATCGGGTGTCATCAAACGGCCGATGCTGTTTTCGGGATAGCCAAGAAGTTGCAACGAAATTCTTCTTTGTTCCGGAGATAAGTAAGTAAGCATCTGTTTAACAACGTTTGGCGGCACCTCTTCAAATAACGCGGTTCTATCATCATCCGCCATTTCGTTGAGAATTGAAGAGATATCTTCTTTACTAAGAAGTTGAATCAAACTTAATTGTGCATCAACATCAAAATATTCAAACACATCCGCCGCTAAATCTTTGGGGAGAAGACGGAAAAATATTGCTTGTTCGTTCTCAGGTAATGATAGGAAAAGATCGGCTATGTCAATAGGCATCCAATCCACTAAGATTTCCTTGAGAGCGGTAAACTGTCTATTTTGAATTAAATCTGTTATTTCGGGTTTGAGTAGCTGTGAAAGCATACCAACCTCCGGAAGATGACGGGTTTGAGAAAAACAATTTCAAATTTCGTAGCCGCAATCTAAAACAGAATAACTAGATTTCCGAAAAGAAACTTGTGTGAAGCAAAACCATTTCACTATGGTTTACAGTACAAATTTTTAACGGGCAAACAAAAAAGACCATAAAAACAAAAAAAAGCTGTTACCCTTCAAAAAAGTAACAGCTTTTTACAAAATCCGTATAAAAATTAGTCTTCGGTATGAGCTAACCAGAATCCGCCGATAGCATTTAGTTGAGTATCTCCCCATACTTCAGCAAGCAATACAAATCCATCCCGAGAAACACCGGTTGCTCTAATGCTGTAACGAATTTGTGTAGCTTTCTCGGCATCTAGAAGAGACGGCATGATTACAACTTTTGGTTTCTTGTCAAATGGTTTGTTAAAATTAATTTCGTATTCCACTAATCTCTTGCCTTGATTAGTATGCAAAGTATAATTTTGGCTATCCTTTGAATAAAAATATGAGCCGCTTTGTACAATAGATTGAGCATACGAATTAGCACAAACAAACAACAGCACAGTAACAACCAATAATAGTTTCTTCATGGTAATATTCCTCCTCGTGATTTGTTGAATAAGTGAAAACTCTACAATTCTATTTTCAAATTCATAATTATAGATCAAATTGTCAATGAAAGAATTAATTTATTATAGATTTAGTTCTTTCTTCATCAGTTCAAAACTAGTCTCTATTGAATACGGCTTATAACCTAACTCTGTTTCCGCTTTTAATGTTATGAGTCCCGATTTAAGAGGGCGCGCTGCCTGTTGTTTCAATTCTTTAGTAAAAATAGGATGAATTAACGATTCATCTAGACTAAAATATTTTGCAATGCGCAGAGTGAAATCAAACCTTGATAGCATTTCAATACCGCCAATATTATAGATTCCCTCTTTCTTTAACTCAACAACTTTATTGATGGCAGATACTATGTTATCAATATACGTTGGGTTACCAATCTGATCTGTAACTATCCTAATTATTTGATTAGAGCGCAGTGAAGTTATTACCCATTTCACAAAATCCGCACGACCATATTTAGCCGGACCGTACAAAATGTTTGTGCGTAAAATTGTAAAGCGCGTACCGCTAGTTCGTATAGAATTTTCACTTGCAAGTTTTGTTCTTCCATAATAACCAATTGGGCATGGTTTGTCTTCTTCGGTATACGGTCCTTCTTTTCCATCATAAATATAATCTGTAGAGATATGAATTAAATGCGCATCAATAGTATTGCAATAGTGTGCAATATATTCGGGACCGTTAACATTAATTTTCCACGCAATTTCTTTTTCAGTTTCAGATTTATCAACGTTTGTATAAGCGGCGGTGTTAATAACAAAATCCGGAAAGAACTCAAGTATGATTTCACGAACTTTATTTTTTTGCGTTATATCCAACTGCTTATAATTAATTTCCGGAATGAGAGAATCATTTTCTACCGAAGCGCAAAGGAGTTCAACTTTATCGTTTTTGCGGAAAAATTCTACCAGCCGTTGCCCTAGCATTCCGTTAGATCCGATAATCAAAATTCTATTTTTTATTATATCACTGTTAATCATTCAATTTGATTTCTCTTTTAATTGTTAAATTTTTTGCAGCGGCGGCACTAGCTCCCGCTTTATTTGCTAACTGAAGAGAGTTGTTGACATCTCTTGTAGAAATATATGAATAAAAAAAGACCGCCCCAAAGACATCGCCACATCCTACTTTATTCATCGCATCAACACGCTCGGCTTTAAGAAAGAGCGATTTAATATCTCCATTCTCAAGAGAATAAGTTTGTGCACCTTTCTCTCCTTTTGTAACAATTATTATTCGAGGTCCGAATTGAAGAATCTCTTTTGCACAATTAAATTCATCTTTGTCTTGAACAATTGTTTTAAGTTCGCTCTCGTTACATTGAAGAATATCTATGTTAGCCAGCCATTCTTTTATTTGTGGAACCGGTCGGAATTTCCGCTCCATATTCGCATCTACTCCGCGCGAAAGTGTATGTACATCAAAATAAATCGTCCCGCTGAAATCTTTCCGAATTGTTTTTAGTTGATCGAGAGTAATATCAAAACCGGTAATCATGTTAATTAGAATGCCGTCAAATTTATTCCAGTCATTTACTTTGTCTATAGTAAGCCGTGATGACAAATTTTTATACGTTTCTTCCCGTTCGCCGGAGCCTGACGTTTTAAGAATTACTTCCGGCATATTTTCAGCTTCGTTAATGAATGTCAGATTAGCTTTTGAATACAATTCCTTAAACAGATGAAATGATTTTTCATTCCGGCATGTAAGAAGAAAAATCTCATCTTCTCTTCCGGCTAAAGATAAAATCCCGAGTAATGAATAAAATATTCCGCCGGGCTTGGAGATCTCGCTGTTGAGTTCTTCAAAATGATCAATTATTGAATGTCCTATCAGCAAAATTTTCATTGCACTAAAAAAAACGTATTTTGAACGTAATTATAAATGTTATTGTTTAGATATAAAACAGTAAATAAGATTCTTAAAAATAAAGATAGAAAGACAGAATGAAAATTGGAATTACGTGTTACCCCACATACGGCGGAAGCGGTGTTGTAGCAACAGAACTCGGTTTGGCATTAGCTGCACTCGGGCATCAAGTTCATTTTATAAGCTACGCCATTCCTCACCGGCTGAATGGATTTTATGAAAATGTCTTTTTCCACGAAGTGGAACTTTGCACTTATCCATTATTTGAGCACTCTCTTTATGATCTGGCTCTGACGAGCAAAATGTTGGAAGTGTTTGAGTTTGAAGACCTGGATTTAATGCATGTACATTATGCAATACCGCATGCGGTTAGCGCTTATCTTGCCCAGCAAGTTTTGCGCAAATCCAATAAACATTTAAAATTCATCACAACACTTCACGGAACCGATATTACACTTGTCGGTCTCGAGCCCTCATTTATGCCTCTTGTAAAATTCAGCATTGAAGAGAGCAACGGTGTTACTGCTGTTTCCCGTTTTTTGAAAGAAAAAACGCTGACCAATTATAATATCGAAAAGGAAATTGAGGTTATTTACAACTTCATTGATATTGATAAATATAAGAAACAAGACAGTGAACTTTTCCGCAAACATATAGCTCCGGGCGGAGAAAAAGTTTTGGTTCATACTTCAAATTTCCGGCAAGTTAAACGAGTTGGCGATACAATTCGTGTTCTTGAAAAAGTGAAAAAAGAAGTTCCTACAAAATTAGTACTTGTGGGTGACGGTCCGGACAGATCTGAATGTGAACGTCTTGCGAGAGAACTCGATCTGCAGAAAGATGTTGTATTTCTTGGCAAGCAAGACGGCTTAGTAGAGATTTTGAATGCGTCTGACCTATTTCTAATGCCTTCACAATCAGAAAGCTTTGGTCTATCTGCACTCGAGGCAATGGCGTGTGGAATTCCGGTTGTAAGCACTTCCGTTGGCGGATTGCCTGAATTAAATATTCAGAATGAGACCGGCTACATTGCAGAGATCGGAGATACTGACCGGATGGCAAGATATGCAATTGAATTACTGACTAACGAGAAGCGGTATAAAACATTTTCAAAAAATTCCCGCGACCGGGCAGTAAATAATTTTGATAAAAATTTGATTGTGCCTAAGTATGTCGAATATTACGAAAAAATTCTAAACTCATAATTATCATCAGCTATTTTCGTGCTCGTGATCTTAATCTAATTATACGGTCAAGATCATGAGCACAAATCAAACACCAACCACTTTTCTACCGATGCTATAATAAATAAACCCCAACTCTGTCATCTTTTTTGTATCAAAAATATTTCGTCCGTCAAATATTACAGGAGATTTTAATTGAGATTTAATACGGTCAAAATCCGGATTACGGAATTCATTCCATTCGGTTAAAGTCAAAAGAGCATCTGCATCTTCAAGAACCGCGTACTGATCTTGAGAGTATTCAAGAATATCATCTAAATAATATTTAGCGTTCTCCATTGCAGCCGGATCGTAAGCCGATACTTTTGCACCAAGGCGCACTAATTCTTTAATGATTGTTATAGACGGCGCATCGCGCATATCATCTGTATTCGGCTTGAAAGCCAATCCCCAAACAGCAAACTTTTTACCTTTTATATCACGGTCGAAATGTTTCAAAACTTTCTTTACAAGAATTAGCTTCTGAAGCTTGTTAATTTCATCAACAACCTTGAGCAAACGCATAGGCGAGTTGTGTTCTTCTGAAGTTTTAATTAGCGCATTTACGTCTTTAGGAAAACAGGAGCCGCCGTACCCGATTCCAGGAAAGAGAAATCTTTTTCCAATTCGAGTATCTGCACCAATTCCCTTTCTTACAAGGTCAACATTTGCGCCAACGGACTCGCAAAAATTCGCGAGTTCATTCATATAAGTTATGCGCATCGCAAGGTAAGAGTTAGCCGCATACTTTGTTACTTCGGAACTTTCCGGATCCATTTCCAATATCGGATTACCTTGACGAACAAACGGTTCATATAGCGCGCACATTCTTTCAAAAACTTTTTGAGTGCGTGTACCAACAACAATTCTATCCGGTTTCATAAAATCATCCACAGCAAAACCTTCGCGTAAGAATTCCGGATTTGAAACTACCTCAAAATTTTTGATTCCATGCTTTTCAATAATTTTTGTCAATTCGGCTGAGGTACCAACAGGGACAGTGCTTTTATTTACGATAATCTTAAAGCCGTTAGTCTCAGCAGCTTTTAAAATTTTCCCAATCTCTTCAACAACTCCAAAAACATATTTCAGTTCGGCAGAACCGTCCTCGTCTTGCGGAGTTGGAAGGCAAAGAAATATCACTTCAGATTCAAGTACCGCTTTTTTAAGATCCTCTGTGAAGATTATTCTTTTCTTCTCAATATTTCTATGGAACAACATTTCTAAACCGGGTTCATAAATTGGAATCACACCGGCATTCAGTTTATTCAATTTTTCTTGATTGTTATCAACACAGATGACTTGATTGCCCATTTCGGCAAAACACGTTCCGCTTACAAGTCCAACGTAACCCGTTCCAATAACTGAAATATTCATTTTTTACCCCATTAATGTTAGTATATAAAATCTTTTTCTATTTCATTGAAAAGTTTAGCTTGTAAATCTTTTTCTGAAACAATCGGCTTCTCAACTTTCCAATCAATGTTAAGAGAAGAGTCGTTG
>Ga0334722_10007486_pt1 | contig 10564 bp, 11 predicted proteins | sample C3_bottom_MG_FD_207210 | JGI IMG/M metagenome (GOLD analysis project Ga0334722, IMG submission 207210) | Sediment microbial communities from Yellowstone Lake, YNP, Wyoming, USA - C3_bottom | ecosystem: Environmental > Aquatic > Freshwater > Lake > Sediment | place: USA: Wyoming | collected... | reverse complement strand
CCTGCTCTCAAACTGGCTAACATCGGTGTGGCCATGGGGATCACGGGCACGGATGTGGCCAAAGAGACTGCGGACATGGTGCTTACGGATGACAACTACGCAAGCATTATTTCAGCCGTGGAAGAAGGCCGGATCATTTACGCGAATATCCGGAAATTCGTTTACTACCTTCTCATCTGTAATGTGGGCGAAATCCTGATCGTGTTTTTTGCAATGCTTTTAGGCATGCCGATCCCTTTGAGTCCGATCATGCTTTTATGGTTGAATCTGGTCACAGACGGAGCGCCTGCCTTGGCCCTGGGACTGGAAAAAGGCGATCCCGACATTATGAAACAACCTCCGAGACCCACGAAGGAACCGGTGATCAACAGGGAAATGGCGGCAGGACTTCTCATAATCCCTCTTGTAAGCGCTATAACAATGCTTTTTGTTTTCTCAATCGGTCTGACCCGCCATCCCGAAAACCCGGCCATGGCACAGACGATGGTTTTTGTAGCCCTCTGTATCTCGGAGCTTTTAAGGGCATACACGTCCCGTTCGGAACATCACAGCATTCTGACAATCGGTGTGTTCAGCAACCGCTGGATGAGCCTTGCGGTTATGATCTCGCTATTGCTCGTCCTCATTCCAGTTTATGTCCCATTCCTGAGACTGATCTTCGGGACCGGTTTCCTGGGGTTGTCGGACTGGGTCCATATGGTTCCTTTCATGCTCATGTCCCCTGCGGCTGCCGAACTGGTCAAAATCTATTTGCGAAAGACCGCAAGAATACGGAAAGAGGAACTGAATGCATAGGATGACGATATGATGAAGCGTATCCTGGATGCATCGGCTTCAGACCAGCGGCTTTTGGCTATTTTAGGAGAGGTTAGAGAATATGCACAGGTCTACGTGCTTGCGAGACAGAGGCAGAAAGGCTGTGACGGCATGGGTGAACTGGCGACCATGAAAGAAGAATTCAGGGATGTTGTTGATAAGATGATACAATACAGTAAAGAGAAGAATTATATTTTTGAAAACATATCATACGACATTGATTCGATTGCGGATGAGATCGTCAAAGGTCAGTAGCTATTATGAAGATAGAGCTTGCGCCTATAGGTTTTGTTAAGACGGATGCCAAGAAAGTTCCACGGCATTGGACTATTTCTGATGCGGAAGGCACGATAGTCATTGACGAGCAGTACAGAGAAGGACTTAAGGACATCAAGGCCGGACAACGCATTGTCGTACTCTTTTATTTCCATCAAAGCCAGCGGTTTACACCTGACCTGCTTGTGCAGAAGCCCAGGCATCGTAACGAGCTGTTGGGTGTTTTCAGTATCTGCTCCCCGGTCAGGCCCAATCCTATTGGTATGTCGGTCGTGGAGGTCCTCAGTGTCGATGGTTGCACTATCCATGTTAAAGGGCTGGACATGATAGATGGAACGCCTGTCCTGGATATCAAGCCTTTTACGGAAAAGGATGATTGAAGATATTGGCAAGGTCGTCAGGGTAGAAGGCGCTAATGCCTTTGTTGAGGTGGAAAGGACATCTGCCTGCGCCCAATGCGGCATTCAGGAGGTTGAAGAATTGGTTACTGGAAAACCGGTGTTCATGTCTCTGAATACAGCAAAGGCAACTGTTGGGGAAATGGTAAAGGTACGCGTCCAATCAGTAGCGTATCTTAAGGCATCAGTCTTTATTTCTGGGATTCCAATATTATCTTTAGTGATCGGCACTCTACTCGGTTTTTATATCGCCGGAAAGTTCGGTGTATCTTCCGATACAATGAGTGCATTGTTCGGTATGTTCGGGCTGATCATAGTTGTTATACTTTTTCTCTTTCGGAGAAGAGGAACAAGAGAAGAATATATACCGGTAATTGTAGAGGTTGTAGGTAAAGATGCCGTTGATTGAAATTGAAGGACTCACCTTCCATGCAGGCGATAAAAAAATTCTTGATGATTTCTCGATGACCATCGAGTCATCAGAAGTCCATGCCCTGCTCGGCACAAACGGCACAGGCAAAAGCACGCTTGCCTATCTCGTCATGGGCTGCGAGGGATACAGACCGACTTCCGGGGAAATAGTGTTTGAAGGGAAGGTAATTAATGACCTTAAGATCCATGAGAGGGCAAAGCTCGGCATAACCATGTCCTGGCAGGAACCGGTGAGGTTCGAGGGGATATCGGTCAGGGATTATCTAACGCTCAATAACAAGGACCTAGATCCGACTCATTACATCGAGATGGTTGGGCTTCATTCTGAGCTTTATCTGCACAGGATGGTCGACAAGTCACTGAGCGGAGGGGAGAGAAAGAGGATTGAACTTGCATCCATACTTGCACTTCATCCAAAACTTGCCATACTCGATGAGCCTGACTCAGGTATCGATATGCTCTCCACTCAGGATATTGTCAATGTTATCAATGCATTCAAAGAACATGGTTCATCTGTGCTGCTCATTACCCATCGCGAAGAGATTGTAATCATTGCAGATAAGGCGTCGCAGATATGCAATGGCAAAGTAATCTGTTCAGGTAACCCCGCGAAGGTAGCCGAATATTACAAGTCGAGGAAATGTCTTATTTGCAATAGGGAGGTATGCGCCTATGTCTGATCTCGATGCTTTGATGAAGGCGTTCGGAGAGGCCGGAGGCGACAAGGCCATTCTTGGAAATAATGAGATAGCGCACCTTGTTGCAGAAGGCCATAAACTTCTTAGTATGAAAACCGTTGAAGGACTTGAAGTTGATGCAAAAGAGACAATGTCAGGAATCAGCGCTAAAGTTGCAGTCAAGGAAGGAATAAAGATAAAGAATCCAGTTCATCTCTGCTTCGGGGTCCTTCACAAAAAGGGGACTCAAAAGATCAAGATGGATGTCAGGCTTGAAAAGAATTCATCCGCCCATTTTATCGCCCACTGTATATTTCCGAATGCTGAGAAGGTACGGCATATAATGGATGCAGTGGTTGAGATCGGGGAAGGCGCCGAGATGCTGTATTCGGAGACCCATTATCACGGGCTTTACGGAGGTATTGAAGTCATCCCGAAGTCAGTCGTAAAGATCGGAAAGAACGGCCGCTACTTTACGGATTTTACCCTGACTACAGGAAGAGTCGGAAAACTCGGCATGGACTATTCAGTCGAAGCAGGTGAAAACGCGGTGACCGAATTGACCGCCCGTGTCTTCGGCCATGCGAATGACGATATAAATATAAAGGAAAAAGTCGTTCTGGCGGGCAAAAACTCAAGGGGCATAATAAAGACCAGGGTCGCCATTGAAGACGATGCTCGGGCGGAAGTCACCGGCATTACCGAAGGAAATGCAGCAGGTGCAAGGGGGCATGTCGACTGCATGGAAATCCTGAAAGACAATGCTGTAGCAAAGGCAATTCCAATAGTAAGCGTTACAAATCCACTTGCAAAAGTTACCCATGAAGCTGCCATCGGTAGCGTTGATAAACGCCAGATGGAAACTTTAATGGCACATGGGCTAACGCCTGAAGAGGCGGTGGATGTGATTGTGAAAGGAATACTGAAATAAAAATAATTAGGCTGTCTCCAATGACGAGAATCCAAGGCAAAGAAATCATTCTATTCTTTTCTTCTGAATTCCCCGCTCTTGCCGCCGCGTTTTTCAACAAGCACTATGTCGGATATCGACATCTCCTTGTCGACCGCCTTGCACATATCGTATATCGTAAGCGCCGCAATTGATACCGCTGTCAGCGCCTCCATTTCTACGCCGGTCTGGCCGACTGTTTTTGCCTTTGCCTCAATGGTGACCCTGCTCTTTTTTTCATCAATCGTTATCTCCACGGCAACTGACGACAGGTTCAGGGGATGACACATCGGGATGAGCTCAGGTGTTTTTTTTGCGGCCATAATGCCTGCGATCCTCGCAGTAGCAATTACGTCTCCCTTGGGTATGTTTTTGTCGAGAATCAAATGAACTGTTTCCGGCTTAATCAATACGAAACCCCTTGCTACCGCCTCCCTCACGGTGGCAGCTTTTTCCGAAACATCCACCATACGGGCCTTGCCCTCGCTGTCGATATGACTGAACTTATTCATCCGCCGATCCTCGACATATTCTTAAGGGATGACAGGTCGTCGCGTTGATCGATTTTGTGCCCCTCAGGCTTTACCTCAATTGCCAGCCGCAGGAGGCGCTCGATCTCCTTGTCCGAGGACTGCATTCTGAGGGCCGGCTTCAGGTCTATCTCTGTTTCCGAAAAAAGGCAGGGTCTTAGCCTTCCGTCTGCTGTAAGTCGAAGGCGGTTGCAGTCTCCGCAGAAATGATGGGTCAATGCGCTGATAAATCCTATAACCCCGGGAGCGCCTTCAAGTCTGAAATACTTCGCCGGGCCGTTCTTTCGAAGACGCACTGGCGCGAGCGGCGAGATCTTTTCAACGGTCTTCCTGAGCTCATCAGTCGAAATATATTTCTCGTCGCTCCAGAGGTCCCTTGATCCTATTGGCATGAACTCGATGAATCTCACGTGACGGAGGGTTGTGAGGGTCATGCGCGCAAAATCAGGGATTTCATCGTCATTGAGATTCCGGATCGGCACCATGTTTATTTTTATCGGCAACAAACCTGCCTCTTCCGCAGCATCTATCCCTTTGAGCACAAGACTGATGTCTCCGCCCCGGGTGATTTCCCTGTACCGCTCCGGTCTAAGCGTATCGAGACTGATATTGATTCTGTTAAGACCTGCGTCCGCAAGTCCCCTTGCATACTTCTCAAGCAGTATGCCGTTTGTAGTCAGGCTGATATCCTCTATTCCGTTTATGGCCTTCAGAGAAGCAATAAGATAGGATACATTTTTTCTTATCAGGGGTTCTCCGCCGGTGATCCGTATCTTTCTTACACCGAGAGATGCGGCAATGCCTGCGATCCTTATTAGCTCTTCATAGGTAAGTATGTCTTTGTGCTCAAAAAGCTTGACCCCGCTTTGCGGCATACAGTATACGCACCGGAGATTGCACCTGTCGGTGATCGAAATACGTAGATAATCGATGACCCGTTCGAATTTGTCCCTGAGTTCCATAGCTTTTTAATCTTACCATTCACTGCTTCAAAAAAGGAATGAGTGGCGGGGAAAGGGGCTGCTTGTTTCAGCCCAGCCCTTTGTGGTAGCTTAAAACATGATCGGCAAAATAGTTTCTCTTAATACCAGTGAGAAAAAGGGAGTCAGGAAAAAACCGGTAGGGCAGGTATCTCTGAAAACCGAATTCGGCATCGAAGGAGACGCCCATGCGTCCTCCGATTGGCACAGGCAGGTAAGCCTCCTCGCCCTCGAGAGCATTAAGAAGATGCAGGACAAAGGGCTTGACGTTAAGCCCGGAGATTTTGCGGAGAATATTACAACAGAGGGGATCGATCTTCTGAGTCTTCCTGTCGGTACACAGCTGACAATCGGAGAAAATATCAAAGTAGAAGTGAGCCAGATAGGAAAGGAGTGCCACACCCGATGCTCCATTTACTATCAGGCCGGTGACTGCGTGATGCCCAAGGAAGGGATATTCGTCAGAGTGCTCAGAGGAGGAGTTGTTAAGGAGGGAGATCAGATAACGGTGAGCACATAGAGTGACAGATCAATTTTCGTATGGTTAAGAATGCTGCAACTTCCCCTCCGAAAGAATCAACCAGCCGTTATCATAAATTTATGAATTCATTTTGTATCATCGGCATTGCAGGCTATTCAGGATCGGGAAAGACAACGCTGATCAGAAAGATACTGCCTGAGCTGAAAAAACAGGGACTATCTGTAGGCGTCCTCAAGCATATCCATCATAAGCTCAATATCGATGTCAGAGGAAAAGACACGGACCATTTCTATCGAGCAGGGGCTGATTTTGTCTTCGCCCATGACGCGCAGCAGGGTTTTGCACGATACCGGAGCAGTGATGGGCTCCTTTTCGATCTTATTGGCAGATTTCCCGCCGCGTTGGACCTTATTATTGTTGAGGGGCATAAAGATATCGATGTTCCAGGCATATGGTTGGAACAAGGCGTTCACGGAAAGAAGGTCGATAGCGCTGCCTGCCGCAACAGAAAAGTTGTATTCAGGGACGATCCGGAATATCAAAGGGAGGTCCTCAGATATATTCGTCAGGAGTTGGAGAAATTTCATTCGCAGAGACATGTAATGGCGGGCCTGTTGATCGGCGGGAAAAGCACCCGCATGGGAACAGCGAAGTCGCTCCTAAAGATTAAAGGCAGAACGCTGGCCGCGAGGTCTTTTGATACCCTTTCAGTCGTTTCAGAAAAGACCGTTCTACTTGGCTCGGGACAAATCCCAAAAAGTTTGCATACTCTTGACCGGCTGTCAGACGTCCTCAAGGTAAAAGGCCCGCTTGGGGGAATACTCAGCGCCTTCAGATGGTCGCCAGGAAGCGCATGGATTATATCCTCCGTGGATATGCCCTTTATGCACAAAGGGGCATGGGAATGGCTTTTGAATCAGCGAAAACCCGGCGCCTGGGCTGTGCTGCCGAAGATAAAAGGAAGCAAGGGAGTAGAGACTACCGGCGCAGTATATGAACCGATGATCTTTGAGCATGTAGAATCTCTTGCAGAAAATGGGAACGCTAAGCTTCAGGACATCACGGCACATCCAAAGGTCATAACCCCTATCATCCCTAATCCTCTCGTTGAAGCATGGCATAATGTTAATACCCCGGGAGAATGGATAAAGGTGCTTGATCGTGATGCCCGGTAAAACTGAATTGAGAGCAACTGCAAAATGGATTGTTATGCTTTTTCTCCTTGGAGGTCTTCTTGTTGTGTTTTATCAGGCAATAGCATTACCAGTGATACAGACTGAAGCGGCGCCTGCCAACAGCATTCGCCAGAAGGATTCTGTAGTCAAGATAGGCGTCGCCTCCATGATCACCCCTGTTGATGCGGTGAAGTATTATCAGGATGTCATTGACTACATAGGTGAGCAGATCGGCCAGCCGGTGCAGATGGTCCACAGAAGGACATATGACGAAATGGACTCGTTGCTAGAAAAAGGCGAAGTCAAAATCGCGTTTATCTGTTCGGCGCCTTATGTAAAGAATAGGGAACAGTTCGGTATTGAGCTTCTTGCCGCGCCAAGCGTGCACGGTAAAGCCACCTATCATTCCTATATCATCGTGCATAATGACAGCTCCATGAAAGCTTTCCCTGAGCTTAGGGACAAGGTGTTTGCCTTCACTGATCCCAAATCAAATACCGGCAAACTCTATCCCACATATTTGCTCAAGACGATGGGATTCACTCCTGGAAGATATTTCAAGAGATTTCTTTACAGTTACAGCCACAACAAGTCTGTCGAAATGGTCGCCAAAAAGATCGTTGATGGTGCTGCGGTCGAAAGCATTGTCTATGACCATATGCTGAAGACAGGTTCGCCCTATGCCAAACAGACAAAGATCATCAAGCGTTCCCCTCCCTACGGAATACCTCCCATAGTCGTCACGCGGGACATTAATCCTGCACTCAGGCAGAAGGTGAAAGATGCCTTTCTCTCCATGCAGAGAACTGCCAAAGGCAAGACAATTCTTGATGCCATGATGATAGACGGATTTGTCGAGGTCCCTGATAAAAACTATGACACCATACGGCAGATGGAGAAGGGCATTGTTGACAGCTCAAAAGTTGCAGCGAAGGACAAGGACAAGAAGACCGTATATTTCGGCGCCATCCCAAGGGACAATCCAAGGATCATGTATGAAAAGTACCAGCCGCTTCTTGATTATCTCGCTTCAAAGACGCCTTATGAGTATGAACTTGTCCTAAAAAAGAACTATGAGGAGACTGTATCGGCCCTTGGCAGTGGTGAAGTGGATATTGCGCTGCTCGGGCCATTGACCTACCTTGAGGCCCATGCAAAATACGGCGCGATCAGCATTTTGAAGCCGAAGGGGAGTGATGGCACTTCGAGCTATAAAAGTGTCATCATAAAGAAGAAGGACACGCCGATAAAAAATCTCTCTGAACTCAAGGGGAAGAGCCTAGCCTTTGCTTCAACTAAATCTACCTCAGGCAATCTCATGCCCAGATATCTCCTTGCAACCGCGGGAATACATCTGAGCGACCTGAGCACTTATGCAAATTTTGATTTCCACGACTCTGTTGTAAAGGCCGTTCTCAAAGGGCAGTATGCTGCCGGAGCTGTAAGAGATTCGACAGCAAGGAAGTATATGAAACTCGGCATCGATACCATTGCCGAGTCTGAAGCAATTCCTACAGGACCGCTGGTAGCAGGACCTGGGACGCCTTATACAGTCATAGAAACCATTAAAAAGGCACTCCTTGAATTGAACTCCCAAAACGGTGACAGACAAAGCATATTGAAGCGTCTTGATGAGGACTTCAGAGGCGGTTTTACGGAGGCAACGGACGAGGATTATAGAGACATACGTTCAAAGATCAATGCTGTGCCGCAGACCTGCGGCAGAGGCTGTCATCCGAAGATAAAATTATGAACAACATAGTAAAGCCCTTTTTCAGGCTTGGCCTGCAGTATAAATTTATACTTATCACGACCTGTGCGATTATAATGGTCATGAGCATCGTCGGATATCTTGCTGTTGCACGGGAAAAGAATATTCTGTACGCTGAAGTTGAAAAACAGGGCCGGTTGCTTGGAGAAACACTTGCGATCCCCATCATCAATGATCTTATTTATGAAAGGCTGGGATTGGTGGAAGAAGGCGGCCTGCTTGACAACTACATCCTTGAGATATTCAACAGACAGGATGCAGACCTGCTCTATATAGCAATTCTGGACGAGGAAGGCAAGGTCATATCCCACAACAATATTACCGAATACGGAAAGATATATGCTGATGAGTTGACTAAAATAGCGCTTGCGGCAGACAATACGGTCATTCAACACTTTGCAGACAAAGAACATAAGGCCCTTGATTTTGGAGTGCCTCTTTCTATCGGGAAAAAGAGATGGGGGACCCTTAAGTTTGGAATATCCCTTCAGAAAGTTGAACACGAAATACTCAACACCATCAAAAAGATTGTCGGCTTGACCATAGTTCTCCTGGTAGCAGGTTTTATCGTTATCTTGCTTCTCAGTCAGAGGTTTATAAGCCCAATTACGCAGTTGGCGAATACCATGGAGAAGGCCAGAGGCGATTACCTGGATCTTAAAGTTGATATTAGGGGGCATGATGAACTTGCTGTCCTGGGAGAAAGATTCAATAGCATGATCGAGAGGATCAAACGGGCGAATGAGGAGTTGAAGAAGACCCATGACAAACTGGTCCAGTCTGAAAAACTTGCCTCCATAGGAATACTTGCCGCAGGTGTTGCCCACGAGATAAACAATCCGCTTGGCGGCATCTTCAATTGCCTTCAGTTGCTCAGACAGAACAGCGACAACCCTGAACTCAGGGGAAAATATCTGGACCTTTTCAGTGAGGGCCTTGAGAGGATCGAAACTACTGTCAGCAAGCTCTTGTGGATGTCGCGGAAAGCAGAGCACAGCCCTGTTGATGTGAATGTCAGAAACTCTGTGGACAGTGTTTATTCTTTTCTGGAATATAAGATGAAGAAGGGCAGGATTGAATTCAGGAATGAGGTTTCTGATGACCTGCTCATTATCTTCGATGTGCATGACTTCCAGCAGCTGCTACTGAACCTCTTTATCAATGCGCTCCATGCTATGCCAAACGGAGGAACGCTTGAGATACAGGGGGTGCAGGATGATTCCGGCGTCACGATTGAAGTTATCGACAACGGATACGGCATCGAAGCTGAAAACATCAGCAAAATATTCGATCCCTTTTTTACCACAAAACCAACCGGAGAAGGTACCGGCCTCGGGCTCTGGTTGACGTATGAAATCGTGAGGAACTACAATGGTGAAATTTCAGTCAAAAGCGAGAAAGGAAAGGGCAGCAGGTTTAGCCTGCAATTTCCCCCGCAGCAAGAGGTATGAAAGAAACAATCCTGCTGATAGAAGATGATAAACTCATGCGAATCAGCCTTGAAGACGCCTTGAAAGGGGCCGGCCACGAAGTCTTGTCTTTTGAGACTGGAGCAGCCGCATTAGCTGTTTCCGTGAACACCTCCTTTGGGCTTGCGGTTACAGATATCAGACTTCCTGATATGGATGGCTTCGATATCGTCAGAGAAATAACCCGGCAAAAAGATGTTCCAGTGATCATGATGACCGCATACGGCACCATCAAGGACGCGGTTGAGGCGATGAAGCTCGGGGCTTTTGATTATATAACCAAGCCCTTTGTCCTTGATGAGTTTCTCATACTTGTAGCTCGGGCACTTGAAATGAAGAGGCTGAGAGAGGAGAACATAAGACTCAAGAAGGACCTAGGCAAATGTTACTGCACTCCCAACATCATCGGAGAGAGCGCTGGCATGAACAAAGTCTTTTCCCTCATCGAAAAGGTCGCTGCCACGGATTCAACAGTCCTGATCCTTGGAGAAAGCGGCACCGGCAAGGAACTTGTTGCCACCACCATCCACTACCAGAGTGGCCGGAAGGACAAGCCTCTGATCAAGGTCAACTGCGCTGCTTTGCCGGAAGGCCTTATTGAAAGTGAGTT
>Ga0334722_10007484_pt1 | contig 10567 bp, 11 predicted proteins | sample C3_bottom_MG_FD_207210 | JGI IMG/M metagenome (GOLD analysis project Ga0334722, IMG submission 207210) | Sediment microbial communities from Yellowstone Lake, YNP, Wyoming, USA - C3_bottom | ecosystem: Environmental > Aquatic > Freshwater > Lake > Sediment | place: USA: Wyoming | collected... | reverse complement strand
CCTCGCATCCATCCACCACCCCCTGCGTGGCCAATCATCATGCTGCCGCATTCCGCTAACGAGACACCGGCGGTCAGCACGGAAGTCGTGACTACAAGCGCAGTAATGTTCGAACATTCACAAATTCTTCTGAGTCAAAAGCTCACGGTCAAAGCTTGCCTAAACATCGCCCTATTGGACGAATTCCGGCAGAGCGAGCTAATAGCGATAGGGTTGCACGGCGCTACAACTATCTACCCGGCTGGGTAAGGTCGCGATGAAATGGTACTTCTGTCGAAAAGAGCATGTGGAAGCCTTCCCAAGGTCTCTGCGGTAGAAGACCCGCGGTGGCTTCAAGGGGCAAGTGGAGCGTGAGGGTAAACCCCAGATATTTCAGTTGACGCATATGTCGAAGATGACTTCGGCAGACTGCAGGAAACAAGGGGGCGCGCTCTGCTCTATTGGTCGGATGACCCGTTCCAATCCAGTATTCGCGCATTAATCGACAGAGCTTAGCCGGGCCGTCCGTTCTGTTGGATAGCGAACAGACGCAGGTGGCAACGCCCATTAGTCTTCGCTCGGAGTTGTTCATGTGGCTACCTTGGAGAAGCAATCCACGCTTGCCACATACCCGCGCGTCGCTCGCATATTCGGTCGTGCTCGGGCAGACCTGAAGTCGATGATCGGTGGCGTTGCCTGGCAATGCGTCGCCGATAGGCACGCCAAGGGGATCAACCGGATCGCAACTATGAACAGGCTCGCGTTGCACCCAATTCGGGATTAAGTGTTTACTTTGGAGGTATGAATATGAAATCGATTCAGAGAATCAATCTGCTCGCGGCCGCCGCGATCCTTGCTTTCACCGCCGTCACTGCCATCGCCCAGCCCTCTCCGGCAGTCAAGGAAGACAAGGCGCAATTAAAGTCGGACAAAGCCGAATTGCAGTTGGATAGGAAGCAACTGAAGACCGACAAGGCGGCGCTGAAAGCCGACAAAGCCGAAGGCAAAATGGCGGCGGAGTCCAAGGACGCGGCAAAGATCGATCGGGACAAGCAGAACATCAAAGGCGAAAAGAAGGACATCGCCGCCGACAAGTCAGGCTCTCTGCAAAAGAAATCGGACAAGGCCGCATTGAAGCAGGACAAGAAGCAGTTGAAGGCCGACAAGGCGAAGCTGAAAGCCGACAAAGCTTCCGGAAGAATGGCAGCGGAATCCAAGGACTCAGAAAAGGCTTTCCAGGACAAGCAGAATATTAAGGGTGAAAAAAAGGATCTCTTGGCAGACAAGGCGAATCTGAAAGCCGACCAGAAGAAATAGCAGGAAGCGTCAATCACAGAAAGCGCCCTCAACCCCGCCGCGGCGGGGCTTGTCGCTTCAAGCTTTTTTGATTCCGTGACCGAGCTGCCGGCCGCGGCCAAGATTCGACGGCCGACATGAAGTCCATCCCAGCCGCGGCAACGGGTGAGGCCGCAGCGGTAGTCATTGCCTCGGGCCGCGACGGTGCTGACATCACTGTGTTGGCTTCGACGCTCGTGAAGGAGAAAAACCCATGTTACGCAGCATGAACGATCTGGAGAATTACGCGATCCATGCGACCGACGGCGACATCGGCCAGGTGAAGGATTTCTACTTCGACGACAAATCGTGGGTGGTCCGCTATCTCGTTGTCGATACCGGCAGCTGGCTTTCGAGTCGAAAGGTGTTGATTTCGCCCATAGCAATCGGCCAGCCGAACTGGACGGACAGGGTACTACCGGTCACTGTCACCAAAGAGCAGGTGAAGAACAGCCCGCACATCGACACCGAAAAACCGGTTTCCAGACAGCACGAAATTCCATATCTTGGCTATTACGGCTATCCCGGCTATTGGGACGGGGCCGGGCTTTGGGGCGCGGGAATGGTCCCGGGTTTGATGATGCCCGGCTACCCTGGTTTCGAGCCGGTGCCGGGCGGCGCCACCGCAGCAGAGGAGAAGGCCTACGCTCGCGCTGACGCGGCGCGGCACGAGGATGACGATCCCCACCTGCGCAGTTGCAAAGCGGTAATTGGCTATCACATCCATGCGACCGACGGCGATATCGGCCACGTGCAGGCCCTGCTCGTCGACGAGGAGACCTGGGCTATTCGCTATTTGGTCGTGAACACCAGCAACTGGTGGCTCGATCACCAGGTGCTCATCGCGCCGCAATGGATCAAGGACATAAGCTGGGGCGACGCCACGGTCTCCGTCAATTTGACGCGACAAGCAATACAAGGGGCGCCGCCCTACGACTCGACGGAGCTCCTGAATCGGACGCAGGAAATGGGCATCTACGGCCATTACGGACGTGCTGGTTATTGGACTAAGGAGGTAATGCCCAAGGCCAGGCTTCGGCGCCAATAGCACAGCGTGAAATGCGGCTATTCAAGTCACTGGGGTCCTAATGACGCAACGAAAAGCGACACCGTCTTTGAGCATACGCCGCGTCATGCATGAAACCCGCTAAGCCCCCGCGCATCCTGACGATCAACGGCGGCTCCTCGAGCATCAAGTTCGCACTGTTCGAGGCCGGTAACTCACTTGGGCGGATTCTGACGGGCGCGATCGAGCGGATCGGACTGCCTGGGGCCGGCTTGCGGGTAAAAGGTCTGGACCAGGCGGACGATTATTCGCGGCCGGTGACGGCGCCAGATTACGCTGCAGCCGTAGGGGCGCTTATGGACTGGATCGAGGAGCGCGGCGCGGGTGACGCAATTGTCGCGGTGGGGCATCGCGTGGTTCACGGCGGGCCGAAGTATAGCGAACCGCAGCGTATCACCGCGGAGATAATCGAGGAACTACGCCGTCTTAGTCTCCTCGATCCTGAGCATCTGCCGGAAGAGATCCTGTTGGCCGAGGACTTCCATCGCCGCTTTCCCAAGCTTCCGCAAGTGGCGTGTTTCGACACGGCTTTTCACCACAACCTGCCCCGCGTGGCCCGATTGTTGCCAATTCCGCGCCGCTACGAGGCGCAGGGGGTGCGGCGCTATGGGTTTCACGGCCTGTCGTACGCGTTCCTCATGGGAGAGCTGGCACGCTTGGCCGGAGCCGAAGCAGCACGCGGCCGTGTCATCCTGGCCCACCTCGGCAATGGCGCGAGCCTCGCGGCGGTGAGCGCGGGCAAACCCGTGGACACGAGCATGTGTTTCACCCCGGCAGCCGGGTTGCCGATGAGTACGCGCTCCGGCGATCTCGATCCTGGACTGGTCTTGTATCTGGCGCGCACTGAAGCAATGAGCGCAAAGCAATTCAACGAAATGGTCAATTGCAAGTCGGGACTGCTGGGCATATCGGAGACCAGTGCAGACATGCGCGACCTGCTGCAGTGCGAGGCGCAGGACGTGCGCGCGGCTGAAGCGGTCGCGCTGTTTTGCTACCAAGTCAAGAAATGGATCGGCGCATTCGCCGCGGCGCTGGGCGGACTGGACACGCTGGTGTTCGCTGGGGGGGTGGGCGAGAACGCGCCGATAATTCGCACCCGGATTTGCGCAGGGCTCGGATTCCTTGGAATCGACCTCGAGGAGAAGCGAAACGCCGCGAACGAGGGCCTGATTTCCGCAGCCGCCGGCCGAGTTTCGGTCCGCGTTATGCGCACGGACGAAGAATTGACGATTGCCCGCGCGGTGTGCCGCGAACTTAGACTCTGCGCGACCGCCTAAACGGAATTCACGCTATGAACGAACAATCACTCAAAGTCAAACACCCAGCTAAGGACGAACCAGCAACCAAGCCCACCCATGACCAGGTTGCGAAATTGGCCTATTCCCTTTCGCTGAAGGAAGGTCGTGCGAAAGGAAGTGCTGAGAAGAACTGGCTTGACGCAGAAACTCAATTGCAGCGCGCTGGTGCCGACCATGCTGAGCACTTCGGGCAGGCTGAGCTTCGGAACGATAAGGAGCACCAAGACCGCCAAAACCACCAAGACCACCAAGACCACCAAGACCACCAGGACCACCAGGACCACCAGGACCACCATGCGCACATGGCCGCGGACTTCCGCAAACGCTTCTGGATCTCGCTGGTTTTGACCCTGCCGATTCTCGTCCTCTCGCCGTCCAATCCCTAATTCCGCAACTTAAAGGAGTCGAATCATGTACGGATTCAGCATCCATCTAAAAATGCCCTTCGATGCAGCCGTCGCGAAAGTCACCGAGGCCCTGAAGAAGGAAGGCTTCGGCGTGCTCACCGACATCGACGTAAAGGCGACGCTGAAAGCCAAACTCAACATCGAACACCGGCCGTATCGCATCCTCGGCGCGTGCAACCCGCCGCTCGCCCATCGCGCGATCGAGGCCGATCCCGACATCGGCTTGCTGCTGCCCTGCAACGTGGTGGTGCGCGAAGAAGCCGATAAAGGCATTACGGTCGCATTCATGGATCCGGAGGCGGTGTTGAAGCTGGTCGACAAGCCGGGGGTGGACGCCCTTGCCAAGGAAGTACGCGCACTGCTGCAGAAGGTCTGCACCAGCCTCAAGGCGTAACGCGAGACGATGCCCGGAGGCGCAGCATTAACGGGACGCCTGGAACATGACAAGCAACACGCTCGCACCGGAACTGCTCCACAAAATGGATGCCTACTGGCGCGCCGCCAACTATCTGTCGGTCGGGCAGATCTATCTTTACGACAACCCGCTGCTGAAACGACCACTGGCGCTCGCGGACGTGAAGCACATGCTGTTGGGGCACTGGGGCACGACCCCTGGGCAGAATTTCATCTATGTCCACCTGAACCGGGTGATAAAGAAATACGAGCTCGACATGATTTACGTATCCGGCCCCGGGCACGGCGGCCCGGCAGTAGTCGGCAACACTTATCTCGAGGGCAGCTATAGCGAGATCTATCCCGACATCAGCCGGGACGAGGCCGGGCTGCAGAAGCTGTTCAAGCAGTTTTCCTTTCCCGGCGGCATTCCCAGTCACGCCTCGCCGGAGTGCCCGGGCTCGATCCACGAGGGCGGCGAACTGGGCTATTCGCTCAGCCATTCCTTCGGCGCGGTGTTCGACAATCCCGATCTCGTCGTCGCCTGCGTCGTCGGCGACGGCGAGGCGGAGACCGGGCCGCTGGCCACGGCCTGGCATTCCAACAAATTTCTCGATCCGGCCACCGACGGCGCGGTGCTGCCCATCCTGCATCTCAACGGCTACAAGATTTCCAATCCGACCGTCCTCGCCCGCATCGAGCGGGAGGAACTGGAGCAGTTGCTGCGCGGCTATGGCTGGACGCCGTATTTCGTCGAAGGACACGAGCCCGAACTGATGCATGAGGCCATGGCCACGACGCTCGACACGGTGGTGGCGCGGATCAAAGACATTCAGCGCAGCGCCCGCGTCAATGGTAACTTGACGCGCCCGCGCTGGCCGATGATCGTCCTCAAGTCTCCGAAGGGCTGGACCGGGCCGACGATGGTCGACGGCCGGCAGATCGAGGGCACGTTCCGCGCGCATCAGGTCCCGATTGCCGTATCGCCCACGGCGCCGCCCGAACATCTCAAATTGTTGGAAGACTGGCTCAAGAGCTACCGGCCGGATGAACTCTTCGACGGCGAGGGTCGCCTGAGGCAGGAGCTGGCCGAGCTTGCACCCAGCGGCAAACGTCGCATGGGCGCGAATCCCCACGCCAATGGCGGCATGCTGCTGCGCGATCTGCGCATACCGGATTTCCGCGACTACGCGCAGGACGTGCCCGCGCCGGGCGTACGCGGCAGCGGCGACACGCACGCGCTTGGGCTTTTCCTGCGCGATGTGGCCAAGTCAAATGCCGAGCAGCGCAATTTTCGCGTATTCGGCCCGGACGAGACGCTGTCCAATGGCCTGGGGGCCCTGTTTGAAGTGACCAATCGTCAATGGGACGCGGCGACCGTGACTAACGACGAATTTCTTGCGCCCACAGGCGGCGTGCTGGACTCGATGCTGAGCGAGCACCAGTGCGAGGGCTGGCTCGAAGGCTACCTTCTCACCGGGAGGCACGGGCTGTTCAACTGCTACGAGGCGTTCATTCACATCATCGATTCCATGTTCAACCAGCACGCCAAGTGGCTCAAGGTCACGGCGCAGCTGCCGTGGCGGCGCAAGATTGCCTCGCTGAACTACCTGCTCGCCTCGCACGTCTGGCGCCAGGACCACAACGGCTTCACTCATCAGGATCCCGGGTTCATCGACCACGTCGTCAACAAGAAGGCCGATGTCGTGCGCGTCTACCTGCCGCCGGACGCAAACTGCCTGCTTTCGGTGATGGACCACTGTCTGCGCAGCCGCCACTACGTCAATGTCGTGATCGCAGGCAAGCATCCCGCGCCGCAATGGCTGAACATGGATGCCGCGGTCAAGCATTGCGCAGCGGGCATCGGCATCTGGCAGTGGGCCAGCAACGACCAGGGTGCCGACGTTCATGGTAACGGGCCGGATGTGGTTATGGCCTGCTGCGGCGATGTGCCCACGCTGGAAACGCTGGCCGCGGTTTCCATCATGCGCGAGCATCTCCCCGAGCTGAAGATCCGCGTGATCAACGTCGTCGACCTGATGAAACTGCAGCCGCAATCGGAGCACCCGCACGGCTTGAGCGACAGCGATTTCGACACGCTCTTCACCAAAGACAAGCCGGTCATCTTCGCCTTCCACGCCTATCCGTGGCTGATCCACCGGCTGACCTACCGCCGCGCCAACCACGGCAACATCCACGTGCGCGGCTACAAGGAGGAGGGCACCATCACCACACCCTTCGACATGACGGTGCTCAACGATCTGGACCGCTTCCACCTGGTAATGGACAGCATAGCCCGCCTGCCGCAAACCGGTGAAAAAGGGATCTATCTGAAGCAGCAGTTGAAGGACAAGCTGGTAGAGCACAAGCAGTACATCGACAAGAACGGCCAGGATCTGCCGGAGATTCGCAACTGGAAGTGGCAGCTTGAGGACTCAAGCTGAACCCGATCAAAGGAGCCGACGATGACGATTCAATTCAATGAAGAGAGCGGCGGCAGGATCCTCGTCGTTCACGTCAGCGGGAAGCTGGTAAAGGAGGACTACGCGCAATTTGTACCCGAGTTCGAGCGCCTCCTGCGCCAGCACGGAAAGTTGCGTGTCCTGTTCGACATGAGCGGTCTACATGGCTGGGAGGCGAGTGTGCCGGCGGCGCAGCAGGCTCTGTATCATGGGGCCAGGTGCAACCGTGCAGCGCGCCGCGGCGAATACAGTGCCGCGATGGAAAGCGCATGAGCACGACAGCAAGACTGGCGACGCCACTGCGCCTTTACCTGATTCGACACGGCGAAACCGAGTGGTCGCTCTCAGGCCAGCACACCGGTCGCTCGGACCTTGCGCTGACCGCGCGCGGCGAGGACGAGGCGAGGGGGCTTGCACCGCGCCTGCGGGAAGTCCAGTTTGCCCATGTGCTGAGCAGTCCGCTGCAGCGTGCACGACAGACCTGCGAGCTGGCCGGGCTGGGTGCGGCGGCCGCGATCGATGCGGACCTGGCGGAATGGGACTATGGGGATTACGAAGGGCTGCGCTCAGTGGACGTACGCAAGCAGCGGGCGGACTGGAATATTTTTCGGGACGGCTGCCCGCACGGTGAAACTCCCGCGCAGGTTTCCGGGCGCGCCGATCGGCTGATCGCGCATCTGCGCGCGCTCGACGGAAACGTCGCGCTGTTCTCGCACGGCCAGTTCGGCTGTGCCCTCGCCACACGCTGGATAGGATTGCCGCTGATCGAGGCGCGGCATTTCGCGCTCGGCACGGCGTCGCTGAGCATACTCGGGCATGACCCCAACCATCCCGAGGTGGCGGTTATCGCCTTGTGGAACGCCGCATCAGGCGGAAAGGGTGAGGCGGCGTCCCGTCCGCGCTCTGAAGAGACCAAGACCCTGAATCCGCGCGCGATTGCGCGATGGGAAAACGAAGGCGGCGAGATTCCAGCGGGTGCGGGAGCCGATTTGCCGAACCTGGTCGCAGCGATCAACCGCTGTGAACGCGCTGTGGGCGCGGCGTTTCCGCAGGTGCGCTGGCTGTTCTTCGAGCCGAACGCGGAAAAATGAATCGCGCCTGCGCCTGCTCTGCCGCGACTTTCTTGCGCAAACGCAAAGCTGCGCGGCCCCGGGGAGGTGAAAATGGAACCGGGTCTGCGCCGGAAGGCGTGCTCCAGGAGCGGCCGCGCCGTGATCCCGGCCGGCGAGAAATCGCCGGGTCCGATCCGGACGGCTCCGACCTGCTCTGCAGCAATGCGTGACGACCGGCGGTGATTGGAACAAGGAGCGATATGAGCGACGCTGCGCCCAAGTCTGATAAGCCGGATCTCGGCGTGGTGGCCGCGGTGCGCGGTAGCGTCGTGGACATACGCTTCGACGGGCAGTTGCCGTCGATCTATTCCTTGCTGCGCGCGCAGGACGGGGAGATCGTGATCGAAGTCCTGGCCCAGCTCGACGCGCAGCACGTGCGCGGCATTGCACTCACGCCCACGCAAGGACTCGCCCGCGGCATGCCGGTGGAGGACTCGGGCGGGCCGCTGAAGGCGCTGGTGGGCAAGGGCATTCTTTCGCGCATGTTCGACGTGTTCGGCAACGCCATCGACCGCGAAGCCGCCCCGGCCGATGTCCGCTGGCGCAGCGTGCACCGCGCGCCGCCGCCTCTGGTTCGGCGCTCCACCAAGTCCGAGGTATTCGAGACGGGCATCAAGCTCATCGATGTGCTGATGCCGCTAGAGCGCGGCGGCAAGGCTGGATTATTCGGCGGGGCGGGGGTGGGAAAGACGGTATTGCTCACCGAGATGATCCACAACATGGTCGGGCAGCACGAAGGCGTGAGTATTTTCTGCGGCATCGGCGAGCGCTGCCGCGAAGGCGAGGAGCTCTACCGCGACATGAAGCAAGCGGGCGTGCTGCCGAACATGGTGATGGTGTTCGGCCAGATGAACGAACCGCCTGGCGCCCGTTTTTGCGTCGGGCATGCAGCGTTGACGATGGCCGAGTATTTCCGCGACGACGAGCATCGCGACGTGCTGCTGCTGGTCGACAATATTTTTCGTTTCATCCAGGCCGGAATGGAGGTGTCTGGCTTGATGGGGCAGATGCCCTCCCGCCTGGGCTATCAGCCCACCATGGGCACCGAGCTTTCGGGCTTGGAGGAGCGCATCGCCAACACCGATACCGGCGCGATTACCTCGATCCAGGCGGTGTATGTGCCGGCGGACGATTTCACCGATCCGGCTGCGGTGCACACCTTCTCGCATCTCTCCGCGTCCATTGTGCTGTCGCGCAAGCGCGCGAGCGAAGGCCTGTATCCGGCCATCGACCCGCTGCAGTCAAGCTCCAAGATGGCCACGCCGGGCATCGTCGGCGAGCGGCATTATGCCCTGGCGCAGGAAATCCGGCGCACGCTGGCACAATACGCGGAACTCAAGGACATCATTGCCATGCTCGGCCTGGAGCAGCTCTCGCCCGAGGACCGTAAGGTAGTTGCCCGCGCCCGCCGCTTGGAGCGCTTTCTCACCCAGCCGTTTTTCACCACCGAGCAGTTCACCGGCCTCAAGGGCAAACTCGTCAGCCTGAAGGATGCGCTGGACGGCTGCGAGCGCATCCTGCGCGACGAGTTCAAGGAACTCCCGGAGAGCGCGCTGTACATGATAGGGACGATAGCTGAAGCAAAGGCCAATGCCAAACCGGAGTCCAAACCGGAGCACAAACCGGAAGCCAAACCCGGCCAGCCCGCGGCCTCAATCAAACCCGATTCAAAAGCCGAGGCCAAGGCCAGCCCGAAACCTGACACCGAGTCTCCGGCCAAAGCCGCGCCCGAGTCACATACGAAGCCCAGAGCGAAACCTCCAGCTGAGGCGGATCATGCAAGCAGTTAACATGCACCTTAAAGTGCTTCTGCCATTCAAAATCTTCGCCGATAAGACCGGTGTATTGCGCGTCGTTGCGGAGACGCGCGCAGGTTCGTTCGGAGTCTTGCCCCACCGGCTGGATTGCGTTGCGGCGCTCGCGCCGGGAGTACTGGTATTCGAGACTGAAGCGGAAGGCGAAGTTTGCATGGCCGTCGATGAAGGCGTCCTGGTCAAGACCGGTGCTGACGTGCTGGTTTCCGTCCGCAACGCGATCGGAGGAACCGACTTGGATAAGCTGCGCGAGGCAGTGGAGAAGGAATTTCTCAACCTGGACGAGCAGGAGAAGAGCGTGCGTTCGGTGATGGCGAAACTGGAGAGCGGGTTTATTCGCCGATTGGCCGCGTTTCGTCATGAGTGAAAAACCGGAAGAGAAACCCGCCGCGGGCGCGACGGATTTTAGCCAGCAGGTGGGCGCAAAGGCGGCGCGCCGGCTCAAGGCGCAGCGTCATGTCACGCAGACCGTCTGGTCCGGACTAGGCATGATGGGCATGGTGGGCTGGTCGGTTGCGGTGCCGACGCTGCTCGGTGCGGCACTCGGGCTTTGGCTGGACAAGCGCTATCCAGGCGGGCATTCCTGGACGCTCGCGCTGCTGGCCGTCGGCCTGGCCCTGGGTTGCTTCAATGCCTGGCATTGGGTGGCCAAGGAAGACAGGGAAATTCACGAGCGTGCGGAGAATGGCGATGAATGAGCC
>Ga0334722_10007483_pt1 | contig 10567 bp, 9 predicted proteins | sample C3_bottom_MG_FD_207210 | JGI IMG/M metagenome (GOLD analysis project Ga0334722, IMG submission 207210) | Sediment microbial communities from Yellowstone Lake, YNP, Wyoming, USA - C3_bottom | ecosystem: Environmental > Aquatic > Freshwater > Lake > Sediment | place: USA: Wyoming | collected... | reverse complement strand
TCCAAGCGTCGGAGGCGAGGCTGACCAGAACAATGGTCCGGTATGAGTGGTCGTAGGCGCGGCGGTACGGCCAGAGCCGCCACAGCTTGATGACGCGCGTCGCCACGCGCCGGGCGTAGAGGAGCGGCTGTTTGCGCGCGAGGTCGCGCGTCGCTTCGATCAGCGCCGCGTTGCGCTCGGCCTCGGGCAGGGGCGTGTTCCAAAGCGTGTCGGCGCGCAGAACCTCGCCCTGCCGGTCGGTGCCGAGGTCGTCGGGCTCGATCAACATTGCCTGGTACATCTCGCCGCCCCCGTTCGTGCTGCCGAGGATAAAGCGGCCGTGCAGGCGCCAATTGCGCGCCGACCAGGCGCCGGAGAGGGCCAGGACCGGGATTAGGAACAAGGCGGCTTTTTTAAAGCCGTGCGCGGAGTCGGCGATCAGAAGGGCCAGGACGCAGGCCGGAACGCAGGCGAGTGCCACGGCGGTGCTCGTGACCGATAGAACGGCCGCTGCTGCAGATCCAAGCGCGAGGAAGCGCCACGGGTGCTGTCCGCCGCGCGAAGCGCGGATCGTGGAGAAGACCGCTGACGTAAATAGGAACGAGGCGAAGGTGTCGCGGTACGTCGCCGCGCCGTAATAGATCGACTGCGGGTAGAGCATGTACGCGGCGAAGGCGGCCGCGCCGACGTCGGGGCCGAAGAGTTCTGCGCCGAGCAGGCCCAGCATCGCGGCGATAGCCAGCGCCATCAGCGCGTGTACGATAAGAACGGCCCAGGCGCGGCGGCCTCCCACCGCCTTGTAGACCGCCGCAATGAGGACCGGGTAGGCGGGCTCTCGGATCGATGTCGGCTTTCCGGGCTCGACTGAGAGCTCGCCGCGCTCAAGAAGCCCTCTGGCGAGGATCTCATAGCTGTCGATGGGCTCGTAGACCTTCGCGTACTGGCGCCGCGCATAGGCTCCGCGCAGGGCGAGGCCCAGGAGTGCTGCGGCAAGGATCAGACCGCGTCTCATTGCTTCGCCTCCGCGAGTTCAAGGATCGCAATCGGGAAGTTCGCCGATGTGAACGGGTCGGCCGCCCAACGCTCGGTCAGGGTTTCGCCGCCAAAGACCCTCAGCACTCGATAGCGGGCGCGCACCGCGGGTTCCATTGAGTCGAGCCAGCGCGCATTCGTGGCGTAGTAGCGGGGCAGACGGGCGGGATCGGCGGCGGCTTCGACTGAAACGATTCGGTAGCGCGAGAACAAGATGGGCGGGAAGCGGTCGACCATCGCAACGGAGGCGCGCACGCCGATCTCGGCGCCCGCGGGGAGGTTTTCCTCGACCCAGTTCGCCGCCGCGAAGGCGTTCGAGCGGCCGGGCGCGTCGGCGGCGAAATTGGCCGCCAGTGCCGCCGAGCGCGCCAGCAGCGCGGCCACAAGGAGGCCGAGAAGCGCGCGGCCTGCGACGCGGGCGCGTCCCGGCAGAGACGAGAGGCTCGCCGCAACAAGCACGGACGACAGCCCCAGGCCCGCGAGGAAGAATCGAGCCGAAACATCCATGGGACTCAGCCCTCCTGCGATGTAGGAGGCCCCGAGGGCCAGCGAGAGCCATAAGATCGCCGTCGTAAATAGCGCCGAGCGAGGACGAGCGAGCGCGAAGACTCCCGTGCCGATCGACAGTGCGGCCAGGGGGATGCCGAGCCCGGCGCGCCACGGCCCAAGCGCGAAGGAGATCAGCTGCCCAGGCGTCAGCGACGGCTTATACCACGCGGTCAGCGCGCGCGTTTCGTCGAGGAAGTCGCGGAAATTAAACGGGATGTACGGGTTGGAGAGAAGGAATGCCGCGACCCCGACAAGGCCCGCCGCGACCGCCCTCTTTATGCCGCGCGCGCTAAAAGTCCAGCCTTCGGCGGCGAGTGCTGCGAGCGCGATCGGAAGGGCCAGCACGCAGTGGTTCTTCGCGGCCCCGACGGCCAATCCGAAAAAGAGTCCGGCCCAGAGAGGCTCGCGGCCGGACGCGCCGCGTGCCCAGCGCGCGCTGAATAGAATGCAAGCCAGCGCGTAAAGCGCCGCCGTCATGTGAGGTTTGAGCACGTGAGCAAAGCACACGATCGCCGGCGACAGGGCAAAGAGAGCCGCGGCCCACAGCCCAGCCTCGTCGCCCGCGGCCTCGCGGCCGATCAGGAAAATAAGAGCGATGCAGCCGAGCGCCGACAGCGCGCTGAACCACCGTCCCGCCAGGTAGAGACGTCCCAGACGGCCCGGGTCGCGGTAGTAATAAAGAGGATCGGACTCTAGGCGCACGGCGCGGGCGATATGCAGCGCTGCAAGCCACCCCGCCAGCGGGTAGAGGTACGAGCCGCCGTACAGGAATTGGTGAGGATTAAACTGGAGGCGGCGCGGCTTAAAGCGCGAGAGGGCGTTGAAGACGAACTGCTCGTCCTGCTCAACTGAGCGCAGGGCAAATCCGCTGTAGGCGTGCAGGGACAGCTCCTCTGAGCCGGCGGGTGCTACGCTGCCGTCCCAACTGCCGCGGCCGTAGGCCGCCTGGATGTTGGGACCTACGCGCGCGTACAGCGCGCGGCGCGCGGCCTCGACTTTTTCGTAGAAGCGGTCGTCTTTCTGCTCCGGCGCGAGCACGCGGCGGAAGCGCTCAGCCGAGGGCAGTCCCCACCCAAGCCCCACGCCGTAGACGGCCAGTGCGACCAATCCGAGAGCTGCGGCTGCGATGAGGGAAGAGTTCCGGAGGTTCACGGGACGTCGCCGATGGCGTCGAGCGATGCGAGGCGATAGCGGAGGAGGACGGCGAGGGCCTTAAGGCCGTCGCGCCAGCCGATCTTCTTGCCCTGGCTGCGCGTTCTCGGGCGGTACGAGATCGGCACCTCGGCGATCCGGTAGCCGAGGCGCAGAACCTTGGCCGTGATCTCGGGCTCGAAGTCGAAGCGGTCGGACTCAATGCGGAAGCGCTTAAGCGCCTCGCGGCGGAAGCACTTATAGCACGTTTCCATGTCCGTGATCGAGGCGCCGTAGAGCAGGTTCGTAAATCCAGTCAGGAATCTGTTGGCCGCATAGCCGAGCGACCATGTGCGAGGTGTTCCGGCTGCAAAGCGCGTGCCGTAGGCGACGGAGGCGCGTCCCTCAAAGACGGGGGCCACGACCTTAAGAATGTCCTCGGGGTCCAGCTCCAGGTCGGCGTCCTGGACGATGACGATGTCCCCCGTCGATTCTGAAAATCCGCGGCGCAGGGCCGCACCCTTGCCCTGGTTCGGGGTCTGGAAGAACGCGCGGACCCCCGGGCGCTTGGCGATATCGTCGCGCAGGATTTCCATCGAGCCGTCTTGGGAGCCGTCGTCGACGACGACGACTTCCTTGTCGAGCGGCAGGGCCAGCACGCGCTCGATGAGGGGGCGGATCGTGTCTCGCTCGTTGTAGACGGGGATGATGATCGAAACCGTCACTTCGTCTCCGGCAGCGACGCGATCACCGCGCGCAGAATCTCCTCAAGCGAGGCCTTGTGCCTGTAGCCCGTCATCTCGCCGATCAAGGTCAGATCAGGAACGCGGCGCTGCATGTCCTCGAAGCCGCTCTCGTAGGCTTTTTCATACGGAATCATCTGGATCTGGGACTTGGACCCCGCCAGCTTGATAATGCGGCGCGCCAGCTCCAGGATCGAGACCTCTTCGCTCGAGCCGATGTTGATGACGCGCCCGTACGACTTCGCGTTGTCGAGGAGATCGGCCATCGCGACGACGACCTCTTTGACGTAGGCGAAGCAGCGCGTCTGCGTGCCGTCGCCGTAAACGGTCAAGGGCTCGCCGCGCACCGCCTGGCCGGCCAGGCGCGGAATCACCATGCCGTAGCGGCCGGTCTGGCGCGGGCCGACGGTGTTGAACAGGCGCACGATCGTCGTCGGGACCTTCCGCTGCTTCCAGTACGCCAGCGCCATGAACTCGTCGATCGCCTTGGAGCACGCGTACGACCAGCGCGACTTCGATGTGGCGCCGAACACGAGGTCCTGGTCCTCTCGGAACGGCTCTCGCCCGGGGACCTTCCCATAGACTTCGGAGGTCGAGGTGATGATCACGCGCTTCTGCTTCTTGGCGGCCTGGCGAAGGACGACCTCGGTGCCGTGGACGTTGGTTTCGATCGTGCGGATCGGGTCTTCGACGATCAGCTGGACGCCGACGGCGGCGGCGAGGTGGTAGACCGCGTCGGCGGCGTCGACGAGTTCCGCCATGAGCGAGGCGTCGAAGATCGACGCGATCGTGTACGAGAAACCTTTGCGCGTCTTCAGGTGCTCGATATTGCGGATCGACCCGGTTGAGAGATCGTCGATGACGCAGACGGCATGGCCGCGGTCCAGAAGCACTTCGCTGAGATGCGACCCTATGAAGCCCGCGCCGCCCGTGATGAGCACGTTCATCGCGGCACTTTAGCAGATTGCCCCGTGCACGGCAATATTGCGGTCCATCTTATCTATAATCGTCACGTGTTCGTCGGGGTGGAGGCTGTTTTATCGAGGTGAGACGACGTGTCTGGCCGGTTTCCCATGCCCGGATCCTCCTGGCCGGCTGCGCGGCGTTCATCGCTTTTTGCTTCTTCTTGAAGGCGGTGCAGTTTCGCTTCCTGGTCGTCGGCGGATTTGACTCCGCTCAGTACGACCAGGCCCTCTGGACGACGCTGCGCGGACATTTCCTTAAGACCTCTCTGCATGGCCGGCCGTTATCCATCATTGCGCTGCACACGACGTTCTTCCATGCCCTGCTCGCTCCGGTTTACGCGTTGCTTCCGGGCCCGCAGACCCTCTCGAACCTGCAGGCCGTTCTATTCGCGGCGGCCGCGTTTCCTCTGTTCTGGTCGGCGCGCCGTCGTCTTGGAGCTGACGCGGCGCTTCTTTTTGCGCTCGCCTACCTGCTCAACCCTGTCGTCGCGCGCTGCATGATCAACGGTTACTATGGGACCAGAATCTTCCCGGTGCCGTTTCTGATCGCGTCCCTGTGGGCTCTCGACGAGGGCCGTGATGGTCTATTTCTGGCTTTCGCTGCGATGGCCGCATCCTGTGACGAGGCGACTGCGGTTGTCGTGGCCGGCATCGGCGTCCTGGCCGCCCGGTTCCTTGGACGTCCCCGGCTCGGCGCGTGTACGGCCGTCGCGGGAATCGGATATTTTTTTCTCGCCGTCACCTGGATTCAGGTTCGTTTCGGAAACATCAATCCTATGGGGCCTCTCGAACTGCGCTCGGATGGGCCGACGAGGCTCGGATGGACGATTTCCTTCATCGCTTCTCATCCGGGACTCCTGCTGGCCAGGCTTTTCGAGGCGCGCAAGGCCTTTTATCTGCTTAAGTTGTTCTTGCCGACGTTGTTTGCTCCCCTTTTCGCCGCGTCCTGGCTGCTCCCCGCGGTTCCTGTTTTCTTCCTGACGCTGATGCTGACCGGACGCTGGCTGCTCGACGACTTCGCTCCGGCATGGACGGCGCTGTCGATCCCGTTCCTGTTTTTTGGCGCGGCGGCCGGGGTTGAGCGGCTGAGTCGGCGGCCGTGGGCGCGACGCCTTGGGCGCGATCCGGCGGCGGTCCTGTGTGCGGGGATGATTGCGGCCTCGCTTGGGACCCAGGTCTTGGGGGAGTGGACGACCATCACCTATATTGTCACTCAGCGCGCCGATGGCGAGGACTTGAGGACGCTCCTGCGCGCGATCCCCCCCGAGGCCTCGATTGCGGCCTCCGATTCGGCGCTGCCTTTCCTGGTCAAGCGCTGGCGCGCATATGCCTTGCTGGCTCCGGGCCTGGATCAAAATCCGGATTACGTCCTGCTGGAGGAAGGCTCGATTCCATGCCAGATGACGGGTCCAGACCGCGCGGCGGCCTACGCGGCCCTCGAGCGCGCGGTCACCGAAGGCGGCCGCTACAAGTCGGTGGTCCGGGCCGGGCGTTTTTCACTGTGGCGCGCACGGTCCCTTCCGTTTTAACCCGATTGTCTCCGGGCATCGGCTGAATTCGGATATCCCTCTTTTTATACAATGGCGCGATGCCCGCTCCGACGGAGAGGTCCAGGTTTCGGCTCAGCCTGCTTCTGAGCCCTTCCTACCTAAATCAAAGGCGGAAACAGATCCATTCGTTCGGGGATCTTTTTCTGCGCATCAAGAATATTTTCGTCTATTCGCACCAGCTTATCCGCGCGCGGACCGGCGAATGGAGAGAGGCGGCGGTTCAGGCGGTTCGCAAACCGCTTGGAGCGCGCCGCGACAAGATCCTCGACAGGGAATTGCGGCAGTCGCGCGTCCGTTTTGCGTCGCGTCCGCGCGCGGCGGGCGGCTATCTCCCCAACCCGCCCTCCCCGGTCGAAAGGAATCCCCTTTGCCGCTACGAGCTTTCGTGGAACACGCACGTCAGTTGCAACTTCGACTGCAGCTACTGCTGGTTTCACGGGCATTGGGAGGAGTTTGCCCCGCTCAATCGCTATGTCCCGGCCGCCGATTGGAAGAGGCACTGGGCTCGTTTCAACGCGAAGCACGGGCCGGCGAAGATCGATATCGCGGGAGGCGAGCCGTTCACCTACCCCCAATTTCTCGAGATTCTGGAAGACCTGGGGAGGAAGAACGTCGTGGTCGTTTCGACGAACCTGTCCTGGGGCGTGGAGCGGTTCATCGCCCACGTCGATCCGGACCATGTCGAGATCTCGGCGAGCTTCCATCCGGAGTTTGCCGGCGCTCCGGAGGCCTTCCTGGAAAAGATCACGAGGCTTAGAAAGGCCGGCTTCCACGCCAACGTCTCTCTGGTCGCCTATCCGGCGTTTTTGCCGCGGCTCCTGGAGTTTGTGGATTTATTCCTCAGCCGAGGCATCCTTCTTGACGTCCAGCCTTTCCGCGGGATGTGGGAAGGCCGATTATACCCGCAAAGCTATACCGCAGACTCCAAAGCCCTGCTCGAGAAGATCATCGACGGGGCGCACCGAGGCGAGTACTACCCGGGCCTCCCGCCCGAGCGCAAGATCCACCGTGTCGAGGCGACCTCATTGGTCTTGGAATATCAGCTCGGGAGGAAGTCGACTCGGGGGGTTGCCTGCAATGCGGGCGTCTTCTATGGGCGGCTTCAGCCGCACGGCGACGTGACCCGATGCTCCCAGGGCGCCTACGTCGGAAATTTTTTCGACGAAAACTTCGGCTTCTGGCCGCAGGCCGAGCCCTGTCCTTTCAAGCAGTGCGACTGCGTCAACGAGATCATCTACATCGAGGGCGGGCCTCTCGGCCCGCAATGACCCGCCAGGTTTGAGCGCGCGATCAAGCCCTAGCGGGGAAGGGCTTGCCGGGCTATACTGGCCGCAACCCCAGGCCCCTCGGAGGCGATATGCGCCAGAACCCCTCGTTACGAAACCTCGTCTTGAAGCATGGTTGGATGATCCCGATTCTTGGGGGCCTTTTGTGCCTCTTCCCCGGGCAGACCGTCGCGGTCGACCGTCTGGAGGGAGGCACCGAAGAGGCCTTGGAACAGATCCGGGCAAAGCAGGGGAAGCTGTCAAAGGAGTTCCAGCAATCGCGTCAAGCCCAAGAAGACCGGGAGAAGGCGGTCTCAGAGGCCTCTTTAAAGATGGCCCCTCTCGTTGAAAAGGAGATCGAAGCGTCCGTGGGCGCCAAGCACCTTCAGGGCGACTGTCCGCGAATCGCCCAGGGAGAGCGGTGCCATCTCTACTGGAAATCGCTCACAAGCGCCGGCGAGGCCAAGCTGATGCTGGAAGATCTGGCGGAGGAAGACCAAAATATAGACAAACGGGTGGAACGGGAAGTCGAGATGGAAGTCAGATACGGCGGGAAAGGCGCCTACGAGAGCTATGAGCGCGGCGGGAGTTGGGCGTCTTCCGAGCATTTCCGCATCGCGGCGAAGACAAAAGCGGTTAAAAAAATACTATCTGAAAAATTCAAGATGACCGACTTTACGCCCGTCAATGGAACGGATTTCGCGGCCCTGGAGAATCGTCCGTCTCGCGCGCCTGGGCAGGGGTTCGTCTACTAGGACGCAGAAGCCTCACGGCGGCATAGGCGATCAGAGCGCAGCCCGCGAAGTCGAAGGCGCGGCCGACGCCGATCTCGTGGGTGAGCAATCCCGCGGTTTCCAGGAGATAGGTCCAGTCGTGTTCCCCGCCCCCGACGAGGGGCAACTGCTGGACGCGTGCGTCGGCGGCGTAGCGGCCGATGTGCAGGAAGTTTTGGCCGATCCAGGCGAGGCACACCAGGGCCGAGCGCTCAAGGCCGCGGCGGCGGAAGTCACGCCAGAAGGCGAGGGGCATGAGGAGCTGGAGGATGGTGCCGCCGGCCATCATCAGCCAGCGGTTGCCGAGCAAACCAAAGATTGGGTGGCCCGCCTCGTGGATGATGAGATCCGCTCCGTCCAAGAGGAAAAAGGCCCGGCGCATGGGTTCCCGCACGGCAAAGAGCGAGATCGACATGATGGCGATGGCCGCCCAAAGCGGCGCGTCAATGCCGGAAGATGGAAGCCCTGGAGTTGGCTCGAGCGGGGGCTTCGAGGGTTCTCGCCACTTGGCAAAAACCAGGCCGCAGAACTCGCATTCCTCCGAGGCTGCTGTCGCGGCCTTCCCGCAGTTGGGGCAGTGATCCAAGATCAGTAGAGTATAAAACCGAGAGAGGGGGCGCGCCAATGACCCGCCCGGAGCCTTTTGGGCTCCGGGCGGGCGCTCCTGGTGGGTTCGACGCGGACGGGTGTCTTCGTGATCGTCTTGCTGCCGCGTCTAGGAACATTGTGCGCGCCTTCGATGTCGGATTTATTACATAATGACGGCCATGGGACGTCCTTTCAGGATGATGATCCCCGTCTTGGCCGCGGTCTTGGCCGCCTGCGGCGGCGCGGCTCCGCGTATCGAGGAGCCGCCGCAAGCCGCGGCGAAGCCTGCTTCCACGGCGGCGTCCTCGGAGACTGAGGCCGAGAAGAAAGTCGATCCTCAGATCACCTCGACCTTGGTCCGCCTGGCGGAGGAGAGGGGGACGTTCAAGCGGGACCTGACGAATTCCCAAGGAACGCCGGTCGGCGACCTCCTGCTGGTCGGCTCGCCCATCGGCTATAACCTGCGCAATCGCTTCCTGGACGTTGGACTGCCTCTCTCGGAAGCTTTTGCCGCCAACTCGGACCCCGTCTTTCGCCAACAGCTCATCGAGATGGCGCGTTGGGACAAGGGTTCCGAGTCGCGCGCCGCGGCTCTGATCGCCCTGGCGGGAAGCCATGACTTGGCCCACCTTCGCGTCTTCAACGAGGCCCTCATCCACCTCGATCCGGCCGTGCGCTTCGGGGCGCTTGAAGCTTTGATCCTTTGGGGGCATCCGCGAGAGGCGATGCCTCTTTTGGCCGCCGCCTCGGAGCGCGACACCGAGCCGCTCCTGCGCGTCTATGCCGCGGCGGGACTTGTCCGTCTGGGAGACGTCGCGGGCCTACACCGGCTGAGGCAGTTTCTGGATGATCCCTCCTGGCTGGTCAAGGCCATGGCCGCCAAATATATCGGGGAATTGGGGACCGGGGAAGACTACGAGATTCTGCTGAATCGCCTGGACGGCGAAGCCACCAACGACTTCGTCGTGGCCGAATACTGCGTGGCGGCTCTTAAGCTCTATCCGAAGAAGGCCAAGCCGTGAGATATCCGCTTCTGGCCCTTTTCCTGCCTGCCCCGGCCCTGGCCGCGGGTCTCATCTCGGGCAACCTCGTCGTCGACCAATCGCTTTTGATGCAGCTCGATCCCCTGGTGGTCACCGCTCCCCGCGTCAAGGCGCAAAAGGAGATGATCGACCCCCGCATCAATCGGCATCTCCTGCGTCTTCTTCAGCAGCGCATGGACGCCCGCCCCGATTCCGCCGCCCAGCTCGACGCCTCCATCGGCAACCTGAACAAGCTCTCGACGGAGACGGGCTACAACTTAAAGACCCGCTACACGGAGCTCGGGTTTCTTCTGACCGAGGGCCTGGCCGGCACCACGGACTTCACGCTCCAATCCGAGCTTGAGAAGGTCGCGCGTTTGGGCACGAACGTCCAGACGCGCGCCGCGGCCCTCGTGGCCCTGGCCTACACCAAGGACCTGCGATTTTTGCCGCTCTTCCAGGGCGCTCTGCTCGACCAGAATATCACGGTGCGCTTCGCGGCGTTGGAGTCCCTCCTCGTGCTCGGCGACCCCGCGGTGCAGTTCCAGGTGGCGGGGGCCGCGCGCACGGATCAGTCCCTGGCTATTCAGATCTACGGCGCAGCCGGGATGTGGCGCATGGGGGATATTTACGGTCGGGAGATCCTCCTGCGCTTTTACCAGCACGCCGACTGGTTCGTTCGCGCCATGGCCATCCACTATCTCGGAGAACTCGGCGGCGCCGAGGAGTACCGGCGGCTTCAGCGCGAGCTTGCCGCGGAGACGGACCCGGCCGTACAGGCGGAGTTGGCGGCGGCACTCCTGAAACTCAGCGCAAAGAAGGACGCTCCATGAAGACGATACTGATGTCTTTGGCGATGTCGGGCGGCGATTGGGTCATCTGGGCCCTTTTTGCCTCGTCGGTTGCGGCCGTGGCGGCGATGTATGACCGCTATAAACTCCTCAAAGCGGAGGCGGCCGTTCTGGCCGCC
>Ga0334722_10007481_pt1 | contig 10568 bp, 12 predicted proteins | sample C3_bottom_MG_FD_207210 | JGI IMG/M metagenome (GOLD analysis project Ga0334722, IMG submission 207210) | Sediment microbial communities from Yellowstone Lake, YNP, Wyoming, USA - C3_bottom | ecosystem: Environmental > Aquatic > Freshwater > Lake > Sediment | place: USA: Wyoming | collected... | reverse complement strand
GCTGCCGCCTGAACTTCCAGGTGGGGTGACGAATTCATGATATCGATGAGCAGCGGGATGCCGTCCTTGCCGAGATTGCCCATCGCCACAAGCGCCTGTTTGACCAGATCCCGGTCCTTCAGCGCTTCTTTGAGTTTCGGGAGAGCTTCGTCAGCCTGCATCTCCCCCAAGAGCGACATGATTTTGATTTTTCTCGCCTGGCTGGTGTCCGACGAATCCAGCGCTTTGAGTAAGCGGTCCGGCTGGCCCCACTCCGCGGCCAGGAGAAGGGGAAAGTCGTATTTCTCGAGCGCCTCCCTCAATGTGGCCATGGCATAGGCGCCTGGTTCCGGCGCCTGGGCTGCACCCGCTGCGGCCACGGCATCCTCAAAGTCCGTCCGTACTTCCTTTTGCCACTTGATCTTCATACCACCGAGCACATAGGTCAGCTGGCAGGCCGGCCCCTTCCAGAGTCGGGAGGGGGAATCGGGGAGGTCCGCATCTCCGCCGGCAGCCGTGGTTCCCTCCCATGTTTTGCGCTGCTCACATTTAACATGGAACACCACGTCGTGAGCCTTGGCAGCATCCAGCACGACCGTGTAGCCCATTTCGCCGAGACGTCGAGCGACGGTCTCGGTGAAAGGTCCGGAACCCGCGCCACCCTTGTCTGTGAGCGCGATCGCCTCGACCAACACGGTCTGGATCCTTTCCAGCTTGGCCTTCTGTTCGGGTGTGAAGTATTCTCGATAGGCCCAGGCGGAGGGGGCGAGGCTGCCGAGCGACAAGAGGAGCGTCAGGACATGTCGAGCAATACATTGCCGCATCGTTCACCTGCTTGATCATTATACATCGAGTGGTCGATTTTGGTGTCGCTTCATGCAAGGTGCCATCGTTGAACCGTACCCAGCCTTTGACTATTTGGCAGAGGGGACGCTCTCGATGTATCGCGTGTCTCCACAGCCTGATCGCGTGCGGTATGCCCCCAGACATCGTATTGACAGGTCCTATCCTCCAATGATACTTTTGCGCGCTCATTTTCGTGCGTAAGCACGGAGGTCTGTTGTTTGTCCAAAAATAGAGCGACCGGATCCGGACAGTGATTAAGACAGCAGTTGCGCGACGTTACGCACAGGCACTCTTCGAGCTTCTCGATCAATCCAGCATCGAAGCGACTCGGGGGACTCTCAACGGCCTCGGTCAGGCCCTGAAGGATTCGGTGTCCCTGCGCCATGTCGTCGCCTCTCCCGCCTTCGGCGTCGAAGACAAGATCACCGTCCTGAGGGAACTCGGCGGACGGTTCGGATGTCCCCCGGCCGTGAAGGCGTTCATGAGTCAATTGATCAAGAAAAACCGTGTCGGGTTTTTGCCGGAAATCGCGGAGGCCTTCGGGAAGCTGGTCGATCAATCAAAGGGAACCCAGCAAGTCACCGTCTCTTCGGCGACCGCGCTCCCACCCCCCGAACAAAATCGGATCAAAGCGCGTCTTCGCGAAACGCTCAAACGCGATGTCGATGTCACATTTCACACCGATACGAACCATCTAGCCGGCGTTCAGATCCAAATCGGCAGCACGGTGGTGGACAGCACCGTGCGGGGACGCTTGCGAGCGATACAGAGCTTGTTGACGAAGGAGTAGCCATGCAGATCAAGGCAGATGAAATCAGTGCGATCATCAGAGAGAAGATCCAAGGCTTCGACAAGCAAGTCGACGTCAAGGAAACCGGCTCGGTCATCCAGGTAGGAGACGGAATCGCCAAGGTCTATGGCCTGGACGGCGCGATGGCCGGTGAGATGCTCGAATTCCCCGGAGGGCTCTACGGGATTGCGTTGAACCTCGAAGAGGATAATGTGGGCGCGGTCCTGCTGGGCGATGATGTCGGGATCAAGGAGGGCGACCCCGTCAAGCGCACGGGCCGCATCGCCGAAATTCCGGTGGGTGAAGCTCTGGTCGGCCGGGTCGTTAACGCCATCGGCCAGCCGATCGACGGCAAAGGAGCGATCAAGTCCTCTCTTTCTTCACGCATCGAAGTGGTTGCTCCCGGGGTGAACACCCGTCAATCGGTTCGCGAACCGTTGCAGACCGGCATCAAGGCCATCGATGCCATGATCCCCATCGGTCGTGGTCAACGGGAATTGATCATCGGCGACCGGCAGACCGGCAAGACGGCCATCGCGGTCGATACGATCATCAATCAAAAAGGCCTGAACGTCTTTTGTATCTATGTTGCCATCGGCCAAAAGCGTTCCACCGTCGCACGCGTGGTGAAAACGCTGGAAGAGAATCACGCGATGGACTACAGCATCGTCGTCTCGGCGACGGCCAGCGATGCGGCTCCCATGCAATTTTTGGCTCCGTTTGCCGGTGCGGCCATCGGCGAATACTTTCGCGACAACGGCAAGCATGCCTTGATCGTATACGATGACTTGTCGAAGCACGCGGTGGCCTACAGACAGCTTTCCCTCTTGCTGCGCCGGCCTCCGGGGCGCGAAGCCTACCCTGGCGACGTGTTCTATCTGCACTCGCGGTTACTCGAGCGCGCGGCCAAGTTGAGCGATAAGCTCGGCGGCGGCAGTCTCACGGCGCTGCCGATCATTGAGACGCAGGCGGGCGACGTCTCGGCGTATATTCCGACCAACGTCATTTCAATCACGGACGGCCAGATCTATCTCGGCAGCGACCTCTTCTATTCCGGTATTCGTCCCGCCATCAACGTGGGCCTCTCGGTGTCCCGAGTCGGTGGATCGGCCCAGATCAAGACGATGAAACAGGTCGCCGGTACTCTCCGGCTGGACCTCGCGCAATACCGTGAAATGGCGGCGTTTGCCCAGTTCGGCAGCGAACTGGACAAAGCGACGCAGATGCAGCTCGCGCGCGGCGTCCGCATGGTGGAGTTGCTGAAGCAAGGTCAATACAAGCCGATGCCGGTGGCCGATCAGGTGCTCTCGATCTATGCGGGGGTCAACGGGTTCCTCGACGATGTGCCGGTGGACAAGGTGCAACAGTTCGAAGCCGACCTGCTCCATTACGTCCAACAGCACCATCCGGAGGTGAAAAAGGAAGTTGCCAGCATCAGCAAGATTGATGACAAGGTCGGCGGCAGGTTGAAGGAAATCCTCGGGACCTTTAAGCAGAAGATGGGCTACGGGGCAAAATAGCGATCAGCATCCAGCTGCCAGCATTGGGCTGAAGGCTGAATAGCTGACTGCTGACCGTGTAGAAACATGCCAAGCTTTCAAAGCCTGCGCCGTAAGATCTCGGCGTTCAAGAACACCCAGAAAATTACCAAAGCCATGAAGATGGTGGCCGCGGCGAAGCTCAAGCGCTCGCAGGACCGCATTCTCGCCGCTCGTCCCTATGCGCACAAGATGCGGGGGGTGTTGAGCAACCTGAGCCAGCGGGTGAATCGCGCCGCGCATCCGTTGTTGCAGAAACGCGAGGGGAAGAACGTCGAAATTCTCGTCGTCACCAGCGATCGAGGACTCTGCGGCGGGTTCAACGGAAATATCGTGCGGAAGAGCGCCGAGTTTGTCCGGCAATGTGAAGCGCGGGGGCTCCGGGTCACTCTCAGCATCGTCGGCCGAAAGGGCCGCGATTATTTTCGACGCCGGACCTGGCCGATTCGCCAAGAATGGACCGGGGTCTTCGACAAGCTGAGTTTCGAGCACGCCATCGATATCGGTGGCGATCTGACCGACAATTTTGTGACGGGGACGTTCGATGAACTCTACGTCGTTTACAACGAGTTCAAGTCGGCCATTCAACAGCGTGTAATCGTCGAAAAGCTGTTTCCTGTCGATGCGGCGGCAGAATTCGGTACGGCGCAAGCGGAAGGCACGACCGGCGGCAGCTATCTCTACGAGCCGGATGAAGCCGAACTGCTCACTGTCCTGGTGCCGAAACACTTTCAGATTCAGGCGTACCGCATTCTGCTGGAATCGGCGGCGGCCGAACATGGAGCTCGTATGAGCGCGATGGACGGGGCCACGCGCAACGCCGGCCAACTCATCAAGAAGGTCACGCTGTATTACAACAAGACAAGGCAGGCGGCGATCACGAAAGAACTGATGGACATCGTTGGTGGGGCCGAGGCGCTTAAATAAAACCAAGTAAAGGCAATGGTCAATGTTTAATTTTGAATGTTGAATTTGGGAAAAGTTCGAGTTCGACCAATTCAACATTCAACATTGAAAATTCAACATTACACAAAGGGTGAATAATGAGTACAGGAAAAGTGGTGCAGGTCATTGGACCAGTGGTGGACGCGGAATTTCCTCCCGGCCAACTGCCAAACATCTACAACGCGCTCAAGGTGACACAGGAAGCGAATAAGGCTGCTGGCACACCTGCTATTCGGATCACCCTCGAAGTGGCTTCGCACTTGGGCGAAAACCGCGTCCGCAGCATCGCGATGTCCACGACCGACGGTTTAACCCGTGGTATGGACGTCCAGGATACCGGTGCAGCCATCTCCGTACCGGTCGGCCGCGAGACGCTCGGACGGCTGGTCAACGTCCTCGGTGAACCGGTCGACGAGAAAGGACCGCTCAAGACTAAAAAGACCTATCCGATTCACCGCCCGGCGCCAAAGCTCGAGGATCAGGATACGAGGACCGAAGTGCTCGAAACCGGCATCAAAGTCGTCGATCTCCTCGAACCGTATAGCAAGGGTGGAAAAGTCGGGCTGTTCGGCGGCGCCGGCGTCGGCAAAACGGTCATCATCATGGAACTCATCAACAACATCGCGTTGCACCACGGCGGCTTCTCGGTGTTCGCCGGTGTGGGCGAGCGTACCCGTGAAGGCAACGATCTGTGGCACGAAATGCGGGAGTCGAAGGTCATCGATCCGGACGACTTCACCAAATCCAAAGCGGCGTTGGTCTTCGGTCAGATGAACGAGCCGCCGGGAGCCCGCCTCCGCGTCGGTCTGACTGGCCTGACGGTTGCTGAATACTTCCGCGACGAAGAGAATCAGGACGTGCTGCTCTTCATAGACAACATCTTCCGGTTCACCCAGGCCGGTTCGGAGGTGTCCGCGTTGCTCGGCCGTATGCCGTCAGCCGTCGGCTATCAACCAAACCTCTCGACCGAGATGGGCGCCTTGCAGGAGCGCATTACCTCGACCAAGCGTGGATCGATCACGTCGGTGCAGGCCATTTACGTGCCGGCCGACGACTTGACCGACCCGGCTCCGGCGACCGCCTTCGCGCACTTGGACGCAACCACCGTGTTGTCACGGCAATTGGCGGAGCTGGGGATTTATCCAGCAGTCGACCCATTGGACTCCACCTCGCGTATTCTCGACCCTCAAGTCATCGGCGAAGAACATTACAAGGTGGCGCGTGGCGTCCAGTCCGTGTTGCAACGTTATAAAGATTTGCAAGACATCATCGCGATTCTCGGGATGGACGAATTGTCAGAAGACGACAAGCTCACGGTGGCGCGTGCCAGGAAGATTCAGCGCTTCCTCTCGCAGCCTTTCCACGTTGCCGAAGCCTTCACCGGCGCGCCGGGCAAGTACGTGAAGCTCAAGGATACGGTCCGCAGCTTCAGGGAGATCCTCGACGGCAAGTACGACCATCTTCCGGAACAGGCCTTTTACATGGTCGGGCCGATCGAAGAAGTGATCGCGAAAGCCGAGAAGATGGGAGTAAAGGTATAAGCGCGAGTCGGCAGGGCTGATCTCCTGCTCGCTGCCCGCGCACGATAGAACAGTGCTCGGTCAATGCGCGCAATCGAGATCAGGCCCGCCGACTGCGCGTGGTTAGTGTGAAGAGGAAGGGAACATGGCGGGAAAGATTCTGTTAGAGGTCGTGACGCCGGAAAAGCAACTGCTGAGTCAGCAGGTGGATGAGGTTATCGCGCCTGGCTCAGACGGCGAATTCGGCGTGTTGCCGGGCCACTGCCATTTCCTGTCGACACTACGCATCGGCGAGCTCCGCTATCGCATTGGCGATCAGACGAACCACATGGCGGTGCTCTGGGGTTATGCCGAAGTGACGCCGACGAAAGTCACCATCATGGCTGAGATCGCCGAGAAGGCCGAAGATATCGATATGGGCCGGGCCCAGGCTGCCGTGGAAATGGCCGAGCAGCGCTTGAAAGCCGGCGGTCTCCCCTCCGAAGTCAAAGAAGCCGAGATCAGTCTCGAAAAAGCCCGCCTCCGCAAGAAGATCGCCGAACGCACACGCGGGTCACATTCCAGTTAATTAAGCAGTGGGCCCAGCGGAATGCTGATCACGATCCCACCCATCACGTCATTGAGTCTAAAATCCCGCTTCGGGCTGTTGGGGTGTGCGTTATGGCATCCGATACAGGCTTGGGTCACGGCCAGATCGGCGTAGATCGCTTGGAAATAGCGGCCCCCTCCGATTTCGGCGAATCCAACATAAGGGCGGTTGGGCTGCGTGATGAAGGTCCCAAGCCCTGTCTCCTCGAACTCGGTGGTCGCGGCATTCTGTTTGTTGATCGGCCACAGGCTAATCAGCCTGTACCGAATGCCGGTCCCCTTTTTCGCAATTAATCGGCCTGACTCCAGCAAGAACTGGGCGGGCAATGGGAGTGTATTCTTTTCGGCCCAGTTCTCCGAAGCGACCACGATCCCTTTCGACTGCATCCGTTCGACGACATGTCTGGTGTATACATCCCGGTCTGCCTCGATGACGGCATGGACGTAGTCTGCAACCGTCTCGATCGGCAGGCTGACGCCGACCGATGGGCTAGGCGTCGTAGCTGCCCCAGTCCGGCTCAAACTTATCCCGACGAGAACCAATGCAAGCGACAGAGTTCCCGACATCAGTTGTTTCGAGGATATCATGGTGACCTCCTTGGTTATCTGATGGTGCCAAAGGCAGGCGAATAAGGCCGAGTGTCAGACTGGGATCAGGAAGAAATCGAAAGGATCGAATGAAGCGAAACGAGCGGCGCAGGACGGCAAGGAAGCAATCGTTATCGGTAGAGCAGCAGAAGAGCAGCACATAGTGGGAAGGTAGCAAAGACATGGCCCCCTTCCCTTGCTCGTATGACATGACGTACTCGCACGATCATATGATGCATGAGCATACTCTCCGGTCCACACGTTGTCCAACCGCCACCTGCCATAGTCCGCAAGAAGATCGCCGAACGCGCCAGAAAGTCGGGGCACGCCTAAATTCCAAAGCTTGCACGCTCCCCTGCACGCCTGTACACTTGTTTCATTGAGCTCAAACAAAGTGGCCACCGTTCCTTTTTGGGTGGAATAAAAGCATTCCTGAATGGACATCGAAAACATCCGGCAGAGAGTGCTTGGCGGGCACTATGTCATTTCATTCACTCATACCGAGAAGCTTCGGAGAAGAAAGATTTCTCTTGAAACGATTGAAGAGGCGATTCGCGGCGGAGAGATCATTGAGGACTATCCGGACGACCCCCGAGGCCCATCATGCCTCATCCTAGGCGTGACACAAGGGAGAAGGTCTATTCATGTGGTATGCGGAACGATAGAAAATGATCAGATCTTGGTGATTACGGCCTACGAGCCAAATCTCGAAGAGTGGGAGCGTGATTGGCGAACCCGAAAGAAGGGCGGTGCACGATGACACAGTCTTGCTACTTCTGCAAAGGTAAAGTGGTTCAGCAGCCCACAAGCGTCGATTTCTGGTGGGGAGATGACCTCAAGATCATCGAGAATGTGCCTGCCGGAGTCTGCACCCAGTGTGGGGAAAAGTACTTCGACTCCCCGGTCTACAAGCAAATGGAACGGCTGGCTAAAGGGTCTGGCGAAACCGTACGGAGGTTTTCCGTTGATGTCGTACGCTACTCGGCTGCCTGACCGCGCAGTCACGTCGAGGTTTCAAGCCCGCCTCCGCAAGAAGATCGCCGAATGCGCCCGCACCAATTGAGGTTGGAAAAGCGCAGGTATTGATCCCTTGCTCTCGGAGCGCGAATGAAGGCAGGCGCGGCCCTCGACAATCCTCTTTGCTCGCGGAACGCCCACCAAGTCCGATCGAGGTATCAAACTAAGGGTGGTGGTCGTTCGACGCGCGCAGTTGAGTATTGTCGAATGCCACGCCTGCGGGGGGGACCAGGAACTTTGGATGGAGCATTAAAAACTTGTTCGATGGCCGCAGTCGGATCGACGCGGGCGTCACTCCAAAGAATCAGGTAGTTCAGATTCAAGGAAAATCGAGAAAGGTGTATCCTGCAGGCTAAATATACCTCAGGACCTCAACGGATGAACTCTGACTCACAACTTCAGAAAAAGTACTCCGCTATTCCATCGACGCTCTGGCCGTATTATGGCGACCTTAGGATCAAGAGACCTGATCACCCAATTGTGAAAGCCATACAAAGTCAGGGAGAAGACAAAACATGGCAGGGGATCAATAGCCTGTTCGAAATTACATCTCAAAACACTGGCCTACCGAGTGAACGGCTTCTGCAAGACCTCGGCTTTGATAGGAGCAATTTGGACGACAACCATCTCCAGTCAATTTTCGCCGTTATTCGTACAGTGAACTTACTCGTCCCGATTGGGTTCACTAACCTCCGTCCACTTCCACCGAACAAATCTCGACGGGAGTCTGATCTCCTAGGTGAATTCAACCAAACCATGTTCGCAATAGAAGTATTCCGTTCCAATGAAGTGGCCTATCGCTTTCCCAATCACAACTCACCAACTCAGAACCTTCAGAACTATGTAGCGACACGATACAAAGAGAAACGTTCCCAGCTCGATGCTTCGATGAATGCCCATAAATGTAGTAAAGCCTTGTTGGTCGTCGTCATGGATTCGCAACCTGCGAGAGCTCTCGTTTCAGGTGACGAGTGGCGCGTGGTGGCTGAGAAAACTTTCGAGATGATGGGGAAACCGGACAATACCCACTTGCTAGTCTTTACCGGAATGGCGGACATTAACGGCCAAGATGAGCACATTCTTTACCCACCCTTGGGATAAAAAACTGGTGAGGGAGTCTCGCCTCCTTTGAATTCATGATGCCAGATGCCATCGCTATCCACAAAGCCCAAGAACGCAGGGATCTCGAAGAGGTAAAGCGGCTGTTGGGAAATGTGCCGGAGTTTCCGAGCTATCTCAAGCCCGTTTCCTCAATTCCTAGCCATGCAATTTCCCATTGAACCCAAGCTGAAAGATGGCACGCCGGTTGAGCTGGTGTTAGCGGGAAACCGGGATTTGCCGGCGCTGGCGAAGTTGTATGACAGAATCGTCGCTGAAGGGACGTCCTATCCGCATGAGAAGCCGCTCACGGAAGAGGAATTTCAGGATTATTGGGTCCGGGGCAAGAGCACCGTGGTAGCCTATGAACGGCCTCGTAGGACGGATGCGGAATTACTCGGCGCCTGTTATCTCAAACCAAACTGGCCCGGGCGCGCCAGACATGTCGCGAACGCAGGATTCATCGTGGCGCCGGAATGGCGGAATCGTGGGTTGGGTTGGCTGCTCGGCGCGGTTATGCTGGACTATGCCAAGGAGCTCGGCTATCGCAGTGTGATCTTCAATCTTGTCTTTTCCGAGAACCAGATCGCGCGGCGCCTGTGGGAGAAGCTGGGCTTCCGTGAACTCGGCGTCATCCCTGGTGCAGTCAGAAAGAACGATGTGACCTATCAGGATGCTCTCATCATGTTCCGATCCTTGGTCTCTCCTACTTCTCCAGCGGAATCTCGATCACCAGACCGCCCATGACATCGTCCAGATTGAAATCCCTCTTGGGGCTTCGCGGATGCGCGTTGTGGCACCCGATGCAGGCCTGGGTCACAGCGCGGTCGGCATAGATCGCTTGAAAATAGCGGCCATCGCCCATCGAGACAATGCCGCCATGCCGCTGTTCCGGACGCTTGCGTACCTCCTCAAGTCCCTTTTGCTCAAAGTCGGTCACAGGTGCATTCTGCTTGTTGATCGGCCAGAGACCGAGGAGCCGATACCGGACCTTTGAGCCAGTTAAGGCACCAAGTTCATCAGCCTCCTTTAGCAACTGGACCGGCAAGGGGAGCGTATGTTTCGTTCGCCAGTTTTCAGACGCGACCATCCTTCCTTTCTTCTGCATCCGCTCGACCACCTGGACGGTGTAAAAGGTTCGATGCGCCTCGATCACCGAGTGGATGTAGTCCGCCACGGTCGCCACTGGCACGGTGACGGCATCACCCACATTTTGCTCGCCCGCGGCGCGACTCCAATAGCCAGGCTCGGCGAGTCCGATCACCATGATTCCGAGCACGATCCAGGTCCTTCGCATAAGGGGTCTCCTTTCTCACAGTCGGTCTCCCTGGACATCATACGCCTGATCGCCACAAGAACGTAGGGACACGCTCTCTTGTAATCCTTTCTCCCGCTATGGCAGCTTACGACGATTGAGAGGCAAGGCGGGGCGCATTATCGCATGATTACTGAATTCGTCGTCACATTGGGAGAACAGCCGAAACGGCTGGATGTCTTTCTCGTCAATCGCGAACGGGATCTGTCGAGGTCCGCGCTCCAGCGGTTAATCGAACTCGGCCGTATCCGCATCAACAACGCGGTGGTGAAGCCCAGCCAAAAGATCAAGCCCGGCGACAGGATTACGGTGGATGTGCCGAAGCCGGAGGCGCTCGAACTGAG
>Ga0334722_10007479_pt1 | contig 10569 bp, 8 predicted proteins | sample C3_bottom_MG_FD_207210 | JGI IMG/M metagenome (GOLD analysis project Ga0334722, IMG submission 207210) | Sediment microbial communities from Yellowstone Lake, YNP, Wyoming, USA - C3_bottom | ecosystem: Environmental > Aquatic > Freshwater > Lake > Sediment | place: USA: Wyoming | collected... | reverse complement strand
AGATCATACATGGCAAGACATTTGTAGATATCTATACTGACAGTGACAATGTGGCCTATAAGATGGAACTTGGCGGTCGACCGAATAATTACATAAGAATCATCGATGCCAAAAAATTATTTAACTAAAAAAGATTTGCCAGTCAATTTGGCTATTGGATTTTGCGTAGCATTTTTCTTCATTTTTGGACTATTTCATCTGGCAAAATTTGAAACTGTGGATGAACATTTTTGGAAATATGAAAGAATTACCCAATATTGGCTAGAAGGAGTTTTTCAGCATAACCCGCAAAAAACCTATATCAATGACAAACCTGGCGTGGCCACCGCCATCATAAGCGGCTTCGGACTGCCATTTATTCAAAACCCGACCGAACATCGGATTCGTGACCAAAAAATTACTGACAACGACAACGACACCGTCTATGACTCAGCTCAAACAGAAAAACTAAACTTCGCGCTGCGTTTGCCACTCCTGCTATTCAACGCCATTTTTCTTATTTATTTTTTTTGGATTATCAAGAAACTCGGCAGATCCAATTTGCTAGCTATCCTATCGACTTTTTTCATCGCATCTTCACCAATCCTGATCGGCATCTCGCAGATTATCAATCCCGACACTCTCTTGTGGACTTTCGGTTCATCCGCCCTGCTGTCGTATTTCGTCTTTTTGCGCCAACCAGAAAAAAAGTATCTCATCGCCACAATCATACTGACCGGGCTAGCTCTCCTAGCCAAATATACCGCCAGTCTTCTTTTTGTTCTCTATCCACTCTCATTTTTTGCCTATGTCATTTTTGATAAAAATTTTTCAGATGAATATAGAGTCCTAAGAAAAAAAGTTCTTGATTTTATATCAAGTTATGCATCAATCCTGATTGGCTCTGCCATCATATTCGCCCTTGGCATGCCAGCCGCCATAGTTAAATTAAAATATCTCTATCGTGGCACAATCGGCTCGCCCGCCTTTCATCCAGTCATGCTACCGATTTTTTTCATAATCGCCCTAATGCTCGTTGATGCGATCCTATTTAAGTCTTTTTTATTCAAGAAAACTATCGCAACTGCGCGAAAATTTCAAGTTTATTTTTTCCGCACAGCAGCTTTACTGATGCTGACACTCTTTCTATTCTTACTTTTTAATTCTTGGTTTGGACAAAGTTTTATTCCCCTTAATGATATCCATGAGGAAGCCTATTTTGAAAAAGCACTTATTTTTCCAATGTTCGCCCAAGATGTCCTGCCAGTGAAAATTTTCAAAGAAATCGCCACTGAACTATATCCACTGCCATTCTCCATTTCACCAATTATCCTTTTTTTCATCCTCTTCCTATGGAGCATCATAATTTTTGGCAAAAAAATACAGTTTCAATCTGAAGTTTTTATTGCAACCTTATTGCCATTGATAATCGCCATCGGCTCACTTATTTCAGGAGTCCTGCTCAATCCACGATATTTAATCCTAGTCTATCCGATTATGTTCTTTTTGGCTGCAATCGGAGCAATCGAATTTATCAATTATTTGGATCATTTCAAAAAAATTTCTCGTCAAAAAATAATCATTGCCTCACTTTCCCTAGTTATCATGTCCGCTATGATTGGCCTCTGGAGCATCAAACCATTCTATTTCAACTACATGAATTTTCTACTTCCTAAAGATCAAGTCATCACAGACTCGTGGGGCTATGGCGCCTACGAAGCAGCGCAATACCTAAATTCCCTGCCCAATGCTGCCGACATCATTGTTTGGGCTGACCGAAATACTATCTGCCAATTCATCCAGGGCAAATGCATCCAGGATTATAAGATCAACATTACAGAAACAATTCCAGATTATTTCATCCTCACTCGCCGAGGCAGCATCCGCCACCAATTTATATGGAGATATTCCGATTTGGCCAAAAAATCCAGCACTGATTATTATGATATGAAAAAATCCCCATCGGTCTGGAGATTAGATATTGACGGTCGGGAAGAAAACTTCATTCGCATCGTAAAGTCAGAAGAAAAATAGGTCGGATACCATACTATCATGCGACATTTGCACTTATATTTTTTTTCGACGAACGACATACATCGGACGTCGAATGACTTCACTATGAATATTAGCCACATACATGGCAATTAGCCCGATTGACATCAGAATTATTCCCACCAAAAAAAGGATTAGAATGGCCAAATTCTCAGCATCCGAAAAGGTTGAGGCGAATCTTGCACGAAAAAAATACTTGCCCAACAAGATATAGAATCCGGAGGCTCCTGATAGCGTAGTGATTAAAATTCCCAAATATCCGGCCAATTTCAAAGGCACCAGACTCAAGGAAACAAAACTACTTAGTGCCAGCTTGAATAACTTCCAGAAACTATAACTGGCCGCCCCATGCAATCGATCCTCCGCATCAAAATATATACACTCCCGTCGGAAACCCAACCAATCAATGAGAGCCCTGGTCATCCGACTTGTTTCAGTGAAACGATTGAATTCATTGATCACAACCCGATCAATGAGCCGGAAGTCCGTAGAGTTTGGCACGACTTGGAAATCAACGATCCGACCAATAATCTTATAAAAAAAAGTTGATCCGATTTTTTTTATCCAACCATCACTCTTATTTTCCTTTCTTATGCCGATAACGACATCATTCCCCTGCTCCCATTTTGCAATAAATTCAGGAATAAGCTCGGCCGGATGCTGCAAATCAGCATCAATCATGATGCAAGCATCAGCCGTGCAATTATTGATGCCAGCCGTTGTCGCAATTTCCTTACCAAAATTTCGCGAGAAATCAATATACCGAATACTTGGATCATTAGCTGCAATTTTTTCAATCTCACCAATCGTGTTATCCAAGCTACCATCATTGACAAACAAAATCTCGAAGGTATATCGATCTTCTAGGCGAGAATAAACACTGACCAATTTTTCATAAATCGGCTGGATATTCAACTCCTCATTGAAGCATGGCACGATAATGGTTATTTTCTTTAAACTCATAATCTTATTTATCTATTACGATATATCAATCATAGCCCATATTTCAAAGACTATCAAATCTATATCGAATATTTTCTGCCTTTCAGATAGATTGGTAAAGCAAAAAAGCTCAAGAGCATCTGCAAAAATCGGCTCAGAATAGCCACAGTTATCACAATGGAAGATCCCACACCAAAAAAACCAAAGAATGTCACATAAGCCCATTCCTTCACTCCGATATTATTGATACTGATTGGCAGAGCTGAAACGAAACTGATTAAAAAAATGACCGAAAGATAGTCAATTAGGTTGACTTTTGTTCCCAGCGCTAAAAAAAGAACATAATTAGTAGTCGCTAACCCGACAATTCCAAATAAACACGACCAGCCCACGGCCTGCAACAGGACGCCTGTCTCATGTTGATAGTGCGCCAACTCAGAGATAAAATTCAAAATCTTGTCTGGCACATATTCACTGACTTTTGTTTTATGTTTGGTCAATTTTTTCCAAAACGCCGCGTGCCTTGAAACAAAAAATAAAAACACACTCGCCACACATCCAACCACGACGATATTGAGCACTGACAAGATATGCTTTTCACCTACGACCCTCAGATTCATTAAGGAAAAAATCATGGTTAGCAACATAGCACCGAAGAGCCCCGTCAATCTGTCCATCACGACAGCGGATGCCGATTGTGAATATTTCCCATCTCTCTTTCCAGCTTGATAAGCCCGATATGTGTCCCCTCCGATAAATGAAGGCATGAAATTATTCACGAATGTTCCGGTCAGATATAGTTTAAAAAAATCAAACAATGGCAATTCTATACCCTTAAAGTTAGCTAGGATTTTCCATTTATAAGCTGAAATTGCAATCCCAGTCACCAGAACGATAAAATAAATGACTATATATTGGACTTCTACCCCTTTCAATAGAAAAAAGACTTCGTGCCAATTAACTTTGAAAATAATCCAAGCTAAAAAACCTAGACTGACTAAGGCTTTAAACAAAAAATTTGTTATTTTTTTAACCATTATTTTATTGTCTTGTATAATTCAAAATATTTTTCCGCCACCTTTTGCCAACTCATGCCCTCAGCAAGACTAACACTCTCAGCACCCATTTTTTCACAAAGCTCCCGATTGGATATGATTTTTTCCATTTTTTCAGCCAAATCGGCACTATTCCCCATTTCAACCACAAATCCATTCCGCCCTTCAACAACCAATTCATCAGTTCCACCAGTCCTGGTCGCCACAATCGGCAAACCGGAAGCCAATGCTTCCAACATTGCATTGCTCATGCCCTCATTAAATGAAGGCAGGACGAACAAATTAGCTTCTTGATAATATGGCAAAGTTTTTTCCTTAGGAATGCGACCCACAAACTGAACTTGATTTTCCAATTCCAATTCCTTAGCCAGTGCGATCAAACTGTCCTTCTCATCCCCATCACCCAAAACCTTCAAAATTATATTTGGATATCTTGGAAGTAGCAATTTAATAGATCTAATTAAATAATCAATGCCCTTGCGCTTAGTGACACGTGAGGCACCCAATGTGATGATAAACTTATCGACTGATTTTTTAGCCAAATCAGGCCTAAAATCAACAATATCCACTCCGTTGTATATGATACCGATTTCCTGCTCAGGCTTTGCCTTCAATGCCAAGTCCCTCAGTCCATCACTATTAGAGATTACCGCGGTTGATTTTGCCCAAATAAATTTGATAACAGGTTTCAAAATATAATATATCAAACCAAATCTATTACTATAGCCTGGCACATCTGAACCACGCAAAGAAATGATATATGGCAAGCCATATTCAAACTTAAGTAGCATTGATAGAAAGCCGCAAGGTACTGAAAAAAATGAATGGGTCAAATTATACTTGTTTTTCTTTATTAGCTTTTTGGAAAACCAGTAGGCCCGCCAAGAATATATTATTAAGTCTTTTTGTGATTGAAAATGCAGGTTGCTGGAATTCTTTCCAATTGGCAACCTATGCACCCTGACATTTTCACTAATCCTATCCAAATGATAGTTTTCATCAACTGAAGAAGTCACCAAATCAACTTCCAAATCAGAAATCTTAGCGAATTCACCTAAAATATAGGCGGTTGCATTAGCTGCGCCCCCACCGAGTGGTGGATATTCATAATTAAAAAATAGTATTCGCATATGCTTGATTATACAGGATAACTGTCTCGACATCAATTAAAAGTCTTGTCCAATACAAGATAAGACTGAACGGGTTACCCATTCCAATACAAAATGAGCCCGAAGGCCCATTTTGCAGGAAGGTCAAGCTTCATTCATAATAGATGTATGAAGATCAATATGAATAGCTTGCCTACTGGCAGTATATGCCAAATGGAGGAATTTTTGAAGAGCAACGACTCTCTGGAAATGGAAATTTCGATTGACTCTGACAAATATGATTTTGTGCGGGCAGTCTTAATCAAAACTCGCTATCAAAAATTAAAGAGAAGCGAAAAAAGAATTGCCCAACAATATTTGAAATTTTTCACTGGCTATTCCAAGGGGCATATCAAAACATTAATTAGCGAATGGAAGAAAGGAAAATTACTTTGGAGTACTAGCCGTGATAGGCATAAATTTCCAGTTAAATATTTTGCTTCGGATATTGCCCGGCTCATTGATACGGATGTGGCGCATGGATGCTTGAATGGCAAAGCCACCAAAGAAATTATGCGGCGGGAATTTACCGTGTTTGGCAAAAAAGAATTTGAAAACATTTCCGGTATTTCCGTATCGCACTTGTACAATATCCGTAATCATAATCTGCAGTATGAAAGTTCTCCGGCTTTGTTTTTCAAACACACGCAAACTACGAAAGTGGATATTGGCATCAGAAGAAAACCTATGCCCTATGGCAAGCCGGGCTTTCTGCGCGTAGATACGGTGCATCAGGGCGATTTAGAGGGCATTAAAGGTGTTTACCATATCAACATTGTTGACGAAGTTACCCAGTATGAGATGATAGCCACAGTCAGCGGTATCAGCCAGCAATTTTTGAAGCCGGTGATTGAAATATTGCTAAGTTCATTTCCCTTTAAGATTTATGAATTTCATTCAGATAATGGATCGGAATTTATCAACAAGATTGTGGCTGAGCTTTTAACAAGGATGGTGATTGACCAAAGCAAATCCCGCAGCCGAAAAACTAATGACAACGCTTTAGTGGAAAGCAAAAACGGAAGTATTGTGAGAAAATTATTCGGTCGGAATTTCATTGATCAGAAGTTTGCTCCGCTCATAAATGAATTTAATACGAAGTATGTAAATATTTATCTCAATTATCACCGGCCATGTTTGTTTGCCAGAGATGCGGTTAACCCAAAAGGCAAGATTAGGAAGATATACGATGCAGCTATGACGCCATACGAAAAATTAAAGTCACTGGAAAATGCCAGCCGGAATTTGAGAGATGGGATAACCTTTGAAAGTTTAGATAAAATTGCTTACGCCGAAAGTGATAATGAATTTGGCAAGAAATTGATGGATGCCAAAGGAAGACTATTCAAGAAGATTAATGGAAATTTAACTAATTAACTGGATATGTCTATTTTGAAAAAGCTTAACCGTTCAGTCTTATCTTAGGATTGGAATATACTTTAAAAACCCCTGGGCGTTCCGGCGCCCAGGGGATGTTTTTTGTTAAACAATATGCTTGTTTCTGCCAATCGATTTATATTCAAAGCCAAGTTCTTTCATTTTTTTCGGATCATACATCAAGCGTCCATCGAAAATCAAAGCTTGCTTCAATCTCTTTTTAATTTCCGCAAAATCCGGCGTCCTGAATTCTTTCCATTCCGTAATGATCAACAGTCCGTCCGCGTCATCCAGAGCTTCATATTTATTTTCAAAATATTTAATACTTTCATTATCTCCGAAATATTCCGGCAATTTTGCCATCACCATCGCTTCCGGATCATGTGCTTGAATCTTGGCACCCTTTTCAATTAGATCGGTGATGATTTCAATCGCTGAAGATTCCCGCATGTCATCAGTTCCTGCTTTGAAAGCCAGCCCCCAAACTGCAAAATTCTTTCCACTCAAATCACTCCCTGAATGCACAGCAACCATGTCTGACAAAACGCGTTTCTGTTTTTTATTCGTCGCCAATGTTTGTGAAAACATTTGCGCATCATAGCCGTGATCTTTAGCGATTTTGATGATGGCATGCACATCTTTCGGAAAACAACTGCCACCAAAACCCGGTCCCGCATACATGAACGGCTCCCCGATGCGCGGATCAGCGCCCATCGCCCGTCTAACCTGATCGAAATCCGCTCCGACACAAGCACAGATATTCGCCAACTCATTATTGACTGAAATCTTAGCCGCTAAAAAACTATTGGAAGCATATTTCACTGTTTCCGCCGTAATCGGATCCATCGCATAGAATCTGCCTTCGCGTCGCATGAAAGGCGCATACAATTCCCGCATTGTCTCAATAACTTGCGGATCATCCGCCCCAATGACCACCCGGCTCGGTTCCATGAAATCCTTGACTGCCGTGCCTTGCGCCAAAAATTCCGGATTGCTGATAACATGAAATTTGATATCCACACCACGCTTTTCGAGCTCTTCCGCAATTGTCCGTTTCACCATCGCAGCTGTACCAACTGGCACTGTCGATTTATCCACTACGATCAATGGATGATCCATCATTTGCCCAATTGAATGTGCCACCGCAACCACATGACTAAGATCAGCACTGCCGTCCTCATTGGGCGGCGTACCGACCGCGATAAAAACAATATCACTGACAGACAAAGCGTCTTGCAAATCAGTCGTGAAGCGCAAAGTCTTGCTTTGCAAATTTTTTTTCACCAATTCAGTTAATCCTTTTTCATGTAATGGCACTGATCCAGACGAAAACTGCGCCACCTTTTCCGGATTATTATCCACACAAATAACATCATTGCCCATTTCTGCCAGGCATGCGCCTGTGACTGAACCCACATAACCCGTCCCAATTACTCCAATTTTCATATTTTTGTATAAATGTTATTAATTAAATAAAAAATTCACAAATCAATATTTTTTATATTATCAAAATTATAGACTATCACACCAAAAAAGCAATTGAAAATGACTAAATGGGAGCTAGAACTCCTTTCGTGCGCTGCCTGCTTGTCAGGACTATTTCCGGTACACCCTCATGATTGATACGAGAGAAAAATAAATGTTTGTCCATCGCATCGGAAACTATTTCATTCACTTTCTCTTCACTCAATTCAGTCTCATCGCCTAGATCAATCACATCACGCTTGCCGGCCTGTCGGACAGCTCTTTCCGCATATAACTTATAGACAGCCGCTCGCCGCAAATATTTAGAATCCACCGCCTTAACCTCACCTTGTCGTTCACCTGCGATGTATGGGTCTATCAGCAATATACAATCCTTCTCGTGATATAGAATTTCTTTCAAGCCATATAAAAAGTCCTCATTGCCACCGATCGGTTCAAGTTTGCCATTGATTTCCACTTTGCCTGCCAGGGCGTTGTCGGCAATGCCGGAAAACTTCGTATCCTTTCCAACCTGGGAAAGCGCGTTATTATGGAAAATTTGACTGATGTTTTCCATATTCAAATCCTCTTCACCCTTGATTATCCTATTTACCAATTCAATAACATGGATGCCCTCCACCGCCGATCCGATTATGGCCAGCTTTTCCGGATGAGCTACCTCAAAAATTTCCTTGATCATTTCCATACCCATGACTTGCTGCAACAACTCTTCCGGCTTATTCGTTAGGTCAGAGCTGACAAAAAAGAATTTGGACAAATCTTCATTTTTCATAGGTTCGTTCAACATATCAGAATAACTAAACTTGCCTTCGGCCACACTTTTCTCCCCCACCAGATGCTTTGCCAGAGAAGCTCTTCTTTTAGCTTTAGCTGGATCCGTATATAATATTTGCAATCCCGATGAATTAAGATCTTGCTTTCCATCTTCCTCCAAGTCTGAATTTGTTATGATAATCGAATGTGGCGCCTTCTCTCCCAGCCTATTTTGGATAAGTTGATTAAAATTGCTAATAGATGTAACTTGCTTTTTAAATTGATCTGATGATTTTTCATCAAACGCTCCAACCTTGAAAACCCGAAAACACAATGCTGCATCTGCTAAATCAAATCCTGATTCAAAAAATTTTTTTTCTATCGCATCTTTATTTCTTTCCGAAGATTCTGCTGTAGGTACTTCTGCTTTTTTTGCAAAACTTTGCGCTTCAAACATTCCTTCCATAACTTTTGTATTATTATTTATATCTACATTTCTATTTTAACCCAAGCCAGGATATACAACAAGCTATTGCACATCCATTAATCTATATCTGCCCTGAAAAACCATATCATTGACATATTGCCAAAATAAGAGTATAATATACAATCAGGTCAAATTGCGACTATTTTAGTGCAACAAAGGCTTGTTACAGCGTTTTTTGAAAATTTAGCAAGGGATCTGTTGCCTAGCTGATTGATTATATATAAATCAATTGGTTTTGCAGGCAACAGCAATCGTCAATCTTTTTTCCAAATACCTAAGAGCTTAGGCAGCTTGCGGGTCTACCCAAGGAGGAAGTATTATGAACAGAAAAAGTTTTACATCAACACAACCCGTAGGCTTAATCTTGAGAGTTTATTCAAATAAAGAGGAGGATATACCCGATAGGGTTGCAATGATAGAAAAGGCTATCAAAGCTGCACGCCAAATGGTTGTGGAGGGGATTCAATTGATCAAGCGGATAGATATTTTAGTTTGGGCAGATGCAAACTATGCAGATAGCGATTGTGGGGGAACTGCCCACGCGATGCGTAAAGCATTGCATGGGGAAAAAGGAGTTTATGTTTCAGAAATTAAAAATGCCGACATTTTTTGTGGTATTCTAAACCACGGCATTATGCTGCAAAGTATGCGCGGAATCACATACTCAATCATTGCTTCATCTGAAGCTTTCAGCTATATGACTCCTGAGACAGGAGAAGCGATGGTTGATGCGGCCTGCAAGGGTGCTCGGGCCATACCTGTTGCCATCACAGAACTGACTCAATCAATTCTGGAAGGCAGAGGTGCTAACACATTCATGATGTGGCACAATATGTCACTCATGACAGCTGGTGGTTTTGATATGAAAGCCGCCAAGCCAGTAAATGAACGTATGGCGCATTATATGCGAGGCTGGAGTGATGTGAAAGGAGATGTATATTACATGTTATCTGGGGTAGAGGAAATTATTCCGCTCATCAGAATGAAATACAATATGCCTAACACGCCATTCATAGCACCTATAATCCCAGCTGGTGAAGGTGTTAAGGCGTATATCATTCCAGATCCAGCTACCCAACCTGAGGCTTGGGCAAGACACTATAGCAAAATGGGCACAAAGTTTGAAAGGCAATGCGTCATGGCATCATGCGCTGATGCTGACCTGTCAGTACTCAAAGGTGCTGTAATGGATGAATACCGTCGATTCTAGGGAAAGGCTAGGACTGACAAAAGACCGAGGAGTTGCAATCGCAATTCCCCGGTCTTTTTATTTTCAGAAGATATAAAAATA
>Ga0334722_10007478_pt1 | contig 10569 bp, 11 predicted proteins | sample C3_bottom_MG_FD_207210 | JGI IMG/M metagenome (GOLD analysis project Ga0334722, IMG submission 207210) | Sediment microbial communities from Yellowstone Lake, YNP, Wyoming, USA - C3_bottom | ecosystem: Environmental > Aquatic > Freshwater > Lake > Sediment | place: USA: Wyoming | collected... | reverse complement strand
AAGCGAATTTATCCCTTCTGTTCCCCAAAGCGCTTCAATATCGACAGCCCCAGCGTCTGGCTTTTTTCCGGGTGGAACTGGACCGCAAAAATATTATCTTTCCATATGCTCGACACGAACTCGATTCCGTAAGGCGTTGTGGTGGCGATCACCTTCTTGTCTTCAGGCACCACATGGAAGGAGTGCACGAAATAGACGTGGCTGTTGTCAGGAACATCCTGGAGCGCCGGCGCCCTGCGCTTGATGGATATGGAATTCCATCCCATGTGCGGAACCTTGAATGTTGAATCTTGAATTTTGAATCTTTCTACCCGGCCTTTAATGATGTCCAGTCCTTTTGAAATTCCGAACTCTTCGCTCTCGGTGAACAGGAGCTGGAGTCCCAGGCAGATGCCGAGAAAAGGTTTGCCGGATTTTATGGTCTGGTGGACCACGTCGATCAAGCCGTTCTGCTCCAGGTTCCGCATGCAGTCCGGGAACGCGCCAACGCCGGGCAGCACGACCTTGCCCGCGCTCAGGATCGTCTTTGCGTCGTTGGTGACCACGGCCTCGCGGCCCACGCGCTCAAAGCCCTTCTGAACGCTGCGTAAGTTGCCCATTCCGTAATCGATAATTGCGATCATAGTACACCGTAAAGAAGGAGTCAGGAGCCAGTAGACAGGAGACAGGAGAAACGATGCCGTTTTTTATGTCCTGAATTCTGACTACTGTCTGCTGTCTACTGACTTTTTATCAGATTTTTCCTTTAGTCGAAAGTACGCCCTTGATCCTCGGGTCGAGGCTCGTTGCCTCATCCAGGGCGCGGCCAAAGGCCTTGAAGATGCCTTCGAGCATGTGGTGGACATCGCGGCCGTAATGGAGGCGGATATGCAGGTTCATGCCGGCATGGTTCGCAACGGACTGAAAGAAATCCTCTGCAAGTCCGGGGTCGAAGTCCTTAAGCTTGTACTTCTTCGGCAGATCGACCTGGTAGGCCAGGAAGGGCCTGCCCGAGAGGTCCATCACCACCTGCGCCAGGGTCTCGTCCATGGGCACGGTCGCATCGCCGTAGCGGCGGATCCCTTTGCTGTCGCCCAGCGCTTTCTTGAGCGCCTGGCCGAAGGCGATGCCCAAGTCCTCGACCGTGTGGTGGTCGTCGATCTCCGTGTCGCCTTTGGCCTTGATCGTGAGGTCGAAAAAACCGTGCCTGGCAAAGGCCGAGAGCATGTGGTCCATGAACGGCACCGAGGTCTTGATGCTGTACACACCCGTGCCGTCGAGGTTCAGGGATATCTTGATGTCTGTTTCTTTGGTCTTGCGTTCGATTGTTGCTTTGCGTGTCATCGTAAATCCTTTTTGACACTGATTTGCACTGATCTAATATGATACGTCAAAATGCCTTATCATAACGAATCTGTGTTAATCAGTGTCTAAAATGTTCCTTACTGTTTTTATAAATTCCTTATTCTCTTCCTTCGTCCCGATGGTCACGCGCAAACAGTTCTTGAGCGGCCCGGGCTTGTTCAGGTTCTTAATAAGGATGCCGGCTTTTTTCAGCTTCAAATAGACCTGCGTCGCATCGGCGGTGGTCCTGAACAGGATGAAGTTCGTTTCGGACGGATACACCGTGACGCCCCTCAACTGCGCCAGCGCATTATATAGGGTTTCCCTCTCTGAAATCAACAGGGAAATCTGGCGTTTGATGATGTTTGTATGTTTCAGCGCTGCAACAGCAGCGACCTGGGAGAGGGTGTTGATGTTGTAGGGCAGCCGGATCTTGTTCAATTCCGCGACAATCTCCGGCGATGCCGCAAGCACGCCGATGCGGAGACCGGCAAAGCCGATCTTCGACAGCGTGCGCAGCACGATCATGTTCGGATATTTGTTCAAAAGCGGAAGATAGCTCTTGCCGGAGAAGCTGAAGTATGCCTCGTCGAGGACCACGGCTGCATCGGCTTTGTCCAATATTTTACGTATTGCCTTATCCGAGAACCGGTTTCCCGTGGGATTGTTTGGGCAGGCGAGGAAGATGACCTTTGCTTTGCTCTCCTTTGCCTTCTTGAGCAGCAGGTTTGCATCGAGCTCGAAGTTTTTGTCCAGCGGCACGGTCACGACCGTTTGCGACAGCGCCCGCGACGTGATGTCGTACATGGCAAAGGTCGGAACGGGAATGAGCGTTGGGCCGCCGAAGGCGAGCAGGATCGCCTGAATAAGTTCGTCGGAGCCGTTGCCGAGGATCATGTTCGCGGGCTTCATGCCCCAGAGGGCAGCGATCGCTTTTTTCAGTTCCTTGCCCGAGGGGTCGGGGTAGCGGTTGATCGATGCGCTGCTAACGGCTTTCGCTATATCGCGCTGCACCAAAGCCGGCAAAGAGAAGGGATTCTCCATGGCGTCGAGCTTGATGCGGCAGGGCGTTTCGTCGATGTGGTAAGCAGCGAGCTTGCGCACCGCCGGCTTGATGAGCTTTGTTATGTCTTTCGTCGTCTTATCCATGAGCGTAGCACGCACTATACAAGAATCAGCGTCGCTGGACAAGAGGAAATTGACTTTGGTTTTTCCCCGCGCCCGGGGAAGGCCTCGAACGTCGTGGAGACGGCACGTATTCCACGCAAAATTCAGTTGACATCCGGCGAAACGTCCTACATAATGTACTACAGGAGGTGGGTCATGCCGTCCAGTACGCGTCTTGATAAGGAAACTGAAGACTTGCTTAAAAAGGCCTCTGAATACGCCGGCGTCACCAAGTCCGAGCTCGTGCGTGAATCTATCCGCGAGTATTGCACGAAGATCGTGGAGCAAAAACAGCGGACGCCGTGGGAGATTTACCAGGCAATTCACAAGTCCGGTGGCAGCGGACACGGTCAGCGGGTTGCCAAGGGGAAGGAAATAATAAAAGCCCACCTTGAGGCGAAACGGAAAAAATGGTCATTGTAGACGCCGGCCCGCTTGTGGCTCTGTTTGATGATTCGGAAAAGCAGCATGAGGTGTGCTCTGCGGCTATGAAGACGCTCCGGGCGCCTCCGGCAACCACGTGGCCTGTGCTCACGGAAGCGTTTTATTTGCTCGGTTCCTGGAGCAAGGGCAGGGTCGAACTTTGGGACTTTATCCTGTCCGGCGGTTTGCGCATCGACGCAATTCCCGAGGATCAGTGGTCCCGTATGCGTGAGCTGATGGAAAAGTACTCGGACCTGCCGATGGATTTTGCGGACGCTTCGCTTGTTGCGCTCTCCGAACTGCATAACGTGAAGACCATCTTCACACTCGATCGAACCGATTTTTCCGTTTATCGTCCGAAGCATACACCGCATTACAAAATCATTCCGTAAAGTTCACGGTTTCCGCACAACCGGCAAGACTGACAAGGAGGAGTTATGAGCAATGCTGATTTCGATTACGACGTCGTGGACCCGAACGCTTCCGAACAAGTCGTTCCCGTTTATCCTGTTGCCCAGTGGCTCAACGGGCAGCAGGCGCTCAAGGCTTTGGGGGGCGTGCAATTCTCCGGCGGGGTGGTCTTGCCGGAAAAGTATCTGACCGAGGGTTCTTCATTGCCGGGCTGGACAAAGGAGCGGATAACATTTCGCAGCGGGAAGGAGGAAGCGGCTTTGACGGCGCAGAACGTCAGCATTGCGCCGATCCGCACTCGTTTCCGCTGGTTTGCACGGCAGGGCAATGAAACCGCCTACTATCCGCGCCATGCCTTTGTCATGGGCGCGAACATGCGCGGGCACGTGCAGGTGCTTGCGGCGGTGCAAGGCGTTTCTGATCCGATCGTGATCACCTTCAAAGGCAAAGCTTCTCAATCCTTTGAGTCATTGCTGAAAGATTTCGGGGCAAAGGTTGTACAGCCGGCAAACCGGCAGGCGCCGAAAGGAAAGGCCCTTCCGCGTTACGCTTTCTGGATGCCCGTTGTTCCCGGTCCGCATACCAAAGCAGGAAGCGTTGGGCACGATTCGGTGGTGACTCTTCCGACCCTTGGTTTGCCGGGGGAAATTACTCAGGAATTTCTGAAGTCGCTGTATGTGGGTCGCGACAGCTTGATCCGCTTTCAGGAGTGGTACCAGGAAGCCGGCGCCTGGGTCGATGCCTGGGAAAAGAGCGGCGTGGAACATGCAGAACAGGCCGGAGACCATGAAGACGAACCGGATGGCGGGCACGCGCAGAAGTAAACGGAAATAACAGTATCAAGGGATAAATATCACCTATGGCCAAAAGCAAATTCTACGCAGTCGTACAAGGCCGCAAGCCGGGAATCTACCAGGAATGGTTCGGCGCGCATGGCGCGGAAGCGCAGGTAAAGAGCTTTGCCGGCGCGGTCTATAAAAGTTTTCCCGCTCGCAGTGAAGCGGAAGCGTGGTTCCGTAAACAGTGCGTCCGGACCCCGGCAGTGCAGCAAAAGATGCCGTTCCCTGACGAAGAGAAGGGCACGAAAAAAAAAGCGCCTCGTTCGCCGAAACGGGCTGTCAGTGCTGCACCGGAGCCCACGGCCCACGTGTCCGGAGAGCGGCTGGCGATCTACACCGACGGAGGGTGCAGCAAGAACCCGGGACCGGGCGGCTACGGTGTGGTCATGCTGCAGGGCAAGGAGAGACGGGAATTATCAGGGGGCTACGCGCATACGACCAATAACCGCATGGAACTGATGGGCTGCATCAAGGGTCTGGAAGCCCTCGAGGGACCACTCCCGGTCTCGGTGTACAGCGATTCCCAGTACGTAGTGAACGGCATCTCGAAGGGATGGGCCAAACGGTGGAGGGGCAACAACTGGATGCGGAACCGGGATGAAGCGGCAGAGAACAGCGACCTATGGGCGCGGCTGCTCGTTCTGTGCGAAAAACATGATGTGCAGTTTCACTGGGTGCGCGGCCACAACGGCCATCCTGAGAACGAACGGTGCGATGAGCTGGCGGTGGAGATGACGCACCGCGAAAACCTTCCTCCCGACCATGGTTATGCGAAAAAGTGAGCGCTCGCCCCTGTTGACATTAGTGCCGCGAAGAGGCTTTCCGTTGGCCCCGAAACCTCTTCTGTTTTTTTGCAAAGGGAAGACACCTTGAAAAATATTCTGATCGTCATCTGCGCCCTGATGCTTCTCTGCCAGAGCGCTGGAGCTTCCGACCTCCGCTTTTCGCCCCGACCGAACAAGGCGCACCTGATCCTTTGGAGAGACTGGGGACCGGACGCGCTGGACGAGGCGAAGAAGCAGGACCGGCTCATTCTGCTTTCGCTCAGTGCGGTCTGGTGCCACTGGTGCCATGTCATGGACGAGACCACCTATTCGAACGAAGAGATCATCGCTTTCATCAATGAGCATTTTCTCCCCATCAGGGTGGACTCGGACATGCGGCCCGACATAGACACTTTGTACAATCAGGGAGGGTGGCCCAGCACGGTAATTATGACGCCGAAGGGAGAGGTCCTCACGGGAGGGACTTATATCCCGCCGGACGAGCTGCTCGGGAGATTGAAGCAGATCGCTGATATTTACCAGAATGACCGCGGCACAATCACGGGCTGGCTGGAAGAAACAAAGGCTGCCATGGCGCGGCGAGAGCTTTCCGAGGCAGCGGCCGCAAGCGCACCCGGGGAAAACGATCTGAGCGTGATCGTCAATGTCCTTGCGGAAGCTTTTGACGAGCAGCATGGCGGTTTTGGCGCGGGCCAGAAGTTCCCGAATCCGGAGTCGATTGATTTTCTGCTCGCCCGGTATGCGCAGACAAGGAACCCGCTGGTCAAGCGGATCGTGACCACGACCCTCGATCATATGGCCAAAGGCGGGCTCTTTGACCATGAGGAAGGCGGGTTTTTCCGCTATGCCACGAAACCGGATTGGTCGGAGCCGCACTATGAAAAGATACTGGAACTGAATGCGGGTATGATCAGGAATTATGCCGAAGCCTCGCTGGTCTTCGGCAGCAGCGAATATAAACAGCTCGTTCGAAAGTGTCTTCGCTACGTCCGCTCAAACCTCTACGACCTCACAAGTGGTGCGTTCTTTGGAAGCCAGGATGCCGATGAAGCGTATTACACAAGCCAGAATCGCAAGGGAATGCCTGCGCCTGCGGTGGACGAGACCGTATATGCTGATTCGTCGGCGCTTATGATCAGCGCCCTGGTTTCGGCGTACGGCGCTGTTGGTGAGCAGCAGTACCTTGATATGGCAACGAAGGGTGCTGACTATCTGCTGGCAAACCTGTTCACCAAAGACGCGGGCGTTTATCACTTCTTTGCCAACGGCGTGGGTCATCTCGAAGGGCTTTTGTCCGATAATGCGCTTGTCGGCTCGGCACTGCTCGATCTGTATAGCGTAACGGGTCAGAAGCGCTATCAGAATGCGGCAAAGGAGATCAACGCGCTTATCAAGAGCAGGTTCTACGATGCCGATGCAAAACGATTCCGTCTTTCGCTTGCCGCGCCGATCGCCACGCCGGTCGCTCCGGGTATCTTGTCAAAAGTGAATGGCAATCTTGCCAATTACCGTGCTATCCGTTTCATGGGAAGGATGTCCTCTGTTGCGGAATCCACGGATCAACAAAAGATCCGTGATGAGGCGCTTGCTGCTTTGAGCGGGACCTATCAGGACTTTACGCCGAATGCCGCGGCCTATGGCAATGCACTCCTCTGGGCAGTAGGGGATCCAATCGAGATAACAGTCGTTGCTAAAAGAAAAGCAGCGCGATCATATTTGTCGGCGATTAGAGACGTGTATGTGCCAAAAAAATCCGTCAGAGTGCTTTCGATTGCAGTAGATGGCGCTTTGATCAAGAAGCTGGGGTATCCGAAGCAGGAAGCAGTGTATCTCTGCGTGGGAAAGCGGTGCTCGAAGCCGATTACAGCTCCGGGGAAGTTGAGGGAGGAGCTGAGACGGTTTTTGGAAAAGGGGAAGTGATAATGGGGGAAGCAGCATCAAAATGCACTGACAGTGCCAGTCGTCGCATCTTTGATAATTCTTGTTTGCAATACAGGCATTCCCTTGCTATACTCGTGACACTTTCCCTTTAGGAGCGATACGATAAGGATTGTTGAGGCGTGCGTATGAATGGCGAAACAATAGTAAAAACAGTGCTGCGCTTTTATCCCGACGTTGAGGCGATCTACCTATTCGGCTCCTATCTGACGCCGGAACAGCAACAGCACAGCGACGCTGACATAGCCCTTCTCTTCTCGCATGAAAAAGCCAGGCTGTTGAAAAATCTTGCTGTGAGCGATTGCAGGGACGCGCTCGAAAATGCTTTGAAAAAAACCGTGGATCTTATCAACCTGCGGTCGGTGAATACCGTTTTTCAGAACGAAATCATACAGCACGGCAGGGTCATCTATTTGCAGAATGAACGGGTTGTCGATGAATTTGAGATGCAGGTCATGTCTTCCTACCAGAAGCTGAACGAGGAGCGGGCGGGTATCCTGGAGGATATCCTGGAGACCGGGAGAATATTAAAGTGATGATGGACGTGATCTTGAACAAAAAAGAGAGTATCGAGCGTTGTGTGCAGCAGATACGCCGCTATTATGCCATGCCGTCCGAGCTGCCCTTTGAAAAAGATCATTTGAAACAGGACGCCATTGCCGCTAATCTTCAACGGGCTGCGGAACAGACCATTGACCTGGCAAATCATGTGATTCGAAAAGGCAAGCTCGGATTGCCGAAGGAGAGCAAGGAAAGTTTCGAAATACTCGCCAGGGCCACGGTCATTCCCCAGGAGCTTGCGGATAAATTAAAAGGGATGGTTGGATTCCGCAATATTATGGTCCACCAGTATCAGGAGATGGATATAAAGATCATGGTTGACGTCATTGAGCATCGCCTTGACGATCTGGTCGTTTTTACTACGCACGTCATGGAGTTCGGTCGCGGCCGGTCATCGTAAAGACTCTTTGAATTTCATGGATAAGACAGAGATCAGGTGCTGAAACTACGTCACCAACGTTCTTGCTATTAGCTGTTTGAAGATTGATATTCCTAAAAGGAAACCCGTATGAAGAAAGTTACCCTACCATTGGCAGGACTTCCTTTTCTCAAAAACTGGATTTAATGGAGACTCTCTGGGTGGACTTGGCAAGGGACGAGGAAAAACTGGGGTCTCCGGCCTGGCCTGGCGCCGTCCTCAAGGAGCGGGGAACTGCCTATGCAGCCGGCAAGCTTAACGCGGCGGATTGGGAACAGGCAAAAAACACATCAAGAAGAAGGTTTCATGAAAATAAAAATCCTGAGCCCTGCGGAGAATGATATTGAAGAAGGATATCTTTTTTACGAGTCTCAGTATCCCGGCCTTGGGTCATATTTCCTCGATTGTCGACGCAGCCCGAGCTGGGCAAGGGGTCGATTGGTGAAGGGATGACGTGAACATGACCGGCGGATGGCATTGAAGCGAAGACAAGCCGGGACATAGTGTCACCCGAGTTGGTCGGACTTAGGGCAATTGAGCATAATGCACGCTAGGTATCAACGTCACCTGATTTTTTTGGAGCAGAACGGAAAAACGTAATAGAAAAGCAGCGTCATAATGAACAGCTATCTGACGTACCGCGACAGAATAGCCAATTCCTGTTTACAATAGCGCACCAAAACTGTTTCCGGGCAAACGAAACGGGAAAAACACGTTAAAACCCAGCTTCTGCGCACGATGGCTAATGCGGCCCGGACTTAATCGGCAACGGTATCTCCACGGAAACACAGGTGCCGTCGCCGCTGGTTATCGTTATGAAACCGCCGATCTCCGCGGTGCGCGACTTCACGTTGTCGATGCCCCTGCCTTTACCGGACAACTCGGCGGCAGTACAGCCTCTCCCGTCGTCCCGAACGGTGAGCAGGATTCGCTCATTCCTGACGGACATGCCTACCAAGACCTTCTTTGCTTGAGAATGTTTTATGACGTTGGTGAGCGACTCGCGGTAGATCTTGAAAAGGTGCGAACATAAAAGGTTTTCCGGCTCGCCGACGCCATCTTCCACCTCCGCGGTCATTTCGAAAACGATCGCATGGGGTTCAGTCATCTTATTGCCCTGGTTTCTCAGTTCCGCGATAAACGATGGCCAGTGCAGATCGCTCCGGTCGAGACTGTAGATCAGGTTCCTGATCTCGTTAATACCGTCGCGCGAGAGAGCGGCAATCGTGGCGAGCGTTTTGACGGTTTCCTCGGGAAGGGGCTTCATCTGGGTGATCTCTGATAGGATGACGATGTTCGTCATCATGCCGCCGACGCCGTCATGCAGGTCTCTCAGGATGTTTTTGCGTGTCTGTTCCGCGATCTTTCGCTCATCGAGCATGATGTTGAACACCGTTGCGAGTTTGCCGACCTCATCCATGTTCTCTATCGGCACGTACGGGACATCGCTTCCTTTGCCCAGGGCCTTGACTTCCCGTGTCAGCGTTTCGAGGGGTTTCGTGATCTTTTTCACCCAGAGGGATACGATTACGATGCTCACGCAGATGAAGAAAAGAGCGATGGTCGCATTTTGCACCAGGATTTTATGGATCTCATGGCGCAAGGATTCCTGGCCCAGCACGAGCTTAACGTATCCGATCACCTGCTCTTTCGAGCCCATTCCGCTGTTGCCGAAATAAAGCGACATTACCTCATTCGAAACTATGGTGAGTATTACGGGCTTTGAGAATTCAAGCGTCCTGCCGTCGGTCTGCGCAGCCAACCCGGTTTTTTCTCCGCCCTCCGGAACGGTGCCGCTGCCCGGAAACGCCGGATCGGACAGGTACAGCGGTTTCCGGTGAGCATTGTAGATGCCGACAAAAAGAACATCCGGTACCGCGGTAAAGTTGTCCGCAGCTTCCCTGAGCTGGATCCTGTTTTCGGAAAAGATGCCGATCCGCGCACTGTTAGAAAAAAGCCTGGTCATGGTTTCGCCCTTGCTTCTGAGCGTCGTGAGCGCGTTGTTCCTCCACTGGACGACGGAAAAGACCGAAATCGACAGAACCACGATCACGATAATGGCAATGAATGCGAAGATCAGCCTGAAACCCATGCTGTTTCTGCTGAAAACATGCATACCGTTACTCCACTGTTTCCGCATTTTCGAGAAGTTTGCCATTGATCCGCACTCCTAATTTTGAGTCGATTTTCGTGTTTACGATCAGACGGGGATTCGTAGCATAGGCGCGCAGGGGACCGTTGCCGTCCTGGAGAAGGCTCCGGGTCAGTTCACCGGCCTGTTTGCCGATAGCCTGGGCGTCGATGGTCAGTGCAGCCACGGCGCCCATTTGCACGTATTTTTTTGAAAATGAAAATATGGGAACATTGTGCTGGAAGGAAAAAAGCAGCATAGCCCCGACCATTTCGGAATTCAAGATCGTCGCGTCCGGCAGCATCCACAAAACGTCAATCTTTCCGCCCAGTTCATTAAGAAGGGCAGGCGCTTCGCGCGAATTGCTGACCGGCTTCAGGACCAACGATATACCATTTTTACGCGCTGCAGTCGAAGCCTCCTTGACGTAGGGGCCTGTCTGGTCTTGGTTAAAGAGCACCCCGATCTTTTTTGCGTCGGGGAACAGGCTTGCCATGGTGGCGAGGTATACCTCTGGAGCGATGTCCATGCTTACGCCGGACACATTCTCTCCTGTGGCATCGACGGTCTCGG
>Ga0334722_10007477_pt1 | contig 10569 bp, 10 predicted proteins | sample C3_bottom_MG_FD_207210 | JGI IMG/M metagenome (GOLD analysis project Ga0334722, IMG submission 207210) | Sediment microbial communities from Yellowstone Lake, YNP, Wyoming, USA - C3_bottom | ecosystem: Environmental > Aquatic > Freshwater > Lake > Sediment | place: USA: Wyoming | collected... | reverse complement strand
CCGCGTGCGGCGGCGTCCGCACCCTGACGGCGGAAGTTGGCCTGTCTGGCCGCGTGGGAACACGGCGACTGCGGGGACGGGTGCTGGTCGGGTTCGAGCGCTCGGGTTCGCTTCGCCTCGAGGCGCCCGCGCCGTTTGGTGCCCCGGTGTTCATCCTCGCGGCCCGGGGCAATCAGTCGGTCGTGTGGTTTCCACGTGACAAGCGGGTGCTGAGAGATGCCGCCGTTGCCGACGTGCTCGAAGCCCTGACGGGCATGCGCCGAAACGTAGACGACCTGTTGGCGCTTCTCACAGGATGCCTGGTCTCCGAGCACCTGGCGTCGGAGGAGAGCGTCGTGAAGCGCTTCGAATCGGGTTGGCTGGCGGTGCCGTTCTCGAGCGGCGTCGAGGCCTTTCTGCGCAGCGATGGAAAACAGTGGCGAATAGTCGGGGGCCGCAGCTCGGGGCGCGGCTCGGGCGGTGGCGAACGGGCGATGGAACCATGGGTGGTCGCCTACGACGACTTCGCGGCTGGCTTTCCAGGACGAGTGCGCATGTCGCAGGGATCGACCACCGACGCGACGTTTCGCGTGTCGCAACTCGAAGCCAATACGCCGATCGATCCTGCGGCCTTCACACTGACTGTGCCCGCCAACGCCGCTCCGATGTCACTCGATGAGCTTCGCCAGATGGGACCGCTGGCCGATGTTGCGCCAGGGCGGGGGAGTCATTGATGGCGATGCCGATGCGTATCCGCGTCCGTGCACACGCCAAGATCAACCTGACGCTACGTGTTCGGGGTGTCCGCCCCGACGGCTACCACGAACTGGAAACCGTCTTTCAATCCCTGGCGCTGCATGATGTCCTGACGTGCGGGCTGCGCCCGGGACCGTTCAGACTGTCCTGCGACGACGAGGGCGTGCCAAGTGATGAACGCAATCTGATCTGGCGCGCGGCACAACGACTGTGGGAGGCGTCGGGCAGGAAGGGCTCGGTTCGCGGCGTCGAGGTGATGCTGGCCAAGCAGATTCCGATGCAGGCCGGCCTCGGCGGAGGAAGCGCCGACGCCGCTGCCGCGTTGGTGGCACTCTCCCGTCTCTGGGCTGTCGGGCCTCACGTTGACCTGGCCGCTATCGCGGCACAGACAGGGGCGGACGTGCCGTACTTTCTGACGGGAGGCACCGCCCTGGGCTTGTCGCGCGGAGACGACCTTTATCCGTTGCCCGATCTGCGGCCTTACCAGGTGGTCCTGGGGCTCCCGGGCTTCGGCGTGTCCACCGCCGACGCGTATGGATGGCTCGATCGCGACCGCGCCGGGGCGGGCCGGACTCGGGTCGCCAACGCGCCGAGCATTGCCGCTTGGCCTGGCCGGCAACTGATCGTCGACAACGAACTTGAAGCGCCCGTCGTCGCCCGCCATCCCGAGATTGGCGCGCTGCGCGAACGCCTGGTTGAATGTGGCGCCCGCGCCGCATCGATGACGGGCAGCGGATCGGCTGTTTTTGGCCTGTTTGAGACCGAAGCCCGTGCGCGGGCGGCCGCCCAACGGGTGGCCGCCGCGGGTTGCGTGGCGCTCTTGACGAAGACGATTGGTCGGGATGCAAGCAGGCGGAGGCATCTGACCTGAAGACGATGGTAGAGTACGAAAATGAGGCGCTATCCGCGGCCGGGAAAGCATATGAAGAGCGACTTGAACATGATCTACTGGAAGGTGGGGAAGTTCTGGCTCGGGAAGCTCAAGGAAAACCCCGAGATCATGACCCAAGGCAAAACGCTGAAGGAACTCGAAGAGAACATCCGTGATGCCTACAGAATGATGGTCATGGATCACTTGCCGGCGAGCGCGGTCCGGTTAGGTTGATGGGGGAGTCTGTTGCCTCGAAAAGTGCGAGAACTGATTCGCGACCTCGAGCAGGCAGGTTTCTCCGAACGGAGCGGAAAGGGAAGTCACCGCAATTTTGTCCATCCGCGGGTGACTAAGACGGTGACGCTGTCAGGACAGCCGGGTGACGATGCTTTGCAGTATCAGGAAAGAGCGGTACGATTGGCCATTGAGGACTCGAAGCGATGAGCAAGGGCGATCGGTACGTCAAACTCGTGGAGTGGTCTGACGAAGACACCTGCTTCATTGGCAGTTGCCCGGAGTTGTTTTATGGCGGGTGCCACGGCTCTGACGCAAAATCCGTGTTCGCCGAACTGTGCGAGATCATCGAGGATTCGATCCAGTTGTATGAGCGTGAAGGGAGAGCCCTGCCGCCGCCAATGTCCGGGAGGGAGTTCGTGAACGCCCTGCAGCGGATTGCCTGACCGCTCTTCCACCCAATTCCCCGGGCTGCTTCTCTCCTTCCCCCGTAATCTGAACGCAGCGATTTCGCGGCGTGATGATCCTGTCGTCAAAGTGATACACAAGATTCGTGCAGTTCGACGATCTTGTGTGGCCTCCCTTGTCATCCGCTTCTGATAGTCTCTGCACGTCCATACCCATCGTCCCGCCGCTGGCGTTGGCGGGCGGAGAAGGCGCACGCCCCCTGAATCGGAACAATCCGGACAAGGAATACAAATGGACGGACGAGGATCCCCTCGTATCACCGATTCTCCAGAGCGCCAGGGGCCTCTGATTGCACACACGCCGTTCTACCCCAGTGCGAATGCGCAGCCTTTGGACGACCACTTACGCGGGGTGGCGGACCGTTGCGAATCCTTCGTGGCTGTGTTTGCTGATCCGGCGTGGGGTAGACTGGCCGGGCTGTGGCATGACTTCGGGAAGGCGGCTCCCGACTGGCAGGAGTTCATTCGATCGGCGATGGACCATGCCGAGCAAAATCCCGGTGAACGCCTCCGCGTCGGACCACCCCATGCACCCCTTGGCGCAGTCCATGCGGTAGCTGTGCTGCCGAGAGGCTGGGCACGCGATGCCTTGGCATTCGCCATCGCGGGCCACCACGGCGGACTGGTCGACCTAGAAAACTGGCGACAGACTATTCACAATGCCGATCATGTTCGACGGTATCAGAACGCAGTAGCGGCATTGTCAGCCGGCAATGCGGACCTGGTTCAGGCCTGCGTGCTCCCGCCGCCGCCGCACATATTGGCTTCGCGGTCCCAGCGCTCGGTGGAGTTGTTCATCCGGTTTCTCTTTTCCGCGCTGGTGGACGCAGACTCTCTGGACACCGAGGCTTTTGCGGCCGGAACTGGCGACAGCAACTCCGTTGAGAGCCTGTCGGCCAGGGCGTTCAAATGGCCGACGCTCGCCGACTATGACGAAGCCCTGACCGCGTTCATGATCCGGAAGCAGACATCCGCGTCGGTCACCGCCGTCAACAGGCTCCGTCGACGCGTCTTCGAGGACTGCGTCACCGCGAGCCCGCAGCCTCGCGGAGCGTTCTCATTGACCGTTCCGACTGGCGGCGGCAAGACGTTGGCGAGCCTCTCGTTCGCTCTCAAGCACGCGGTGGCGAACGGGCAGCGGCGGATTGTCATAGCGCTGCCTTTTACCACCATCATTGACCAGACGGCGGACGTACTTCGTGGCGCGTTCGACGGTCTCGCTGCTGAGATTCTGATCGAACACCACAGTGCTGTGGACCCAGAGCGCGAGACGAGGGTCACGCGGATGGCGTCCGAGAACTGGGATTCACCGCTCGTTGTGACCACCCAGGTGCAGCTGTTTGAAACGCTATTCGCCAATCGGCGCTCGAAGTGCCGAAAGCTACACAATCTCGCCAACTCGATCATCATCCTGGACGAGGTCCAGAGTCTCCCCCACGGGGTTCTTAAGCCCATCCTCGACGTCCTGCAAGAACTGGTATCAAACTACAAGAGCACCTTGGTGCTGACGACGGCGACCCAGCCCAGTCTCCACACTCGCCCGCTGGGCGGCAGTACGTTCTTGGGGCTAACGCCGCAACCGACTGAAATCGTGTCGGACGCTCTTCGAGAGGATCTGTGGAACGGGCTTCGAAGGGTAGACGTCAAATGGACATCGCGCATCCAGGCACCCATTTCGGAGGATCCCGGTGAGTTCTGGCTGGCTCTGGCTAACGAGATTTCCACACATGATCGCGTTCTCGCGATCGTCCATCTGAAGAACGACGCACAGGCACTCCATCGTGCACTGAAGTCGCTGCGTCCAGGCACCCTCCACCTAAGCGCGGCCATGTGTCCGGCACACAGGAGGCAGCAACTCGGCGAAGTGCGTCGGCGACTGGTCGCGCGCGAGACGTGCCACCTCGTCAGCACTCAAGTGATCGAGGCTGGAGTGGACGTCGATTTTCCTGTCGTCTATCGGGCCATGGCCGGGCTGGAGTCGCTCGCCCAGAGTGCGGGACGGTGCAATCGAGAAGGTCTTCTGGACGCACGGGGCTCATTCCACGTATTTACCCCTCCAACTCAGCCCCCTCAGCAACTTCGGCTTCACCGAGACATCGCAGAGTCGATGTTGTTGGCGGACCCGGCGCTGGACCTGTTTTCGCCGATGACGTTCAACAGATACTTCGACTGGGTCTACGCGAGCCGCGAGTTGGACGTGCGCGACGTTCAGCCGCTGCGGGAAGGTTTGCGTTTCGAAGCCACCGCGACGGCCTTTCAGATGATCGACGCAGGGACCGAGTCGGTGTTTGTGCATTGGAACGATGTCGCGCGAGCGCTGATCGCCGAGTTGCGAAGGCGAGGACCGAGCAGGACCCTCCTCCGTCGCCTGCAGCAGTACACGGTTACCGTGTACCCGCAGCAGAAGGCCGCACTTGAAAGATCGTCCGCGATCGAGATCGTGAACGGATACCTCGTTCTCGGAGACTTCGTGCCGACCATCTTCTACAGCGACGACGTGGGCCTTGTTACCGAGGCGGACTCGTCACTGCTGTGCATCGCGTGAGAAAGGAGGACGAATGAACATGGCGGAACGTTCGCCGACGTTTGCGGTGCGAATCCGCGGGCCGAGGGCATGCTTTACCCGCCCGGAATTCAAGGTCGAGCGGGTGAGCTACGAGGTGATGACCCCGAGCGCGGCGCGGGGTGCGCTCGAAGCGGTGCTCTGGAAGCCCGCCATCAGATGGGAGGTGGAGCGGATTCACGTGCTCGCGCCCATTCGATTTGGACAAATCAAGCGCAACGAGGTCAACTCGAAACTATCGACGGGTGGGAATCACGGGTCGTTTTGCGCTGACGAGGATCGCGCCCAGCGGAACACTCTGTATCTCGAGAGCGTCGACTATGCCGTGGAGGCGTTCTTCTCGATGACCGGCCGTGCGGGTCCGCAGGACAGTCTCGAGAAGTTCGTCGCCATATTCCGGCGCAGATTGGAGAAGGGACAATGCTTTTCACAGCCCTATCTCGGATGCCGTGAATTCGCGGCGTCCATAGAACCGGCGATTGCGCCGCTCCAGACGCATGCGAGCGTTGCCGGAATCAGGCCGCTCGGTCTAATGCTCTACGACATCAAGCACAACGGCACGCTGCCGCACGTCTGCGACGGCTGCGCGCCGAGATTCTTCGACGCGCGCCTTGTTGACGGTGTGCTCACCGTGCCGCCGCACGATGAGGTGATGTCATGATCCTGAAGGCGTTGTGCGAGTGTGCCGACGAGCACCACCTCTCCGACGATCTTGACTTCATGACGAAGCCCGTTCGGTTCCAGGTGGTCCTGACCCATGAAGGAAAGGCCTCAATTGTAGACCTCGCCAGCCTGGAGCCTGGCGTCGGCGGTAGGAAGGCGCGGGTGGTGGTTCCAGAACGGCGCATTCCTCGGCAGAGCGGGAGAACGTCCGGGGATTGTGCCGAGTTTCTTGTCGACAAATGCGACTACGTCTTCAGCTGCAACCCGTCGGCAAGTGAGGCGGTCGCAGTGAAGCTTGAGCATCGTGCGGCCCTTTTCAAAGCACGCGTCGATGCGCTCGTGTCATCTTTGGCGCCACATACGGTGGCGTATGGGGCGGCCCTAGCGGTTCAGACATTTCTCGGCGACCCTGTTGAGCGGAGGCGAGCGTTTGCCGAGAGGTGGGAGTCCTGCCCTGACGACCAAGGTCGGGACGCGCTCGTTAGGGCGCTGTTCGAGTTCGTGTACGAGCCTCTTGGGCCGACTCCGATCCACGAACTTCAAGAGATCAGAGACTACTGGAGGGCGAGCAGAGTGCAGGATCCTCGCGAAGGGGCCGGCCTGCCACTGTGCCTGGTGACCGGCCGAAACGCGGTTTCTGTGGACAAGCATCCGGTAGTCGTCGGGGTGCCGAACACCCTCTCATCAAGATCGTCCCTCGTCAGCTTCAACTCGGACGCGTTTGAGTCATACGGGCTGTCGCGAAACGGGAACGCGCCAATATCGAGGGGCGTTGCCGAATCCTATGTGAATGCACTCAACTGGCTCCTCGGCAAACAGCCTACGCGGCAGAACATCCGCATCGCATCTGACAGCGTGGTGGTTTTCTGGGCTAGGGGCGGAGGCGACGATTGGGTCTTGAACGGTTTGGATAGCGACACCCCAGAGACTGTGCGCCAGGTCCTGGAGACGCCCCAGGCTGGCCGCCATGCCGCATTGGACGATCCCTCCGCGTTCTACAGCGTCGTGCTCTCTGGCGCGCAGGGCAGATGCATCGTTCGCTCGTTTATCGAGACGACGGTCGCCGACGCCGCCCGCGCGATGATTCACTACCTGGACGACACGGCTGTCGACAGACCGTACGGAAAAGGTATAGGCAACATCCCGATCAAACGTCTCGTCGAGAGCATCGGCACTGAGGGTGCGAAGGAAACCATCGTCGATGCGGAGCTGTCAACCCGCCTCTATCTGGCCGCGCTTCGCCGCCTGCCGTTTCCTAACACCATTCTCGCAGCCGCAATTCGGAGGAACAGGGCGGAGGCTGCGCAGGACGAAGACAAGCACCGTTTCAAGTGGTCGCGGTTCGCGGCCCGAGCCGCTCTCGTGCGTGCCGTGCTGGTACGGAACAAGGGCATGGAGGTGACTGTGGCGCTCGATCGACAAAATCCGGAACCCGCATATCTGCTCGGTCGTCTGTTCGCGACCCTGGACAGAATTCAGCAGGACGCCCTTGGACAGGTGAACGCATCGACCGCCGAACGCTATTACGGCGCGGCGAGCTGCACGCCGGCCGCCGTCTTTCCTACGCTGCTCCGGCGCAGCCAACACCACTTGGCCAAGCTCTCCAAGGAGAAGGCCGGGCGTGCAGTAGTTCGGGAGAAGACGCTTGCCGAAGTCGTCGGGGGGCTTACCGGCTTCAAGCGGACCATGACGTTGGTGGAACAGGGTCTGTTTGCGCTCGGGTTCTACCATCAGCGCCAGGATTTCTTTGTCAAGAAGGAGGATGAGAAATGACGATCGCCGACGGGAGCGGAATCAGCCGCTATGACTTCGTGATGATCTTCGACGTTCAAGACGGGAACCCCAATGGTGATCCAGACGCGGGCAATCTGCCGCGCGCGGATCCCGAGACAGGTCACGGCCTTGTGACCGACGTCTGCCTGAAGCGCAAGATCCGGAACTACGTGCTCACGTCGAAGGGTAACTCGAATGGGTACGACATCTTCGTCAAAGAGAAAGCAGTCTTGAACAACCTGATCGAGAAGGCCTACGCAGACTTGCACGTCGACCTGAATTCCAAGGATGACTCGGACGGAAAGAAGCGCGAGAAGGGCAAGGCGCAGGGAACGGAGGTCAACCGAGGCAAGCGACAGATGTGCGAGACCTATTTCGACGTGCGTACGTTCGGCGCCGTAATGTCAACAGGACCCAATGCCGGTCAGGTTCGTGGGCCCGTGCAGTTGACGTTCGCGCGAAGCGTCGACCCGATTGTCGCCCTCGAGCACAGCATCACGCGCATGGCAGTAGCGACGGAGGAGGAAGCAGCCAAGCAAGGCGGTGACAACAGGACCATGGGCCGTAAGGCGACAGTTCCCTACGGTCTATACGTCGGGCACGGCTTTGTGTCCGCGTTTCTGGCCGGGCAGACCGGCTTTTCCCACACCGACCTCGCACTCCTCTGGGAAGCGATAGCGGGCATGTTAGAACAGGACCGGTCCGCGGCGCGCGGCTTGATGACTATGCGACGGCTTCTGGTGTTCCAGCACGACTCACACCTTGGCAATGCAAGTGCCGCTTCTCTTTTCGAAAAGGTGATCGTCAAGAAGAAGGACGGTGTCGAAGCGCCGCGGACCTTCAGAGACTACGACGTGACCATAGGCGTGATGCCGGCGGGAGTCACGCTGCGCGAATGGACTGGCGCCGGGCTCGAGGAGCTGAAGTAGGCGACCCCAGGAACAGCGTCCCGGGAAGCGAGGTGCGGATGTTCACGGAGGACGATCTTCTCCCACTGTCGGCACTGCAACATCTGATGTTCTGCGAGCGGCAGTGCGCCTTGATTCATCTGGAGCGCCAGTGGGAGGAGAACCGCTTCACCGTGGAAGGGGACCAACTTCATGAGCGCGTCCACGACGACCCCGGAACTGAGAGTCGGGGTGAGTTGCGGATAGTGCGCGGATTGACGCTCCGTTCGTTTCGGCTGGGGCTGTTCGGCATCGCGGATGTGGTCGAATTCAGAGCCACTCCCGCCGACGATCCCCGCGGGGCCACGGTGAACCTCCCCGGCTGGTCGGGCCGCTGGCGCGCGACTCCAGTGGAATACAAGCGAGGACGGCCAAAACCAGACGCCTGTGATGAGGTGCAGGTCGGTGCTCAAGCCCTTTGTCTCGAAGAAATGTTCAATTGTGAGGTACCCGAGGCGGCGCTGTTCTACGCCTTGCACCGACGCCGGACGCCGGTCGCGGTTGATGCCGGGCTGCGGGCAACCCTTGAATCGGCAGCCGGGCGACTACATGACTTGATGAACGCCGGACTAACGCCGCGAGCGCGTTACGAAAAGAAATGCGATAACTGCTCGCTCGTTGAGGTTTGCATGCCGAGTCTTGGGACGAAACGCCGTTCGGTTCGTGAGTACATGGCGGGCGCTGCAGACGTGGATTGAAGGGCCGTCACAGGAGGTTCAACGGGTGCGACAACATGGAAATACTCTGTACGTAACGACGCAAGGCTCATTTGTCGGCAAAGAGGACGAGGCCGTGGTCGTCCGCGTCGAGGGGGAACTGAAGGGACGCGTGCCGGTTCACACTCTGGATGGTGTGGTGTGTTTTGGTCAGGCGACTTGCAGCCCGGCACTGATGGCGCTGTGTTGCGAACACAACGTGACGGTCTCCTTTCTGACCGAGCACGGTCGGTTCCTCGGTCGCGTGGAGGGCGCCACGCCGGGCAATGTCCTGGTTAGGCGCGAGCAATACCGCCGGGCGGACGACGAAGTGGCGTCGGCGAGAATTGCTTCTGCGATCGTGGCGGGGAAGGTCGCGAACTGCCGGACTGTTCTGCTGCGGGCGCGACGCGACCATCCGAACGGACCCGGGCGCGATAGTCTGACAGCTGCCGCCGAGCGTCTCAAGGGGAGGCTGCGCGAACTGGTGACGGGAACCCCGCTCGACGTCGTACGTGGCGTGGAGGGGGACTGTGCCCGAACGTACTTCGAAGTGTTCGACGAGTTGATCACGTCGCAGAAGGAGTCATTTGCATTCCATGGGCGAACGCGGCGTCCACCGCTCGATCCGATCAACTCGCTGTTGTCGTTCCTCTACGTATTGTTGGAGCACGACGTGCGGGGCGCATTGCACGCATCAAGCCTGGATCCGGCCGTTGGATTCCTGCATCGTGACCGGCCTGGCCGGCCGGGGCTGGCACTGGACCTGATGGAGGAACTGCGCCCTGTGGTGGCCGACCGGCTAGCGCTGTCGCTCGTCAACTTGCGTCAAGTCGGTGCCGACGGTTTCGAGAAAGCGGAGTCTGGCGCGATCGTCATGGATGACGAGACCAGAAAGGCGGTGATCACGGCGTACCAGCACCGTAAGCAAGAGACGATCACGCACCCGTTCCTTGAGGAGCGGATCACGATGGGATTGGTGCCCCACGTTCAAGCGCGACTGATGGCGAGGTACCTCCGCGGCGACCTGGACGGGTATCCCCCGTTCCTTTGGCGATAGCCCTCACCGCGGGGGGGCTAGGTCGCACGGATACGGACGACCGGGAAGGAGGAAACGGTGCTTGTCGTCGTCAGTTACGACGTGGCCACCGGCGACGCCGCCGGTCGGCGCAGGCTTCATCGGATTGCCAAGGCCTGCCAGAGTTACGGTGAACGCGTCCAGAAGTCGGTGTTCGAGTGCGAAGTCGACCCCGCTCAATGGGCGCGACTGAAGCATCGACTCTTCGGCGAATACGATGAGGCTGAGGACAGTCTGCGGTTCTACTTCCTTGGCAGCAACTGGGAGCGCCGAGTCGAGCACTTCGGTGTGAAGAGAGGATTCGAGCCGAGAGAGACGCTCTTCGCGTAATCGCGAACCTCCAGCGACCAGAAGATCCCCGGTAGATCCGCGAAGTCACCAAAGTGCTTATGTTTCAGCGTGATAGCTCCGAGCGCTTCGTTTTGTCGGAACAGGGAGGAACGGCTATCGGTGGGGTTCGCGGAAGCGCCCACGCAAAGCCTTGCCGTGTCAGTACTTGAACTGCACAGCGTCGCGCCCCGCGCGGGGCGCGTGGATTGAAAC
>Ga0334722_10007476_pt1 | contig 10569 bp, 6 predicted proteins | sample C3_bottom_MG_FD_207210 | JGI IMG/M metagenome (GOLD analysis project Ga0334722, IMG submission 207210) | Sediment microbial communities from Yellowstone Lake, YNP, Wyoming, USA - C3_bottom | ecosystem: Environmental > Aquatic > Freshwater > Lake > Sediment | place: USA: Wyoming | collected... | reverse complement strand
GTCTACTTCCGCAGCAACGACCACGTGATGATGGTCGTGAACGCGTCGAACAAGGACAAGGACTTCAAGCACATCTCGCAGTACGTCGGCAAGTTCAACTGCAAGCTCGAGGACATCAGCGACAAGATCGCCCTGCTCGCCCTGCAAGGGCCGAAGGCGCAGGAAATCCTCTCGACGCTCACTGACGCCAATCTCGACGCCATCAAGTACTACCACTTCATTGACGGCAAGGTCGCGGGCGTCGGGCCGATGATCATCTCGCGCACCGGCTACACGGGCGAGGATGGCTTCGAGCTGTACCACGACGTGAAGGACGCCGACAAGATCTGGGACGCGATCATGGCGACCGGCAAGGTGCTGCCGGTCGGACTCGGCTGCCGCGATTCGCTGCGCCTCGAGATGGGGATGGCGCTCTACGGCAACGACATTGACGACACGGTCACGCCGCTCGAGGCCAACCTCGGCTGGCTCGTGAAGTTCAAGAAGGGCGACTTCGTGGGCAAGGCCGCGCTCGAGAAGCAGAAGGCGGCCGGCGTGCCGCGCAAGCTCGTCGGCTTCACGATCGCCGACAAGGCGTTTCCGCGGCACGGCTATCCGGTCTTCGTCAACGGCCAGCCCAGCGGCAACGTGTGCAGCGGCACGATGAGTCCGTCGCTGCAGCTTCCGATCGGCACGTGCTACGTGCCCGCGTCGCACGCGGTGGTGGGCAACAAGATCGAGATTGACGTGCGCGGCAAGCGACTCACCGGCACGATCACCGAGTTCCCGTTCTGGAAGCACGGAAGTCATAGGTAGGGACGTCAGACGTCAGACATCGGATGGCAGATGCCCGTCCGCATCTGCCATCTGCCTACTGACATCTGCCATCACTCTCCCCCGATGCGTGTTCTGATTACTCTCACCGACGTCGAGCCCGCCGTCCGCCTGAATGCGATCCTGGAAGGCGTCCCCGACGTCGAGACGTTTGTCGTGTCGCCGATGGACGACTTGCCGGGCACGATCGAACGGCGCAAGCCGGACCTGATCGTCTTCTCCGGCGCGCTCCTCGACGCGCAGACGGTGGCCATCGTGCGTGACCAGCTCTGGCTTGGCACCGCGATGGTCGGGCTGGCCGACATCGGCGATGCAGGGCTCGAGGTGCGCCTCAAGCAGATCGGATTCAGCGAAGTCATCACGAAGCCGGTTTCCGCCGAAGAGGTGGCGCAGACCGTGCGCCGCCTGCTGGATCGTCATCGCCTGGCGACGCTCACCGGGCTGTGGGGCGAGAGCGACGCGGTGCGTGAAGTGCTCGTGCAGGTGGAGCAGATGGCGCCGGTCACGAGCACCGTGCTCGTCGAGGGCGAGAGCGGCACGGGCAAGGAGCTCGTCGCGCGCGCCATCCACACGCTCAGCCCCCGGCGGCTCAAGCCGTTTATCGCCGTGAACGTGGGCGCGCTGGCCGAAACGCTGCTCGAGAGCGAGCTGTTTGGTCACGAGAAGGGTGCGTTCACCGGGGCGGCCGAGCGCCGGATTGGGCGATTTGAACTCGCGCACGGTGGCACGCTCTTCCTGGACGAGATCGGCGAGATCCCGACGAGCACTCAGGTGAAGCTGCTCCGCGTGCTCGAGGAGCGGCAGGTCACGCGCGTCGGCGGCACGCAGGCCATTCCGGTGGACGTGCGGGTGATCGCGGCGACCAATCGCTCCCTTAAGGATCACGTGGCCTCGGGCTCGTTCCGCGCCGATCTGTTCTACCGGCTCAACGTGCTGCGCATTTACCTGCCGCCGTTGCGCGAGCGGCGCACGGACATCGGCCTGCTCGTGCGGCGCTTTGTGCACGAGTTCGCGACGATGCACGAGCGCCAGTTCCACGGGATCAGCGGCGAGGCGATGGACGCGCTCGTCAACTACTCGTGGCCAGGCAACGTGCGCGAACTGCGCAACCTGATGGAGAGCATGGTGGTGCTCGCGCACGGGCGGGAGATCGGGCTGCACGACATCCCGCCGGGCATTCGGGAGGGCGGGGCGGACCGGCTGCTGCCCATTGCCGTCGGGCCCATGCTGCGCGAGGGGGCGAAGGCGGATGGGCGCGAACTCGAGTTCATCGTGCGTTCGTTGCTCGAGCTGAAGATGCAGGTGGAGGAGTTGCGGCGCCGCGTGGACGAAGACCGCGGCGTGCTGCAGCAGCTTAACGCCGCGGACCCGCGGCTTGTGGCGAGTTTCGGTGTCCCGGGGGCCGGCATTGAGCCCCCCGGCCTGGCCCGACCGAGCAACAGTCTGGTGATCACCCCTGGGATGACGATGGCCGAGATCGAGCGGCTGGCCATTGAGGCCGCGTTGCGGGAAACGCGGGGCAATCGTCGTAAAGCTGCGGAGATTCTCGACATCGGCGAGCGGACGTTGTACCGCAAGCTGAAGGAGTACGGAGTCCCCGACGAGGCCAAACCGGTGGACGAATAGTCCTGCTGGGGGGCTTCCGGCTGGCCAAAAATCGTACAGTTTCAAGGTTCGGCCGGGCGTAACAATTGTTTGTGCGCCGGGCACTGGCCTTGCCATGAGGATTGGTGTAACGTTTTATTGCAGTTGGATACGTAACATAGCGTAACGGCGGTGACTTGAGTCATTCAGCGCATTCAGATGATCGTCCCGTAATTGCCGGCACGGTGCTGCCCTTGCAGCGTGCCGAGGAGCTGATCGCGACGCTGCCCAGCGTGGTGAGCGTGCGCATCGTGCCGACGGATTCGGGCGGTGTGAGCGCGATTCACTTGCTGACGACGGGCGAGACGGCGGCCAAGCAGATGGTGCGCAATGTCGAGAGCGCGCTGATGGCGCACCTCGGCATGCGGGTGGATCATCGGAAGGTGAGTGTGGCGACGACGACGGCGCGTGCCACGCCGGCGGTGGGAGTTTCGCAGGCAGTGGTGGACGCGGCGGTGTCGGCGGCGCCAGCGAAGGCGCAGGGGCAGGTGAATGCGGTGTCACCGACGCCGGCCAAGCCGCCTGAGAACGAGTCAGTGCATGCGACGCACGGCGAATCGTCGGGCCGCACGATGTACTTCGAGGATGTGGAAGTGCGCGGGTCGCGGGCGAAGGGTGCGGGGTGCAAGGTGACGCTGCGCCGTGGCGACGAGACGTTTGTGGGCGAGGCCGATGGCGTAGAGACGGACCGCAGCCGGGTGGAGCTGGCGGCGCGGGCGACGCTGGCGGCGATCGCGAAGAGTGACGGACAGGAGCGGCGGTTGAGCTATGAGGGGAGCAAGATCGTCGCGGCGTTCGACAAGGAGTTTGTGTTTGTGGGCGTGACGGTGCGGCAGGGGCGGGAGAGTTCGTTGCTGACCGGGAGCGCCGAAGTGAAGGACAGTGCAGAGACCGCCGCGGTGTTGGCGGTGCTGGATGCCACAAACCGTTGGGTGGCGAGCCGGGTGGGATAGGAGAGTTTGGCGCGTCAGCTGGCGGACAATTGAAACGAGGGGATCCCGTTCCCGAGCGAGCGCAGACGAGCTGAGCGGTACTGGTGCGCAAGTGCACCATGAGCGGAGCCGACCCAAGCGGCAGCACGGTCTAGCAAGCGTTAGCCGTGACTCTGCGAAAGGGAGGTGACACTCACGATGCTATCTGTTCTGTGGTCTTTCTTGGGGGCCCTGGCTGATACTCTGATTTGGAGCTAAGGGACTACTTGGGAACGGGACTCTCTTCGTTCGTGAGGTAGCGCTTGAAGAGCATTCGACTCTACGTGCTTTTGATCAGTATCGCCGCGCTTTCAGCCGCGGCGGTCTTGTCTTTAGTATCCGAAGGATGGAGTCGAGCGGACATTACCGCTGCGGCGTTCTTTTCGGCTTTCGGAGTCCTTGCTGAGGCACTGCAGTATCAGCGAGTTCGGGGCAGATCTGGCACAATCGGCTTCCTGCCGTTCCTTGCAATCGGACTGATTGCACCCAATGGAGCGGCTATCGCGTCGGTGTTCGTCGCGATGGTGTTTGGTGAGCTGATTAACCGTCGCGAGCTACTGAAAGCCCAGTTCAACATCGCTCAGCAAGTCCTCGCCGTAGCGCTTGGGGTGCTCACGTACATCGTGCTTGGCGGACGATCGCTCCTCACCGGTCAGGTCTACTTCGTTCCAGCTGCCGCGTCGTTCGCGGTTTATATGGTGACGAACAAGGCTGTCGTCACCTACGTACTGGCTCTGGCGAATCGCACTGCATATTCGCGCGAGATTTCACGTGGATTCAAAGGAACGTTATTGAACGATGTCCTCGCCCTGCCGCTAGTAATTGTGATTGCGCTAGCCTACGCGCGATTCGGCCCGGTCTGGACAGGCATCCTGGCATTGCCGATGCTCGGGGTCCGCCAGCTCTACAAAGCTGTGTTCGATCTCGAACGGATTAACGAGGAGTTGTTGCAGTTGATGGTGGCAGCCATCGAGGCCCGCGATCCGTACACGTCCGGCCATTCGCAGCGAGTTGCACGCTACAGCAGAGTGATCGCCCGCACGATGGGGCTCTCGTCGCGCCAGGTAGAGGAGATTGGGACGGCCGCGTTGCTCCATGATGTAGGCAAGATTCACGAAGAGTTTGCGACAATATTGCGCCAGCCGCGGCGACTGTCGGACCTTGAGTTTGAGATCATGAAGACACACACAGCCAAGGGTGCAGCGTTGGTTGCCAAGGTATCTCACTTCAAGGCGATTGTACCCTCGGTGCGCGCTCATCATGAAGCTTGGAGCGGACGTGGTTACCCGGATCGGTTGGCAGGCGACGCGATTCCGCTCGGGGCCCGAGTGATCACTATCGCGGACACTATCGATGCCATGACTACGGTCCGGCCCTATCGGCCGGCACGTAGCATGGCGGAAGTGAAGGCAGAACTCGAAAGGGTATCGGGTTCGCAGTTTGATCCGCGCATCTGCTCGACCATCTTGCGCACGGAGAACTGGAACGATCTGTGTCTTGAGTTGCAAATCGCGGCGCGCGAATTTCCCGCTGATCCGGCGTCAAAGGTAGAGGTAATTCAGGCGATACCGCGGCACTCGCACCAGTTCCCAACGAGCGCGACCTAGAGGGTGTTAGGAACTTGTGAATAGCGAGACCGTGCGCTGCAGCAGCGCGTCCCTGGGAGACGCTCGTAGTCGCGTGCGAGGCGACGAAAGCGCGCCAACCAAGCGCGGCTCCATTCGACGACCCAGCGTCGCGGGAGCAACACGAACCCGCGTTTCGCCTCGGAGAGCTTGACGACTTCCAGCGCGATCCCCTGTTGCGCAGCAGCGTCTGCCGTTGCCGGACCGGTGTAGCCTTGATCGACATAGGCGAGTTCCACCGTCTCTCCGGTCAGGACCTGTACTTCGGCCGCCAACGCGCGACGTGCGCCCGATCCTGCTCGTCGGCCGCCGTGACCTTCAACGCCAGCAGGTGACCGAGCGTGTCGCCCAGCAGATGCGCCTTCGAGCCTTTCCGGCGTTTCGCCCCGTCGTCGCCCGCCAGCGCCCCACTCTCCGGCGTACTCTGCAGCGTGCGACTGTCGATGACGACCGCCATGGGCGTGGGGGCGCGATCCTCCGTCATGCGCAGGAGGGCGCGCAGATCATGCACCAGCGTTTCGAAGCAGCCGGCGGCGATCCAGCGCTGGGATTGCTGATACACGATCTCCCACGGGGGAAAGTCGCCTGGCAAGGAGCGCCACGGCGCTCCGGTGCGCACGAGCCAGCGCTAGGCGTTGTAGACGTCACGCAGCGGATATTCACGTTGGGGCGCGTCCTCGCGGCAGAGGGTCAGGTAGGGCGCGACGAAGGCCCATTCCTCGTCGCTGATCGTGCTGGGGTAGGGTCTGCGCTTCGCCCGCGGGCGATTCCGCATCGACGGCTCCGGGAAGAGTCCGCCCCAGAGACGAATGCGCACCAAAGTTCATGACACCCTCTAGATTCCTCGAAGTGCCGGAGGCGGCTCGAACAGTTCTTGGCGTTGCACCGAGATGTAGTGTCGAGCGAAGCGAAGCGCCTCGTGGCGACCGCGGAGTGCGAGTAAGGCTTCGAGAACAGCGACCGCAATCTGATCGGCGCCGGCATGACAGAACACGTTCGTGTTCTCGATGAGAAGGTGGTTGAGGATCGCACTGCCTTCATCGTAGTTTCGAGATTGCACGCAGATTCTCAGCCGTAGTGCCGCCGCGAGCAGTGCGTGCCGCGAGCGACTACCCTGGTCGAAGGGTGATATTCTCGTCGATGTTTCGATGGCGCTGTCCCAGTCGCCTGTGGCGAGATGGTAGAATGCCCAGGTGAGATTGAGGGACTCGCGAACGAACTGGCCAAGAGACTCTTCACAAAGTTCGGTTGCTTCGTGTAGCGCAACTTCAGCCTCTCTAAGCCTCTGGTACTCTAGCAATACGCCCGCTCGCATATCAGCAGCTCGATACTGTCCGAAGCAAAAGCCAAACTTGCGCGCAAGCGCGCCAGCTTCCTCAAGCAGGGCTAGAGTCGGTTGAAGTTGTCCCGATCGACGGTACGGAATCGAAGAATGCCGTAGGTCGGAGATCAGTACGGGTCTGTTAGATCGTCGACGCCCCTCGGCAACCAGTTGCTCCGCGAGATCACATGCTTCGCGGAACTCTCTGCGAAGTGTGCTATCGAGAAGACGCGCGCGCAGCAGATAGAGACTATCAGCGGGGACTTCCTTGAAAGACCGCAACGACGACGAGAAGAAACCGACCGCATCTCGATCGTGGAAGTTATCAGCGGTTGCGAGCCCGACCCGAATCGCAAGGAGTCGACAGTCCGCCGTGAGCGACTCATCTGAAGCGATCCGTTTCAGGTCTGCTTCAAAGCCGCCGCTTGCGCCGACAAAATGCGCCGCTTCAAGTGCCATGATTTCCTGCTCGGCCGTAAGCGCAACATCCGGCTGCTCTTCACAGAGGAATCTGAGTTTCTCAACGACTGGCATGGCGATTGCGTTCTCGCCCATCGAGTGCAGGCCGGACAACTGTCCGGAGAGCGCACTGTAGCGGGCAGATGGACTCTCAGCAACCTCGGCGGCGCCGGAAAAGGCGCGGCACGACTCGCGGGTTGCTCCGGATCTGGAGAAGTAGTCCGCGCACCTCATGAGCACGCTGTATGCTAGCCGCCGCTCCCCGCTTTCCTGGTAGAGCCGCGCGGCATCCCAGTACATCTCAATTCCACCGTCATGCTGCGCATCCGCCTCAAGAACACGTGCCGAGCTGACGGCCATGGCGCGAAAGACCCCGGCGGTCATTCCGCATCGGAGGCGCTCGGTCCACAGATCGTGCGGCGCGAGGGGCCGCGTCGGGTCAGCCGGCAGCGCAAGCATGTCGTCCAGCTCACCGAACGGCGAGACGAGCTGCGGTGCGCTCACGCCAAGCACCCGCTCCACGCGCGGCAGCGTCGCATGCTGCCCCAGCAGGGCGCACGCCTGCAGCAGCCGCAGCGCCTCCCGCGACAGGCCGCGTATCTGCTCGTCAATCAGCGTCGCCAGATCGCTCGGTGCGCGCTCGATGGAGCCATGCGTCTGATGCTGGTGCACCAAGTGGCCGAGGAAGAGCGGATTGCCGCCGCTGACCAACCCAAGACGGCGCGTCACTTCGTCGAAGTGCGTGTCACTGCCGAGACCAACCACCCGCGCGAACTGACGCATCTCGTCGTCCGTCATTGGCCCGATGCGCTGCTGCGCCGCACCGAGCAGCCGCTGCGCCGCGCCATCCTCACGCGTGGGTATCCGCCGCGCTGATGCGATCACGGCCAGCTTCGCCGCTGGATGGGTCTCGAGATAACGCGCCAACATCAACAGCGTGAGCGGATCGGCCCAGTGCGCATCATCCAGGAGGATCGCCAACGGCGTCTCGCCGAGCACCGCATCCATCAGTTCAGCCCACGAGAGGTAGAGGGCGTATTGGCGGCCTCGGGCTTCCTCTGGCGGCAGCGGCTCCTCCCCTGTATCGGCACGCCACATCTGCCGCATGAGAGAGAGGGCGCTCGGATCCGTACCGAGCGCGCCTGGCGCCTCGAGCAGTTTCGGCAGAATGTCCGTAAGCAGTGCATACGGACGATCCTCGAACGACGGCCGCGCGCCGCCCTCGAGGACGCACCATCCGGCCATGCGCGCCGCGCGCGCGATTTCGCGCAGCAGGCGTGACTTGCCGATCCCCGGCGGCCCGACGAACCACAGCACGGTCGACTCGCCCCCGCGCGCCGCACTCAGCGCGTCTTGTCCGCGCGCCAGCAGGTCGTTCCGCCCGATGAACGGCGCCGACGTCGCCGTGATGCGCCATCCCGTCGTATCGGTCAGCTCCGAGATGCGCCGCTTGAGCAGCCGGGCCGGCAGGCCAATCACCTTGGCGTTGTTGCCGATCTCGCGGAGATAGGCGTCGAGAATCTCGAGCGCCGCGTTCTTCGCGCCCACCATCGCGGTCGCCTCGGCGCGCGCGAGCGTCGCCTCCTCATTGAGCGGATCGCCGCGCAGCAAGACAAGCGCCCAGTGATCCACGTCGCGCCATCGTCCCTCGCGCCGGGCCAACCCGATGCGATGCAGCATGGCGCGCCGGAACTGCGCGCCAATCCGCGCGCGCAGTTGATCGAACCACTCGGCAAGCGCGGTGCCCTCGGCTGGCGCGAACCCCGGCAGAACGCCCAGGGCGCGCTCGATGTCGGCCGGCTCGGCCCGATAGGGCCAGTCGTGCCGCAGCACCTCGGTCAGATCGCTGTCAACGGACGCGGGTTCGATGCGCACATGTTCGGTCGCATCGTCCATCGCGAGGCCCGCCTTGCGCAGACGATACAGCGCCTGCCGCAGCGAGTGCCGTCCCTGCGCCTCCGACGCATCGGGCCACACGAGATTAATGATCTCCGTGCGCGCAAGCCGCTCACCGGCGCGCTGCGCAAGCAGCAGCGCCAGCGGAAAGAGCATCCCCTGGTCCGGGGCGAGCACCAGCGGCCCGAGCGTGATGTCGGCCCCGCCGAGTCCGCGGACTACGAGGCGAACTACCCGGTCACGACCCATGCGAGGAATGGATGAATGGGCGTCACTAAGGCGTCATTTTGCCTCCGGCAGGCGGGGCGCGATAGGGGCAACCCGACCGGGCCGCAAACGCCGAGGGGGCGCTTTCGCGCCCCCGCTTGATCACTTGGTCTTGAGGTTCAGGATCTGCTCGACGCCAACACCCTCGGCTTCTGCCTGGAAGTTCAGCACCACCCGGTGCCGCAGCACGCTGAACGCGATGGCCCGCACGTCGTCAAGATCAGCCACCGGCCGCCCGTCCATCGCCGCCCGCGCCTTGGCGCCGAGCACGAGGTACTGCCCCGCGCGCGGCCCCGCGCCGAACGCGATGTACTTGCGCACCATTTCGCTCGCCCCGGGCTCGCCCGGCCGCGTGCTCCGCGCCAGCTCCACCGCGAACTTCACCACGCTCGGCGGCGCCGGCAGTCGGCGCACGAGCCGCTGCAGCTCGCGAATCTCGTCGGCCGTCAGCACCGGGCGCAGCTCCTGCGTGGTTGCGCCCGTCGTCGTGCTCACGATGCGCTCTTCTTCATCCTGCGTCGGATATCCGACGCGCAGCTCGTACATGAACCGGTCCTGCTGCGCCTCGGGCAAGTGATACGTCCCTTCCTGCTCGATGGGGTTCTGCGTGGCGAGCACGAAGAACGGTTCGGGGAGCGCATACGTGTTGCCCGCCACCGTCACCGTGTGTTCCTGCATCGCCTGCAGCAGCGCGGCCTGCGTCTTTGGCGGCGCGCGATTGATCTCGTCGGCGAGCACGATGTTCCCGAACACCGGACCCTTGGAGAACTTGAAGGTCCGCTTGCCCGTGCCGTGGTCTTCCTCGAGCAGCTCGGTGCCGGTGATGTCGCTCGGCATCAGGTCGGGCGTGAACTGCACGCGCGAGAACTGCAGGTCGAGCGTCTCGGCGATCGTCTGAATGAGCAGCGTCTTGGCGAGCCCGGGCACGCCGATGAGCAGCACGTGGCCGCCGGCGAGGATGGCCGAGACCATCGAGTCCACGATCTCGTGCTGGCCGATGATGCGGCGGCCGATTTCTGCGGCAATGTCCGCGTGCGCCGTCTTCAGGCGGTCGAGGAGTTCGAGATCCTTGCTATCGGGCACGGGAAGGGGAAGGGAGCAGGGTGTGGGAAGAGGAAGGGGTAGCGGAAAGGTACGGGCGCCTCTTCCGTGTGGAAGGGCGCCCGGTCAGTTACGCGACAGCCGGCGAAATGTTCAGCGCACGGCGAAGGTGACGCGCTGCTCCTGCGGGTAGTTCTGTGACGCGAGGCGCGCCACGGCGGTGTAACGCCCAGGGGCGAGCGGCTTCCACGATTCATTGAACGAGAGCGTGTCGTCGCTGCGCAGCACCCGGTTCTGGTAGGCCGACGTGAAGAGGCGGCCGTCGCTCCAGCGCCAGACCTGCTTGCCGTGTTCGTCGAGCACGGCAAAGTCGTGCGTCATCCCGTTGGTGAAGTTGAGCTCCACCTTGCGATCGCCTTCGTTGATCACGTGGAGGGCGAGGTGCACGGCGTCATCAACGCGCACGTCGAGCGCGGAGGCGACGACGGGTCCGTGTTTGTGCGCTGATTTGGCGTTGGCGAGCGTCTCACTG
>Ga0334722_10007475_pt1 | contig 10571 bp, 6 predicted proteins | sample C3_bottom_MG_FD_207210 | JGI IMG/M metagenome (GOLD analysis project Ga0334722, IMG submission 207210) | Sediment microbial communities from Yellowstone Lake, YNP, Wyoming, USA - C3_bottom | ecosystem: Environmental > Aquatic > Freshwater > Lake > Sediment | place: USA: Wyoming | collected... | reverse complement strand
ATGCCTACTATATAGAAAATTGGTCGTTGTGGCTTGATCTTCAAATTTTTATTAAAACAATCTGGGTAATCATCAAGGGCCGAGGAGCGTACTAGTGAAAAATCCAAAATCCAAAATCCAAATCTCAAAATCGAGGGTAGCTATTGTCGTTGAAGAGCTTACTCAACTCGGCGGTGCTGAACGAGTTTTAGATGCGGTTTTAGAACTTTTCCCAAAAGCTCCGGTCTACACATTGGTATGGAATAAAGAGCGCACTCAACATCACTACGATAAATTTGATATCCGGCCTTCATTTATCCAAAAACTGCCTTTAGCGGCTAAAAGATATAAATGGTATTTACCATTAATGCCTAAGGCTGTTGAAAGTTTTGATCTTAGTGAATTCGATCTTATTATTTCCATAACATCGGCGCTTGTCAAAGGTATAAGAACAAACAAAAATCAACTTCACATTTGCTACTGTAATACACCAACTCGTTATCTTTGGGTTGATTCCGCTGAATACGTCAGAAATGCACCAATTCCATTTTTTATCAGACCTTTAATGCCGCTGGTATTATCGTATCTTAAAGGATGGGATCTAAAAGCATCAAAGCGACCGGATTTTTTTATCGGAAATTCTCAAAATGTCAAAAAGCGAATTTTAAAATATTACCATCGTGATTCAGTAGTTATTTATCCTATGACCGATGTCAATAAATTTAAGCCTATTAATAAAATAGGTGACTACTATTTATTAGTCAGCCGTATTGAACCATACAAAAGAGTCGATATGGTAATTGAGGCATTTCGGGGCTTAGACGAGAAACTAAAAATAATTGGTTCCGGAACTAAAAAAGAAAAAATGGCGCTTGAAGCACCAAGAAACGTAGAATTTATCGGTAGATTATCTGATGAAAAACTATCAAAAATGTATGCTGGCGCTAAGGCTTTTATTTTTCCGCAAGAAGAAGATTTTGGCATTACCCCAGTCGAAGCTATGGCAGCAGGAAGACCGGTTATCGCTTTTAGAAAAGGCGGCGCGTTGGAGACAGTTATTGAAGGCAAAACCGGCGAGTTTTTTTCTCCTCAAACAGTGGGTGCTTTAAGAGAGGCTATCGTCGATTTTAATTATAGAAAATATAAAGCTTCGGACTGTATTGAGCAGGCGAAAAAGTTCGATAAGACTCTTTTCAAGAAACAACTTTTAGAGTATATTAAAGCTAAATTAATAAAGCAGGAGTGAATTATGGAACTAAGAGATTATGTTAGAATTATTCAAAAGCATTTGATTGTTTTCTTAATCGTTGTGATTTTGGGCGGCGGATTTGCTTTCTTTTTTACCAAGCGCCAACCGACTTCATATACAGCGCAGACGACTTTTACTGTTAATAAATCGTCCGCTTTGAAACAGAGTCAGGTTTCTTACTATTTATATGACAACTATTATAATGTCCAGTCAGCCGGGCTTTTTTCGCAAGTAGTGACGACTTGGTTTTCCTCGCCGGCGGTTGTTAACGAAATTTATCAAAAAGCGGGGCTTACTGCTCCTAACTCTCAAAATGCTCTAGCAAAAGCATTTAAGGCAGTGAGGGATGAGCCAGCAACAATTAATGTTACTATCTCAGGTGGAAATCAGGATGAACTCTTGAAATTAATTAATTCTGCTTCGGATATTTTACAGCAAAAAACTAATGAATTAAATAACGGCGATACTGTATATGAGATTGCTAAATTTCAACCTATTGTTAGCAAACATTCTTCCAATTTAATAATGAATACGGCAATCGGTTTAGTTGCAGGTGCTATCTTAGGAATAGTGCTAGTTTTAGGTATCGCTTACTTTCGAAAAGAAGATAAATAATAAAGATGGAGGGGTTTTGCCGAAGACTTTTGACGGTATTAGAAAGAAAAAATCTCGAAATCGACCTTCTCCGCCCTCTTTTACTTTTAAAAAAATTAATCTCCAGATTATAGTGGTTGTGGTTATTTTAGGGCTTTTGGCTATAGGCTCTTTTTTTATTATCCGTACGATAAAAGATAAGTTAGAAATTATAACGCTTTTTCGTTCTGGGAAATACTTAATTATTTTTCAGAATAATGCCGAGATTCGTCCTACAGGCGGATTTATCGGAAGTTTTGCAGTAGCAACTTTTTCCGAATACCGGCTTAAAGATTTTAACTTTGATACAAATATTTATAAACTCGATAAAAGTTATTCATTTGACCACAATATTCCTTCTCCAGGACCCCTGCAGACGATTACAGACAAATGGGCTCTGCGCGATTCAAACTGGGCGATTTCTTTTCCAGAAAGTGCTCAGCAAATAGAATGGTTCTATAAACAGGAAACTGGCCAAGATGTAGATGGTGTCATTGCTATTAATGGCTCGGTTTTAAGAGACGTACTTAAAATTACTGGTCCGATTGGACTTTCAAACTACAATACAATAATTAATTATGACAATTTTTTTAATGAACTCACTACACAAATTGAAGATACTTATTTTAATTCTCAAGAAAATCAACAGGAAAATGAACCCAAAACAATTTTAAAGGACTTGATGCCAGAGGTTTTCCAAAGAATAAAAACACATAAATTACAAGTTTTGAAGTTGGCTTACAAGGAAATTTTGCAAAAACAAATTCTTTTTTACTCAAGAAATTCCAATATCGAAAACGATATTCTCGCTAGAAATTGGGGCGGTGAGATTCAAAAGACCTCATCGGATTATTTATCAGTTAATCAGGCAAGCATTGTTGATGTTGTGAGAATTCCTAAGGTTGGCGGTAAATCGTCAGTTTCGGTAAAGGAAAAAATTGACTATAAAGTTGAAAAACAAGAAGCAGTTTTGATAGGGAATCTTACGGTCACGAGGATGCATGAAGGAACTTATTATTGGCCTGATGGCATTAACCACAACTGGACTAGAGTTTTGGTGCCAAAAGGTTCAGTGCTTCAGACAGCGACGATGGACGGTGCGGATTACAAAGATGTTGTCGTTACCGATATTGAATCTCAAAAAACCACTTTTGGCTTTTGGACGCAAACCGCACCGCAGACATCAACTGTTGTAAATTTAACGTATATATTACCTGTATCTTTGCAAAATTATTCTTTGTTGGTCCAAAAACAATCTGGCAATTTAGGTGATCAACTAACAGTTACATTTGGAAATAAATTGCTATTTAGCGGTGTTTTAGACGAAGATAAGACCATAAAACAGTAATTTGAAATATCTTTGAAACCTAAGTATAATATAATTAGATAGCAAATCGAAGGTATTTCCTTCTTTTTAATTAGTGGGGAAAGGTAGTTTAATTATGTCAGCAGAGCAAGAATATACTGCTAAACAAATCACAGTTTTGGAAGGATTGGAGCCTGTCCGCAGGCGTCCGGGAATGTATATTGGCGGAACCGGTCCGGAAGGCCTCCATCATTTGGTTTGGGAAGTTGTCGATAACTCGATTGATGAAGCGATGGCGGGTTATGCCAACGAAATCGTTGTTGAACTATTGCCAGATAATAAAGTTAAAGTGACTGATAATGGTCGTGGAATCCCGGTTGATATTCATCCTCAAACAAAAAAATCGGCTTTAGAAACGGTTCTCACAACTTTACACGCTGGTGGAAAATTTGGCGAAGGCGGCTATAAAGTTTCCGGTGGTCTTCACGGTGTCGGTGTTTCAGTTGTTAATGCTTTATCAAGTTTTATGCGCGCTGAAGTTTATCGTGACGGGAAAATTTATGTTCAGGAATATTCTCGCGGCAAAGCGAAAGCTACCGTAAAAACCGAAGGAACGACCGATAAAAAAGGTACCGCTATTATTTTTATCCCCGATGACAAAATCTTTTCAACTTGCGATTTTTCACTAACGACAATTTATAACCATCTTCGCCAACAAGCTTATCTTACAAAAAAAGTAAAAATTACTGTTTGCGATCACAGAAAAAATCAAGAAGAGCCATGCTATACTTTCTATTTTGAAGGCGGAATTTCTTCTTATGTCAGGCATCTCAATAAAAATAAAATGGTTCTTAATGATCCGCCGGCGTACTCAGAAAAACAAATAGATAATGTGACAGTCGAAGTTGCCGTCGCTTATACTGACGATTATAATGAACACGTTTTTACATTTGCGAATAATATCCATACCACCGAAGGCGGTATGCATCTCACGGGTTTTCGGACTGCTCTTACCCGGGCAATTAACGATTACGCGAGAAAATATGAACTAGTAAAAGACCAAGTTTTTTCAGGCGATGATGTCCGTGAGGGTCTTACAGCGGTAGTTTCTGTTAAACTACCGAACCCACAATTTGAAGGTCAGACCAAAGCACGGTTGGGGAATCCTGAAATTAAGAATCTTACCGAACAAGCAACTTATGAAGGCTTAAATTACTATTTGGAAGAACATCCTGCCGATGCAAGAAAAATTATAGAAAAATGCGGGTTATCATTACGTGCACGTGTTGCCGCTCGCGCCGCTAGAGATACGGTTATCCGAAAAGGTGTTTTAGAAGGAATGACGCTTCCGGGAAAACTTGCCGACTGTTCTGAAAAAGACGCGGCAAAATCAGAGCTCTATATCGTTGAGGGTAATTCTGCCGGTGGTTCTGCTAAGCAAGGTCGTGATCGTAAATTTCAGGCAATACTGCCTCTTCGCGGGAAAATTTTGAATGTAGAAAGAGCAAGGCTAGATAGAATGTTGACGTCAGAAGAAATCAAACAGTTAATTGTTGCGCTGGGTGCGGGGATTGGCGACACTATCAACATGGCTAAGCTTCGCTATCATCGAATTATAATTATGACTGATGCTGATGTTGACGGTAGTCATATTCGCACTTTACTTTTAACTTTATTCTATCGCCATTTTCCGCAAATGATTAAAGGAGGGTATCTTTATATCGCCCAGCCTCCGCTATATTTAGTCTCTAAAGGCAAAACCAAAGAATATGCTTACAATGACGCGCAAAGAGATGAATTAACAAAAAAATTAGGTAAGGATATTAATATCCAGCGTTACAAAGGTTTGGGAGAAATGAATCCGGAACAACTTTGGGAGACAACAATGAATCCCGAAAATCGCGTTTTACTTAGAGTTAAAGCTTCCGATGCAGAAAAAGCCGATGAAATTTTTTCGATGCTGATGGGTGATGAAGTCGGGCCGCGTAAACGTTTTATTCAGACGCATGCAAAAAATGTCAAAAATTTGGATGTATAAGGAGAAAAATGCCAAAATTACCAAAAGAAAATAACAGTCAAAATTCGTATTTAGAAACCGAAAAAGAACACAAAAAATGGTTTGAAATGGGGACAATGGGGAAACAACGCGGTAAACCGAAGGCCGTACCACAAGATATTAAAAAATCAAAAGGAAACACCAAGCATTCATTAAGGAAAGAGAAGTGATGCCAAGAAAGAAAAAAGAGGATTCAGAGGAAGAAATAAAAGAAAATATCGAGCAAGATAAGACATCAAAAGAAGAGAACGTAGAGGATCTAAATCCTGAAAAAGTAGCAGAGGAGATGTCAGATTTTGAATTTGCCGTTGACGAGAAAGGCAATCTTAAGGATGAGAAAACTGACTACGGCATTGTCCGTCCCCGTATTTTGGAAATAGAAATGCAAGAGTCGTATTTGGATTACGCAATGTCGGTTATTATTTCTCGTGCGCTTCCTGATATTCGCGACGGCTTAAAACCGGTTCATCGAAGAGTTTTATTTTCTATGAATGAATTGGGATTAACTTCAAAAGCTAAATATCGAAAATCAGCAACTGTTGTCGGAGATGTTTTGGGTAAGTACCATCCTCATGGCGATATTGCTGTCTACGATACTCTTGCACGCATGGCTCAAGATTTTTCTATGCGATACAAACTTGTTGATGGTCAGGGGAACTTCGGCTCGATTGATGGTGATGAACCGGCCGCTATGCGTTACACAGAATGTAGAATATCTTCAATAGCTGAAGAGCTTCTTTCTGATATTGATAAAGATACTGTTGATTTTGTGCCGAACTACGATGGTTCGCGAATTGAACCTAAAGTTTTACCGGCCAAACTTCCCAATCTTTTATTAAATGGATCAATGGGTATTGCTGTGGGAATGGCGACCAATATTCCGCCGCATAATTTGGATGAAATCGTTGATGCTATCACTTGTTTAATTGATAGCCCCGATTGTACTATTGAAGACTTAATGCAGTTTGTTAAAGGTCCTGATTTTCCAACCGGAGCTGAAATTTACGGGATTTCTCAAATCAAAAATGCTTACGCGACCGGGAAAGGAAGTATTGTTATGCGTGCTGTCGCCAATATCGAAGAACAAAAACGTGGCGGTTTTCGCATTATTGTTTCTGAAATACCTTATCAGGTAAATAAGGCGGAATTGCTTTTGAAAATTGCTGATTTAGTTAAAAATAAAAAACTCGAAGGAATTTCCGGCCTCCGTGACGAATCAGACCGAACTGAAGGTGTCCGTATTGTTATTGATCTCCGTTCTAACGCTTACCCGAAAAAAATCTTAAATCGTTTATATGAACTTACCCCGATGCAGTCATCTTTCCATGTTAATATGCTGGCTTTAGTCGACGGTATTCAACCTCGAATATTAACTTTGAAAAATGTTTTGGAAGAATATATCAAACACCGTCAAGTGGTTGTCAAACGCCGCATTGAATATGAATTAAAACGTGCTAAGGAACGTGCCCATATTTTGGAAGGTTTGCGCATCGCTTTGGCAAAGATAGACGAAGTTGTTGAAACGATAAAGAAAAGCCAGACACGAGAAGATGCCTTAAAATCACTTTGTTCTAAATTCAAACTTACCGAAATTCAGGCAAATGCTATTTTGGAAATGCGTCTTTCCGGGCTTGCTGCTTTGGAAGTAAAGAAAATTGAACAAGAATATCAAGAAAAATTGAAGTTTATTAAGGAGTGCGAAGAAATTTTAGCCGATCCCAAAAAAATCCTGACTATTATTAAGAAAGAGCTTCAGGAATTAAAAACAAAATTTACGTCTGAGAGACGTACAAAAATTTACGAACAGGAACTCGGAAGATTTTCTGCTGAGGATTTGATTCCTTCAGAGCAAGTTATTGTGATGTTAACAAAAGGAAACTATATAAAACGCATGGCCGTGTCTTCTTACCGTAGTCAAATTCGCGGAGGCAAGGGTGTAATGGGCATGGAAACCAAAGAAGAAGATACGATCGAGCATTTAATTGCTGCTAATACTCATGATGACGTCTTATTTTTCACTGATCGCGGTCGCGCTTTCCAAACAAAGGTTTATGAAATTCCGTCTGCTTCCAGAATTTCTAAAGGACAGGCAATTGTTAATATTATTCAAAGTCTTCCCGAGGAAAAAGTAACGGCTGTGGTGACTTTAAATCATAGCCATCCCGAAGGATTGAAATATTTTGTTTTTGCTACCGAAAAAGGCGTTGTTAAAAAGACTGATATTGAACTTTATAAAAATGTCAGAAAAACCGGAATTGTTGCTATCAAATTATCACAGGGGGATAAGCTTCGCTGGGTAAAAACTACTTCCGGAGCTGACAAAATTTTTATGGCTTCGACTAAAGGACAAGCGATTTTTTACAATGAAACCGATATTCGTCCAATGGGCCGTTCGGCTGCGGGTGTTCGCGGAATTTTGCTTAAAAATGATGATAAATGCATTGGTATTGATGTTGTTTTGCCATCATTGGAAGTAAAGGCTCATATCTTAGTTGTTTTGGAAAATGGTTTTGGAAAACGTACGCCGCTTTCGCATTTTAAAGTTCAATTACGCGGCGGAATGGGAATGAGAGTGGCAAATGTGACTCAAAGGACCGGCAAGGTTATCGGTATGAATATTGTTTACGGTTCGGAGCCTGATGTTATTTTAGCGACTAAACAAGGACAAATGATTAGAATGGGTTTGGAAACAATCAAGGTTTTATCCCGCGATACTCAAGGTGTAACTTTGGTTAAACTTCATGATATTGATAAAGTTGCCTCAGTAACAGTAGTAACTAAAACTGCAGAAGAAATTATCCAAAAAGTTGAGGAAAAAGCACCTGTTGTCCAAGTCCCGGCACCGGAAGATCGTCCCGCGCAGGAAATACCTAAATTAAAAGAAGTTGATAGCAAAGAAGAAATCAAAAAAGAAGCCGCAGAAATCAAGGAACACAAAGAAGAGATTCCTGACTGGGCTAAAGCTCACCACGATTCCTGGCGCGAACCATCGGTTACGAAATTAGATAAAAAAATTAAAGTCAAAGATTATAAAGAACCAAAAAAGAATTTAAACGCTCCTGAGCAGGTAAATTTGTTTGACAAGAAAAAGAAGGAAGAAGACGAACCCAATTATTGGGGCGGACAAATGTAAGATTAAAAATAATTTTGGACTAAAAATAATGCGGAATCTACTATAGAACGGCTAATCTATTTTATATTTACGCCTTGAAAAACCCAATTGAATATTATATGCTTCACACGAAACCACCTATGAAAATAGGCGGTTTGTACATTTTATAACTTGAACTTTTGTTGGAGAAGGGACGCTATGGAAAGTTTGGGAATTGATGTTGGAACAAGTACGGTTAAGGTGGTCTTGCTCCGAGGTGGCGATATACTATTCCAGAAAATTGTTGAATCGAAAGGAAAACCTTATGAGGTTCTCTCAGAGATTCTTCAGTCAGTAAAAGAGGTTTTTGGCGACGAGTTTGTCTTTGGAATAACAGGTTCGGGTGCAACGCGTCTGTCCAAGATTCTCTCGATCAAATCAATTCTGGAAGATAATGCTATTTTCGAAGCGGTACGTCTCCTTTATCCGAAGACCGGGTCGGTTGTATCGATGGGACATCAGGGCTCCCGGTGCATCCGATTTAGTCACGGAAAACATGGTCTTAGAATTGATGACTCGGTTTTGAGTCCGGGATGTGCATCTGGAAGCGGAACTTTTATCGAATATCTCTATCAAGAGATGGAATATTCTTCGATGGATGCTTTTGTGGAGGATGCATTTACTTCTCAACCAGCCGATCTTGCGGGGCGATGCGCTGTTTTTGCCAGAAGTGATATGGTTCACTTGCGTCAGGTGGGTGTGAGCAAGGCGATGATCGCCGCAGGTGTTTGTAAGGCAGCCGCCCGTCAGCTCTGGACTACTGTGGTTCGGTCTCGAAGATTAATCGGACCAGCACTATTTATTGGAGGAGTCTCAGCCAATCGTGCAGTTATGCGCTTTGCTGAGAAAGAAATTCGGCACGACAGAGAATTTGTTGTTCCGAAAGAAAATCGTATTTTCGAAGCTATTGGAGCGGCTTTTCTTGCCGATAGCATATTGAGTGTTTCGACTGTTCTGTCGCTTTTGTCAGAAGAAGCAACGAAGCCGTTTATCTATGATCCAGGCGAGCCTCTTAGAAATGACTTAGTTTTTCATTTGGAACCAACCAAGAAATCGGAATTGCCTACTGAAATCGAGATAGCATCACTTGGTGTCGACATTGGCTCTGTTTCGACTAAAGCAGTCTTAATTGGCAATGTTGACGGGAAAATGGTTACTCTTGCTAAACATTACGGCAGAACTGGTGGTGACCCGCTTTATGCGGTGCAAAGAACTCTCAAAGAGATTGTGCAACAGATCGAGACACACAGCTTCCATATTGGCACTGTCGTTGCTGCTACAACTGGTAGCGGACGATATCTCACTGGCGATTTCATTGGTGCAGAAAAGGTAGTCAATGAAATCTCGGCGCAAGGTGCTGGTGCAGCATGCTGTGTTTCAAACCAAGGTAGAATTTCGGTAGTAGAAATTGGTGGTCAAGACAGTAAGTATATCTTGCTTGAAGACGGTCAGGTCATCGACTTTACTATGAACAAAGCTTGTGCTGCAGGTTGCGGAGTTTTTCTTGAGGTAATTGCTTCTATCTTGGGTATTGATATCCAGGAATTGGGAGCATTTGCCTTAAAAGGAAAGCGACCGCCTAAAGTCGATACTACCTGTACGGTCTTTACCGAGCGTTCGATTCAAGATTCGTTACTATTGGGCGTCTCCAGAGAAAACCTAGCGGCAGCAGCAACAAAAGCGGCGATGGAGAATTACTTCAAAAGTAATGTCTCTGCTGATCTTCTTTTTGATTTTGTCGTATTTCAGGGAGCAGTGGCTAAGAATGGCGGCATGACAGCCGCATTAACAACAGCTCTTGGAAGAAAAGTGGTTGTTCCCGCCGAACCGGAATTAACTGGTGCGATCGGAGCAGCTTCGCTAGCCCTTAGAGATTATGAGAGATCTGGGAAAACGAATTTTAGAGGATTTGAGACAATCATCAATATGTCCTACGAACCTTCTTTCTTCGTCTGCGAGGCTTGCAATAACAAATGCACTATCTACTCAGTTGAGTTTGGAGGCAGAAAATCCTTTTACGGCGACCGTTGTGACCGTTACAGTGGAAAACAAAAGAGCCTTCAAGGAACAGATCTTCCAGATCTTTTTACTGAGTATGAAAAGATGCTTTTGGCGTCTTGCCAGTTCAATACTAACGAGAAAGCACCAGTTATTGGTATACCGCGGGTTCTACTTTTCAATTCCTTTGGTCCGCGTT